>Ga0182027_10000864_pt1 | contig 51431 bp, 37 predicted proteins | sample 712E1DmetaG_FD_121300 | JGI IMG/M metagenome (GOLD analysis project Ga0182027, IMG submission 121300) | Permafrost microbial communities from Stordalen Mire, Sweden - 712E1D metaG (Illumina Assembly) | ecosystem: Environmental > Terrestrial > Soil > Wetlands > Permafrost | place: Sweden...
CAAGGGGATGAGGTCTGTCTTAACGGCAAAAACACCTTAAATTAAAAAAATCATCCTTGGATAAATCCGTTTAGCGTTATTCTTGCCAAAGAACAAATGTTATATGGCACAGTCTGAATAGCTATTCATCTACGCTTGCATCAATTCCGAGCCACCCGCCGCAAATCACACGAGTCTCAAAAATCGCCGCTTACCAATCTTCAAGACGCCCTTAACTGGCAGCCAATTTTCATCGCTAATAACCTTGCCCTCGTGCGCAACAGCGCCTTCTTTAACCAGGCGCCTAGCTTCATTTTTAGAAGCCACTATGTGCGTAAGCACTAAAATATCAACGAGTTTTTGTCCTGCTTCAATCTTATGTTCCGGAATGTCTTCTGGGGTTTGGTGCTGGCTAAAAGTTTTTTCAAAATGTTCACGCGCGCTATGTCCTTCGGCTTTGGGATAAAACATTTCCACCACCATCTGGCCCAACTGCAATTTAGCTTCTTTAGGGTGCATTTTTTTAACTTCATCCAAATTGACTTCGGTCAAAATTTCATAATACCGCAGCATCAGCTCATCGCTGATAGACATGATTTTGCCGAAAATTTCATTAGGATCATCATTAATACCAATGGTGTTGCCCAAAGACTTGCTCATTTTATTAATGCCATCCGTGCCTTCCAACAAGGGCGTCATTAGTACGACTTGCGGTTTCTGGCCGTACGCTTCCTGCAACTGCCGGCCCATCAGCAAATTAAATTTCTGGTCGCTGCCTCCCAATTCCACATCAGCTTTCAAATGTACGGAATCATAACCTTGCAGAAGAGGATAAATAAACTCCAGCAAACTGATTTCTTTGGCGGATTCAAAACGTTTTTTAAAATCCGCGCGGGCCAACATCTGGGCCACCGTCGAATGCGCAGACAATTCCAGTAAATCCTGAGGGGTAAGTTTATTAAGCCAACGGCTGTTAAATACGATTTCGGTTTTTTTAGGATCGAGGATTTTAAAAACTTGGGCCTCATACGTGCGGGCATTCTTCTGGACGTCCGCCATCGACATTTTCTTGCGCAGTTCATTACGCCCCGTGGGGTCACCTACCTGGGCCGTAAAGTCCCCGATCAAAAAAACCACCCGGTGTCCCAAATCCTGGAACTGTTTCATTTTACGCAGCAAAACCGTATGGCCTAAATGAATATCCGGTGCGGTGGGGTCAAAACCGGCTTTAATAACTAAGGAGCGGCCTTCTTTGAGTTTGGCCTCAAGGTCATCCCGGCTGATGATTTCAGTGGTGCCGCGGGAGAGTTTGTGGAGAGCGTCTTGGATGGACATAATAAAAGGAAGAATTAAAGGGACACAATACTTAATTCTAAATGAATTAAGTATTGTGTCCCTTTAATTCTATAATCTAGCGCTAACGCCGATTTTCATGCCTTCGACATCAACTTTGATGATTTTCACCTGAAGCTTATCACCAGGTTTAAGCGCCGCCGCCTGGGTCTTGTCAATTTCCGAAGAATAAACCAATGCCTCGATATCATCTTCCAATTTCACAAAAACTCCGAAATTAGAATTCATAATCACTACCGACGACACAACAGCCCCCACCGGAAATTTCTCAGCAATGCTATTCCAGGGATTGGCCTGCAACTGTTTGAGCCCCAAAGTAATCTTATGGGCTTCAGCTTCCACAGACAGAACACTCACCTCTACTTCCTGACCCTTTTGAACAACCTCCTGAGGATGATTGATCTTTTTGGTCCAGGACATATCGGAAACATGGACCATGCCTTCTAACCCATTGCCTAATTCTACAAAAGCCCCATAATCCGTAAATCCGCGGACAATACCTTTGACCGTGCCACCAACAGTGAATTTAGCTGCAGCCCCACTCCAAGGATTTTCCTCCAGCTGTTTCATACTCAAGGAAATGCGCTTGGCATCTTTGTCCACATTAATCACCTGTACTTCAACCACATCCCCTAATTTAAACATTTCCTGGGGATTGACCATTTTCTTCTGCCAGGTGATTTCGGAAGAATGCAACAGGCCTTCAATACCTTTGTCAATCTCAATAAAGACCCCGTAAGGCATAATATTGACAACCTTACCCTTAATACGGGCCCCCGGAGGAAATTTTGCCACCGACTCATCCCAGGGATTAGACGTAATCTGTTTGAGCCCCAAAGAAACTTTGGAATTGTCTTTGTCAAAATCCAGAATCAAAACCTCAAGCTTCTGTCCGACGGAAACAATTTCGGAGGGATGGTTAATACGGCTCCAGCTCATGTCCGTGATATGCAAAAGACCGTCCACACCGCCTAAATCAATGAAAGCCCCAAAATCGGTGATTCCCTTGACCGTACCGCGGCGTTTTTGGCCTTTTTTAAGCTCCGCCCAAAGTTTCTCGCGCACCTCTTCCCTTTCCTTCTGTACCATTTCACGACGGGAGAGGATCAGGTTACGGCGCTGCTTGTTCATCTTGGCTACGACAAATTTGTAATTGTGGGCCGTAATGTCATGATTAGACAAGCCCTTGAAAGCGGATAAAGACATCGGTAAGAATGCTTCAATGCCAAAAACATCGACGATATAACCACCCTTGACCGCGCGCATGACCCTGCCTTCAAGGATGTCGCCTTCGTTGATATCATCAGAAATTTTCTGCCAGCCTTTAAGGCGCTCGGCCTTGGCGTAGGAGAGGATCAACCGGCCGTTGTCATCCTCGATATTTTCGATCAAGACCTCGATCGACTGCCCTACGGCTAATTCGGCGGGGTTACGAAATTCCTCAATGGGAACGAACCCTTCAGACTTAAAACCAATGTCAACGATGACCTCCTTAGGGGTAATCGCCGCAATGGTCCCTTTAGACACCTCGCCTTCCTTAATATCCTTTAAGGTACTGGCGTACAACTCTTCCATCAATGATCTTTCTGCATCCATGGATTTAAAACCTTCTTTCTTCACTCGGAATTCTTTGTGCGACTTTCCCACAAAGTCTGGTAATTATGCCAAAAAACGCCTAAATGTCAATAAAATTTATTTGTGTGTCATTGCGAGTGCAGAGAAGCAATCCCTAAAAACTGCCTCAAATCCGTCATCGGCTGGATATTGATAATCACCGGCACAAAGCCCGGGGCGTTGCGCAACTGGTCAAGCATGGCAGGGTCAAGATGAAACTTGATGCCCCCACCGGAATTTTGTGTCTGTAAATTCATCTTGGCAGGGGTTAAATCAATACCACCGGTATTTTTATCCTTCCTCATCATTGCAAAATCCGCATTTTTTAACCTTTCTAACCAAGGCTCAAGGCTCGGTAAATAGGGAAGATAGGGCTTTAACTGCTTTTCAATTTCTTCCGGACTAATGTCATGTTTTTTGATTTCTTCCCTTAGCACTTGAAATCCGCTTTCCTTGTCATTCCCCTCCGGCCCAATTAATGCCCATAAAAATAGCGCATAAATTCCCGGACTTATAAAATCATGACTTATCGCTTCCTTCAAAATTTTCTCAGCTTCAGCATATTTTTTCAGGGCAATTAAAACATAGGCTAAGCCCCAATAATTACTATTACTGAAAAATTTTTTGTCTCTGGCGTCTTTCAATACTTCTTCAGCTTCAGCATATTTCCCGTCTCTCATTAATACAACAGCCAAATTAAAAAATAAATCTTCCCCTTGAGCAATCTCAAAACGTAATATTTTTTCTGCTATATCAGGCTTAAAAGCCAGTGTGGCAGCTCGCGATACTTGTGATCCATAGGGGGCACCCAAATTCTCTCCAATTTGATCATTCATAGACACGTTCTGATTATCACGAAAATGTATTGTGGCAACATTAGCCAAATATTCCATGATTGGAAGAATTGCTTTGCCCTTACTTGCCGGAGCTAAACGTTTTTCAATAGTGCCTATCCCCCCAGGCCCCGCATTCGCTTCCAGGATATAAAACTTTTCATCTTGCCCTCTGATTAAATCCCAACCTAATAAACCTGTTCCTCCATTATGGCCTTGTTGTCGAGCCACTTGATTTTCCAGAATTCCAGTCGCCCTGGAAACCACACTTTGAATTCCATCTAAGAATTTTGATTGTTCTTTGAGCCCCCATCCTCTCACTTTAAAAAACTCTCTTAATGTCACCACCCCGGCACCTTTAGATTTATTTACAGGGTTCCTATCCCGTGGTTGGAATCTCACCTCTATCATATCCGGATTTGTATAAACCCTGCCCTCTTTATCCTTTGTCGTTAACACCCTCAAATTCCAGTCCAATAATTGATGATCCTGAGGGCCTTCCCATTTTTCAGATTCTATTCTATTCTGAACAAGCACTCTATCTGTTCTGCTTAATTCCCTAACATAATCGATAATTTCTTGTTTTTGCGCTTGAGTAAAAATGCGGACTCCATCGCCCTGAGCCCCGCTAGCCGGTTTGACAACGATCTCTGCGGGAGCATGACTGTCAATAAATTTAGAGACATCTATTAATATTTTAGTCGGATCTATTTCGTTGGGAGTAATAACTAATTCTGCCGGGACATCCATCCCATAGGAAGATAGGATTTGATTAACCATTTCTTTATGTTTGGCTATTTCTATAATGGCAGAAGTATTAAGGACCGGGATTTCATGGGCTTCTAATTGCTGAAGGCCGCGGGTCACCCTATAACTTTCATGAACAAAAGCATCGACCCTGACAGGCTTATCAAATATCGCCATTGCAATTTTTCCGGCTTTATTAATATAAACAGCGGACGTCGTGTAAAGAATCTTTGAGTTATCACGACCAAATCCCAAGGTTTGAAACGGCTGAAGTAAAAGAAAATTAACGCGGGGATTTCCCTGCTGTTGCGCTTTTTTGTATACCCAATAAGTGACCACATCTATCCCATCAACTGCGGACATAAATGACCCCACATTAACACCGTCCGCATATGGCAAGTTAGCCGTATCCGTATCAATATGTTCATCTATTTCAAAATCACCATACCCCATTTCTTTAAGTTGACTCTTTAAATGACCAGCCACCCCTTCAAGCATCGTCTTTAATTCTGTCTCATTAAATTGAGGCTGAACCAATTGGGCGCTGTCAACCCCCATTGCCCGATCTGATCCGTGAAAAGTGATGATAACGCTCGTGTAGCCTCTTTCCGAATCATCAATGCGTATCTGCCCATCAAAAGTTTTTGCAAGGATTCTCTGTACCGTCCATAAACCCATGCCTGATCCGCTCTTCTGAAATTGAACGTCTTTATCATAATCCTCCAACTCCTTATTCTTAGTACTCAAGCCTGGAATAAACAAGATGGACTCGATTGTGTGCTCCTCTATGTACTCGTTGATTTCTTTAAGAATCTGATCGCTGGGAACATTTTGATATTCCTCAGAACGTTGAGTCATATATTCCAGGGTAAGGCCTCGATGAGAGACAATTAATTCACCTGTACGGATATTACGCCATAGACGCCCCATCTTGCCAAATTGAATCAACTTGTCTTTGAGATCTGTGTATGTTGATTCTGAAATCTCTCCGGCATTGCGGATCTTCAATTCATATTCATCTGACCCTTCCAGCTTGGATAAACTCGTTGTAATAGCCCCTTCTGGTCCATTGTGTTCGACGTAATCATTGGACGCATCATAGGCATTGAGAATAAGTTCATGTAACATTCGTCTGAAATCATTCTCTACCTTTTGTGAAGTTTGGGAAGATGGCTTCTCTCTGGTATATACTACAATGCCTCTAGTAACGGAGTTCTTTAACCTTGCGCCGCGATCATTGATGCGATTTTCCGCTGCTAACTGGCTCACTACACTACTAAAAAGACTCCCAAAATAAACTTTTGTGGAACTACGATACGGCTCCTTCTTGGGGGGTGGATTGATATCCCTCACGGCCCTGCCTTCACTAATGGCGGTCTTAATTGCCATGACCGCTTTTTGAAGGTCATCATTAGTGAAACTGGGTAGGTCAAAGAAATATTCATACCATTTAATGAGGGCCTCTTGTTCCTCTTGATTCAAAGCCCTCCCATGGGGGTGCCCAGCATCGACCTTAAACAGCGAAAATTTATCACTGGCACCGGCGCTGCTGGTGAATATCGGGGTTGCCGCAATATTATAACCAAATCCTTCACCGGCAATGCGTGAAGCCGCATATAAAAGGCCAATACGGTCCGCTGTATCCAGGGAGCAGATACTAACCGGCAGTCCCTCTGCTTGTGACTGGAAAGCAACTCTTGTCCTCGTAGCTAAATTTCTCTGCTGTATCTTAAACTCTTTGACTATGCCATTGACTCTAAAAATATCATCTACCGTTATTTTTTGATTTTCTTGTTCCGTTAACAAAGCCTTTAATAAGATGGGGATGACAAGGTTCATATCAATTTTACCTTGCGCATCAAGCACATTTTGTCTCTCAACGGCGATCCCCTTGCGCCTAAGCATTTCTTCTAATCCAGGCCAAATCTTTTCAAAATCCGTTCCCGGTAAAAAATAACCCTCTAGTTGGTCCACAATAAACTTTTGTTCCGGATTTGCCTTGGGCAAGGTCCTCACCTGAGCGTTGACTACGTCTAACCCCAATGTCGCCATTAATCCCATGATTTTATATAACAATCCTTCGCTGTCCCGGTTGATATTAACCGTCAAATTGAAAAAAGTCCCTAATTCTGTCGGGATCGCAGAGGGCCTTGACACAACTAGATTGGAATTTTTGGATCCCCGTACCAGGGCAAACATAATCATTTCATGTGCCATATCCGTAGGATAGTTATTAACAAAAATTCTGCGTAAATAGTACATAGGAATGACCCTGGCATATTCATCATACAAATTGCGGATATACTCTTCTTTGTTGCTATCATACAATCTTTGTTCCCTGGAGATCTCCTCATCATCAACAAAGGCTCTAAAATAATTAAAAGCTTCCTGAATATCCCTGTCTTTTATGGTTTTCTTATAATCACCTTTGATCTTTTCATCTTCCTGATCCGCCATTTGTTGCCATTCCGTTTCCATTCTTTCCCTTGTCTCTCTATCCGCTTCATAGTATCGATGCAAATTTGCATACAATTCATGCACTTGAGGCTTAAGAGGATCTGTCCCGGCAGCGGAAGTTGGTTCTACAGAAAAGGCATCTGCCACCGTCAAAAGGTACCAAATATCCATTAAATGGCTATTGGCCGTATAAAGGTCCTTGTAGGAAATAATATCTAATAGATCCCGGTGGCAAAATTTCATCACCGGTGAATAGCGTCCTCTCGCATTTAAATCCTGATGATGCCAAACCAGCCAAGGAATCCAAGCTGTATCCATGCCGGGGAACCGACTCATGCCATTAGACGTGAGACTATTAGCCCCTTCAACCGGATGCGGACGCCCTAAATGCTGATATTCAGGATCTTTCTGGGCATCATGAAATAGTATAGAAAATCTGAGGATCGATCTTAAATTTTCATCATTCCTGACCCGCTGGTAAACGTCATCCCGGCCCTGTTCTTTTAAATATGCTTCCATGCCATTCTCAAAATAGTACAGCAAATAAAGGGTATGATAGGTGACTGAAAAGTAATGAACACTGCCGGGGAAAAAACCTTTCTGTTGGGCCAATTCCGGAAAAAGTTGATCAAAAAGCCCGATCTCATGCATGCGTACCAGCAAAGGGGCCACATTTTCTTTAAGTCTCATTAACCTTGTGAAACTTCTTCCTACGGGATCCAAATCTCTGGTAAGCCTGGCGATTTTTACTGAACGCATCATTTCTAATACGCCGTCATCAATCAACAGCCCTCGTTGGACCGCCTCAGTAAAGACATCCACCATTTTCTCCGGGGTTTTTTCAAAGATATCTTTCAAATCACGTGCAGTCCCTTTAAAAACAAGGAATTTAACCGGTCTGACACCCTCATCGGATTTAAACTGCCATACGTTATCCCAATCTCTATAATACCCTCTTTGCAGGGCCCCTACCTCCCAGCCTATCCCAAGCTCATCGACTTGAACTGACGTCTCCTCCCAGCGGGGTTTTTCCAATTCGGCGGCAATGGCAAAAAAGACTTTACTAAGAATAGGATAAATCGCATTTGTCAGTTCGTAATAATCCCCCACAAATTTCCCTGCATCTTTCTGAGGTATATATTTGTGCATACTGTAAGATTTAAGGTTAAAGAACGGTATTCCTGAAGAATCTCTTTCCAGCAAATATAATGGAATTTTTTGCAATATTAAATACATCTCACTTAATGTTTCCCATCTATTTAACAACCCTTGCCCTTCCGGCGCAGTGATAAATCCCTTTTCTACCAAAATCGGAATTAATTGTGGCACCATAACGGTAAACGGGGCATTCCCCTCCTGGTGCGGTAACTCTATGCCATAATGATTACGGATCGCATCATTCTGCAAAAGTTTTATCAAGCTCTCGAACATAGCCGGCCCGCCATAGTAATCATCCAAAGCTATCCTCGCATGATAAAACACAAAGGGTCTTACCCTCTCCTGGTGGTTTATTGTTTCTCGGGCTTCTTCAAAAGCAGACTTGGCTGACGCGAGTTCGGCAGAAGTCATCGCTTGATTCATATTTTCACTAAAGGGAATGACTGTATTGCGGACAATCCCTTCTATAGACTGCAAAGTGGTGCGATCCATAGCCCCAGGTTCATCAACGATTAAGCCACCCACCTTGATCGCCTGCGTCAATACATTTAAGAATGACTCTAATTTTTGCTTTTCTAAATCGCCGATTAAAACCCATGTATGCCGTAGCAATGTTATATTTGACGGCATAATTATTTCCGGTGAAGTAACTCCTTGTTCTGCCATCTCAGTGACGTCCCCATAAAGTACCTGGACATTCACTTTTATTTTTCCTGTAGGCATCTGATCTATATCTAGCGGAATAGTGTCAAGCGTATTCTTCAAAATTCCGATATTATTATCATATAACCGTAAAGTAATGGTATCGACTTGATGTTGCATGCCATCGAGTTTCGTTAAAACAACCTTCAACACGTCCAGCGCTTCCAGCGCTTCTTCTTTCCTTCCTATACCAAAAGTTGTAATTGTTAGATTATGTTCATGGGCGGCTACAACTTGAGCAACACCATCTTGTATTAAAGTTTCCTGATCCGAAGAAAGTGGAAAGTAGTTGTCATTTAAATGTTTGGGCGCCATGGCTTTCTCAACCATTGCCGCAAGCTGGTCATTATTAAATCCCGCTTTGACGTAAGGGAGGAAACACTGCCCTACTTCACCCAATCTTGCTAAAATCTCCTGAGGATTCGAAGTCATTGCCCGATTGAGTCCTTGCACAGTCCCTTGGGTGTAGGCCCCTGTCATGGCTTGATCGGTAGCACTGAGCGGCTTCTGGACAACTATAGTTTTTTGGACACTGAAGGGTTGTTCAAAATTATCCCCATGCAAATTAGATATACGGTCGACTAATTTAAGCACCTCTTCGTTTAAACGGTCTCCTTTATTATTTGTCAATGAAATCACTCCACCTGGTTTGACAATGCTGACCAACCACTCATACGTTTTAGCCATCGCTTCTGGAAAATCTTCTTCACTGCGTTGACTGTTTTCCGGTTTAACATACTGCAAAACATTATGCAAAGTTAAAATGTCACAGTCTTGAATATTTTGCGGATACGTGGATACATCCCCCAACTTTACATCATGAAATATGAAAAGATTATTAAGAGTGGATGACCTCACCCGCACCTGACCACCTGAAGGTGGAGGAACAAAAAATCTGTTAAATTCATCACGGGTCAAATACCCCTCTTGTTGATATTGAGCTTGTTTAAGCTCTGGACCTTCTTTAACATATTGCTCAATATCCTTCAATGGATAGATGATTTTATTTTCTTTAAGTGCATCATAGACTTTATTTTTCGGGTTTAGGACGTGAACTTTTAGAATAATGGCATTCTTGGGTATTTGCGGTCTTTGTCCTAATGCCTCTTGGAGCACACGATCTGCCATAATGGCCATCACCATCGGCTCCTGTCCGTATGAAGCCCCCACCACCGCTATATTTAAAGGATGTGGGACATCCCCCGGTTTCCAGTGATCAAGAACTTTTGCTATTTCTGACCTCAAAAACTTTTCATTGACCCATTTATAAAAATCATTGTATCGAAACAGACGTGAATACTCGTATTTCAAAATATCATTAAAGACTGAATCTTCTGCAGCTATAAGAAAAGGCGAGCCCCCTTGAGATCCGGAAGATAACATCTCCCATACAGAACCCTGCGCATCCGGAGCATATTGACGCTTTAATTCTTCCAATTTTGTTATGATGTCACTTTCAAAAGAATTGAAAGCCGTTTCTGTTGTCGACTCATAAGAAATAAGGCCTAAATTGTCCCATTTGCCTTGGGTAAAACTTTTAAAAGCGTTTATTTTATCTTCCCTTGATTCTTCAATTTCTCCTAAATCCTTAACACGAACAGTAGGGATTTCTTGATAGGGTGTGATGGAAGAACCAACCAGCGCGTGTGTCCCTAATACAGATCGTTGTTTTTGAGCAACAATCTGGTACTTAGTAGACAGTGGCCCCTCATATTCTTTGTAATAACCGGTTCCCCTCATACTATCTGTCTGGATAAAAGCCATCACAATCAAATCATGGTCCTCTACCGAGCCTTGGAAAAGGTCGGTATTGACGACCACTGATTTAAATTTTTCATCAATCACTACCTTGGGAGAATCTTGGCCCAGTGCTCTAAAATGAATTCTGGGCGCATAGAATTTAGCATAATTAACGCGTCCCATTAGATCAAAGAGATCAAAAAAATCATGATATTCTGGTTTTGAAGCCACCTCTCTGGTCTGTTCATCAGAGAAATGTAAAAACAAATATGTGCCTTCCTGATGCTCAATATCGGGTATTCCCATGCCCCTGTCACCCGCCCTATCTACGTGAGCGCTGACTATAACGGCACGATCCATCTCATCAAAGTTAATCTCTGCGGAATCATGGGTTGTCTGAAAAGCTGCTGTCATACCATAATTGGAAACTGTCAGGGCCATGTCCAAGCCCCCTGAAAAATATTTTCTGGGTATGATTTGTTGAGTTAGGGGGTCTTGCTCTTCTTTGATGTAGTTATAGACGCCTTTTTTAAATGCCTGCAGATACCGCTCATAAATCTTCTGTTTTTCCTGTGGATCATCAATATTAACGCCGGCCGTTTTATTTTTATCTGCATAAACCTGAGATAAAATGCTGTCCTTGATTTTCTTTTTATACCATGTGGCTAAGATGAGGCTATTGTAGACTTGACGGAGTTTACCGAAATTTTTGTCTTCATTGACTTCTTTGGTTAGTTCGGGGATGACGATTTCACGGACGATTTGAGAGCCTAGGGCGTTGACATCTTTGTTAGGCGTAATGTGGTTTCCCTGGGTTGCTTTCGTATGCAACCCTAGTTCGCTTGGCAGCGTGCTTGGGGACACGTTCTGTTGTTCTTTATTGAACATGTCCCCTGGTTGGCTTAAAGTATTCTTCGACAGCGCTAAATAATCCTCCTCCAACATCACCTTTAATTTACTTTCCACCACATAGGCTGTGCCGGCTTGGGCGTTTTCGTAAACCACCGCTTTTTCCGGCACTATCCATACCTTATTAAACGTATTGACTGGAATATTGGTTGTGCCAAATTTTTTGGCCGCTTCTTCATAAATGCGTTTCCAAAATTTCTTGCCGACTTCATCTTCAGGATAAATCAAACTTGCTGTGATCTGCTTGAGCATATAATCTTCTGCGAGCAGATCCCGGCCCATTTCGGTCAGACCAAAACTCTGAGGGATGATGCGATTTTTTTCATATGGACTTAGATTGACCCATAGGTCTTTTTCAGGGATGGTCAAACTGGCTAGGAAGTATTTGATGAGTTTGGTGGCTTCTTGTTTCAGATCCCCCTCCCTTGCCCTCCCCACAAGGGGGAGGGAATCGCCTTGGTCCAAAATAAAATCAAAACGGAATGGGTTATCCGGATGGACTTTGATGCCTTTTAATATCGGAGGATTAAACTCCGGGCTTAAATGAACCATGACCCCGGGAGCCGGCAAACGAAAATCCCCGCCTGCCCCACCTGTGGTGAGACCTGTCCGCGAGGCACTCTGAGCCCGGGCCATTGGTGTTAAACCCAACGTATTAGACAGAAAGGCGAGGATTATGATTAAAGATATTAGTTTTCTTATATCTAAATTTTCTCCCATAATCAAAGTATAGACTATCTATAGAGAATTTGCCACTTGGGGAGGACTCTCGCATTGCCTCATAATAAATGTTACCATGCTCCCGCGAAGTAGCCGAGCCGTGCCTCATAAATAATGTTACCCTCCTTTAGGAGGTGTAACATGAGCCCAAAGTCAAAAAAAGAGTATACGGCCTTGATGGCCAAGCGTTATCGCAGAGCAAATAAGCACCAAAAAACCATCATTCTAAACGAGTTCTGCCAAGTCACTGGCTGCCACCGCAAGCATGCCATCCGCAAGCTCAAACACTTCAAATTCTTCTTAAAATCTAAACCAAAATTAGGTCGCCCCAAAATTTATAGCCAAGATGTTTTAGATGTCCTACGTAAAATTTGGTTAACCGCCAACCTTCCATGCGGCAAACGCCTCAAACCCATCCTTAGCCTATGGCTGCCTTCTTACATCAAAACCTTCGGGTATCCTGAACCAATAGTTACAGAAAAACTAAAAACAATATCCGCGGCAACCATTGACCGGATCTTTAAACCCGTACGCCCTAAATACAAAAAACGCGGGTTTTCCGCAACCCGATCAGGAACTCTTTTGCGCAAGCAAATTCCCATTCAAACTAATCAATGGGATCAAAATCGCCCGGGCTTTATTGAATCTGATACAGTACACCATTGCGGCAGTTCTATGGCCAGCCCATACGTCTTGACCGTCAACTTCGACGACATTGCTTCTCAATGGACCGAACAACGCGCCATATGGACTAAAGATCATAAATCCCTATTGCTTAAAACCAAAGACGTTGAAGAATCTCTGCCATTCCCTATCTTGGGATTCGATTCCGATAATGGCGGTGAATTTATTAACAAAGATCTCTTTAACTACTTCACCAAACGTCCCGTACCCGTCCAGTTTACCCGCTCACGGGCTTACCACACCCAAGACAATGCTCATATTGAACAAAAGAACAACACCCACGTTCGTTTATGGCTTGGTTATGACCGCTTTAGCAACCCTCTGGTCATTCCTTTACTCAATGACCTTTATAAAAACGAATGGCGGTTATTCCACAACTTCTTTTGCCCATCCGTTAAACTCATCGAAAAAAAAAGAATTGATTCTAAAATCATCAAACGCTACGATACTCCTAAGACGCCTTATCAACGCTTGATGGAATCTGATTATGTTAAACCCGAAACCAAACTCAAACTTAAACAACAATTTGAGTCTCTTAATCCCTTTGAATTACGGGCAACCATTGAAAATAAACTCAAGAAAATCTTCAGATTGGCTAAACAACCCTACAAGGATGGGTAACATCATTTATGAGGCACGGCTCCCAAAAATTTTCCCCGCAGGGTAACATTTACTTATGAGTCAACTGTCTCTGGGGAATTGTCTGTTTTTTAAAGCGGCTTTGGGGCCAAGGCGTAAATTTTATCTAAAATGCGCTGGGAGGCTTGTTCATAACTTGGCGCATCACTGACATAAAAAGGCTCTCCAAAGGTAGCGGATACTGGGCCTCTTTTCAAAAATTTAGTACCGGGCGCCATGACTTGATTGGTCCCTTGCACATAAACGGGCACCACCGGTGCGCCGGATTTGATCGCTAAAAAACCGGCACCGGCCTTGGCTTTGGGTGGCGCATTACCGATACGTCGGGTCCCTTCCACAAAAATCAAAATCACCCTGCCATTTTTCAAACGCTTGAGCGCTTCTTTCATAGCGCCTAAATCCGCCTCATGCCTTTTGACCGGAAAAGATCCCAGGCGCGTCAAAATAAATCCTAAAGCGCCCTTAAACAGCTCTATCTTGGCCATAAAATTAATCCGGCGTACGGAACAAATACCTAAAAGTACGGGGTCCAAATTACTGATGTGATTACTGGCTAAAATAAAACCGCCATGACGCGGGATGTTGCGGGTCTGATGGGCTGTGAAAGGAAAAAAAAGCCAGCTGACAATCTTGGTTAAAAAATAGACGATGTAATAAATCATAAATTAGATTCCCGCTTTCGCGGGAATGACATTAATTTTTATAAAGGGTCTATTTGTTGGCGGCCGAATTCCAATATGGCTTTGGAACGTTTAAGCGTTTTAGCTTCCGAATAAATACGCACCAGAGGTTCCGTGCCTGAGGGACGAAACATCAGCCAGTCTTCATTATCACAGGTAAGCTTGACCCCGTCGTAATCCTTGACCTCAATGACCTTCCTGCCTAAAATAGACGTAATCGTTTTCAATTTATTTAAATCGACTTTTTGGGCATCCATTTTATAATCCAGCCGCTCATAATAATACCGCCCGAACTCACGCTCCATGTCTTCGACTAATTGCTTGAAATTTCTCTTATTATAAACCATCATTTCCAAAAGCAAAAGCCCTGCCAGGGTGCCGTCACGTTCAGGGATAAAATTGGGCAGCCCCATGCCTCCGGCTTCTTCTCCTCCGGCAACGATCTTTTCAGAAATCATCAAATCCGAAATATATTTAAAGCCTACCGGCGTTTCGTAAAGTTTGCGGCCTAATTTTTTGGCAATATTGTCCATCATGGTCGTCCCGCAAAGCGTTTTGACAATGCCGCCTTCGACATGGCGGTTGCGCACCAGATGCAACACCAAAAGCCCTAAAATCTTCTGGGGAGAAACAAACTCGCCCCCGGGCATGACCGCGGCGATACGGTCAGCATCCCCATCGAGCACATGGCCAAAATCAAACTTTTCTTTTTTCATACGGGACATTATTAGCCCCAAACATTCCGGGATAGGCTCGGGCTTGCTGCCATCGAAAGAAGGATTGACATCCTCACGCATCAGGGTCAACTTAATGTCCGTCCCTTTAAGTATCTGGCGCATCAAATCACGGCCGCTGCCATGCATGATATCAGACAACACTTTAAATTTAGCTGTCTTCATTTTCTTTAAATTTACGTAACCGCGCAGGAACTTGACATATTCTTTTTTAAAATCATACACGACGATCAAACCTTGGGCCAAAGCTTCGGAAAAATTCAAAAGCTTCAGAGGCGTCTGATCTAGATAGCCCTCGACGGTACTGGTAATATCTTTAGACGCGGCGCCGCCTTGGGCTGTTTTAATTTTAATCCCGTTAAATTTGGCGGGATTATGGGAAGCTGTAATCATAATACCGCATACATTCTTAAAACCCACCACGCCGAAACTGAGCGTAGGGGTAGGCAAAGACGTATCCGAAAGATATGTTTTGATGCCGTTGGCCGCAAAAACTTCTGCGACTGCTTGGGCATATTCTGCGGAGAGAAAACGATTGTCATACCCCACCGAAGCGGACTTGTTAGAAAATTGGGGATTATTGTTGTTGACCCAATCCGCCACCGCCTGGGCCACGATGCGCACATTCTCAAATGTAAAGGTGTCGGAAATAACCGCGCGCCAGCCGTCGGTGCCGAATTTGATGGATGATTTGATATCGCTCATAATTCTCCTTATTTTAAGGCCTACACAAGGTCGGCCCCTACTACACGTACAACCGATGACAATTAATATAACGTATCACGGCCTTGGGCGTTAAATACCAGATGGACCTCTTATGTTTAAGGCGCTGACGAATGTCACTGGAAGAAATATCAACAGCCGGCATATTGATTTTCAAATAAGGCCAGCGCTTAGGATAATTTTTGTCAAATCCCGGACGGTTTAATATGACCAGGGTGGCCAAACGTAAAATACCCTGTGGGTCCTTCCAGCGGTGGAACTCTCTTAAACTGTCCTCTCCCATCAATAAATAAAATTTGGCCCGAGGATACTTGTTTTTGAGTTCCTTTAATGTGTCGACGGTGTAGGACACGCCTTTACGATGCAATTCACCATCGTACAATTTAAAGGCCCTGTTGCCTTTGATGGCCTCTTTGACCATCACTAAACGTTTATCCGCCGCAGGCAGGCGATGATGGACCTTAAATGGTGAACGATTCACCGGCACAAAAAATACCCCATCAAGCTTCAAGGTCTCCGTGGCACTTTGGGCCATGAGCAAGTGACCAAAATGGATGGGATCAAAACTGCCACCCAGAACACCAATACGTTTCAAAAGGCCCTCTCCAATCGTTTGCGAACCGGTCACCTACGTACCTGTCCGTGGCCATAAATTTCATATTTATAGCTGGTCAACCCTTCTAAGCCCATGGGACCGCGCACATGCAGTTTATCGGTGCTGATACCTACCTCCGCCCCGAAACCGAATTCATACCCGTCGGTAAAACGGGTCGAGGCATTAACATAGACGCACGCCGAATCGACGGCATCTAAAAAAGCCTGTGCGTGTTTTTTATCTTGAGTCACAATGGTGTCCGAATGACGCGATCCGTAGGTATTGATATGTTCAATAGCCTCATGAAGGCCATCCACCACCCTGATGGAAAGAATCAAATCCAGATACTCCGTGCGCCAGTCCTGTGCGGTGGCATTTTTAATGCCGTCTTTGACAATAGCACGGGTAGCCTGGTCTCCCCGGATTTCACAGCCGGCTTTTTGTAAATCAGCTACTATCGACGGTAAAAATTCCCGGGCCACGGCACGGTCGACTAACAGAGTTTCCATGGCATTGCATACGCCTGGCTTCTGAAGTTTGGCATTAAGGGTAATAGCGCGCGCCATATTTAAATTCGCTTTACTGTGAACGTAGACATGACAAACGCCCTTATAATGTTTAATGACCGGAATGCGCGAATGCTCGGCCACGAAACGAATCAATTCTTCGCCCCCGCGCGGGACAATCACATCTAAATACTCATCCAGTTTCAAAAGTTCATGCACGGCCTGACGGTCGGTTGATTCAATCAATTGCAAAGCATCCAAAGGAATCTTTGTTTTCTTTAACTCATCTTTAAGAATTTTAAAAATCGCTTTATTGGAATGAATCGCCTCCCGGCCGCCTTTGAGTATGGCGGCATTACCGGATTTGAGACACAAGGCCGCGCAATCAGCGGTCACATTCGGACGTGATTCATAAATAATTCCCACCACCCCCAAAGGCACACGGATTTTTTTAATCAGCAAACCATTAGGCCTATGGATGGTTTCCAGTAATTGGCCCACCGGGTCTTTGAGTTTGGCGCACTCACGCAGGCCTTTCGCCATGGCCGTGATGCGTTTGGGATTAAGGGTCAGGCGGTCGATAAGCGCTGCGGCATATTTGGCTTTTACGGCGGTCGCCAAATCCTTGGCATTCTCCTTTAAAAGATACGCCTGCCGGGATTCCAGAGCTTTGGCCATTTGCATCAGCACACGGTTTTTTTCTGCTGTACTGACTAAAGCCATCTGATAGGAGGCTTTTTTAGCCGCCTTTGCCATTCTTAAAATATGAGCGGATAAATTCATGTTCCAAATCTCCGGGTAATAATTTCTCCTGCTTCTCAATAAAATGAGTACCGATACGCTCGCCCCTAACCAAGCGCACCAAAACATTTTTAATGTGGCCTGCCGCAATCACGCAAGGTGTGCGCGCATGGGTGGCAATCTTGACTGCATCCATCTTGGTTTTCATCCCGCCGCGGGCCATATGAATATTTTTAGTGTCCTCGGCTATGCCTTCGATTTCAGGAGTGATCTCTTTAACTTCCGCGTATACTTTCTTATTGGTATCATACAAGCCTTCCACATCCGATAGGATGACCAACAAATCCGCATGTAAAAGACTGGCCACCAAAGCGGATAATTTGTCATTGTCCCCAAATTTAATTTCTTCGGTAGAGGTGGTATCATTTTCATTAATAATAGGGACCACGCCTTTTTTCAAAATAGCTTCCAGCGTATGGCGGGCGTTTAAGAAACGGACCTGGTCATCAAAATCATCCCAGGACAACAACACCTGGCCGCATTTAAGATGGACCTTATGGAAAATTTCGATGTAAAGACACATCAAAGCCGCCTGTCCGATCGCCGCGCGCGCCTGCAAAAAAGGCAATTCAGACAATCGCTTTGTTTCGCCCAACATCCCCATGCCCAAAGCAATAGCGCCGGAAGAAACCAACACCACCTCAATGCCTGCCTTGTGCAGTTGGCTGATTTGCAAAGACAGTGCCTTTAACTGCGACGTCTTCGGCCGCATTTTAGAATCCGCAATCTGGCTGGAGCCGAGTTTAACGACAATGCGTTTAATAGGTCTTTTAAATGTGCGTGTCATATTTAATTCAGTCCGTTCCTTTAATCTTTATCCCCCTCTTTTTTATAAAGAGGGGTTAGGGGAGTTAAAATAATCCGATATCCCTCTATAGCGGGTCCTGTCTCGGCCTTGATGTTAAGGTGCTCCTAATTGAAACGCGTACGTCACAGCCTTAGCTCTTGGTGGTTTCCCTTAACCAGACCTCGGGGCCGTCACCGTCCGCCCCTCAACATCAAGTCCGATCCACCCGCCGCAATTAACTGGGACGTGACCCTTTAATTTTTAATCACTATTTCCATGGTGGACCTAACTCATTAAGTCGTTCAGAAGCAAACCCGATAGTCAATCCAATTAATGCTGATAAACTGAAACTAAACGAACCATCCGAGCTTTTTCCTAATGCAAAAGCAGTCAAACTTGAAACAAATAGCGCAAAACAAAAATAAAATACATAATGAAGACATTCTTTGTCCCTTTGCCCTTTTCGGCTATTTATCAACCAAGCGGAAATCCCAATGCTCGACCAGCCAACCACCCATAAAAGACGATCCCAATGGCCGCCTACCCATTTGTAAACGATGGGGAAGGTTATACTCTTATTAAAAACGATAAATATAAATGAAATTCCTAAAATAAGATAAAAGACTGCCCAGCTTAATCTCTTATTCCATTTTCCAAGCCATGTTTTCAATTCACACATTAACAGTCCGTATTCCCTTAATCACTTTAAAAGGATAAATTTGATAACATGAAAAAAGCTACCTCCGTAGCGGGCTTACATTCGTTGTAGAATGTATCCCAAGGACAAAAAGGGTTCGTCCAATAATGGGCGTCCCAGTCAAAGGAGGTAGCCAATGAAACATTATATAGGAATCGACTTTCATAAGCAATTTTCTCAGGTAGCTGTTATGGATGACAAAGGTAAAATTTTTGACGAACGAAGACTCGAGCATAATCAGCGCGACGAGATGACGACATACTTCTCGCAATTTGAACGTGAGACAAGTATCGCCATTGAAGCTACCCGCAACTGGTACTGGCTTGTTGATCTGTTGCAGGAGCAAGGTATGGATGTCAAACTTGTTCATGCCAAGAAGGCCCGTATCATTGCTGAGAGCACGATCAAGACAGACAAGGTCGACGCACGGACGCTGGCCCATCTTGACCGATGCAATTTTTTGCCTCAGGCCTATATTGCTAGCCCTGAAACACGCTCGGAACGTGAATTGCTTCGATATCATATCAGTCTTATTAAGATCCAAACGTCGATCAAGAACCGAGTTCACGCTATTTTGTCTAAACATAACATTCATCATAATTTTACCGACTTGTTCGGACGATCAGGCCGAGAATTCCTTAAGGTCCTTGAATTACCACCGATATTCCGTCTTGAACTCAATGGCTATCTGGATGTCCTTGATAAAGTCATCACCGTCCTTAATCAAGCCAAAAAAGAAATCCAAGACCATTGCCGTGCCTGGCCGGAAGCTGAAATCTTAAACACGGCTCCCGGTATTGGAGAATACGGCGCTTTGCTTCTGGCTGCTGAAATTGCAGATATCAATCGCTTCTCGACGGTCAAAAAGTTTTGTTGTTATGGTGGCACTGCTTCCAGCACACACCAATCGGCAAATACCGAGTATCACGGCCCCATCATCAAAGATTCGAACAAATATATCCGTTTTGTTGTGCTTGAGGCTGTACCTCATGCGATCAAGCAAGACCCAAAGTTATGGTTATTCCACAATAAGATTGAAAGAAAAAAAGGTAAAAAGAAAGCTAAGATTGCAACAGCCAGAAAACTACTGGTCATTATTTATCACATGTTAAGAAATCGTGCGCCATATCAAATTGCGCATAAAAATTATATACGTCAGGCGAACCCGTGCAAAGAACTGGGCACTTTGTAGCCCCTTTAATTTGATTGGGACACCTGGCCCGAATCTTTATCATGCGCCTAAGAGCGCGAATAGATGTTTGGGTTCTACCCGTTGATATGTGTTCGGGCAAACAAAGAGAAAGAGCAATATTTATTCAGGCGATTAAACAACTCGCTTGACACGGTAGCTTTTTTCATAGATGTTCTTTTTGCGACTGTAGTTTTTAGCCAAAGCAGCTCATGCTTTGAGGAAATCCCGAGGCTTTGGGCCGAGGGATGGCTGAACTGTTCGAACCTTGAAGTTCCAGAGAACTTCAAGGTGAGTTGTTCAGCCACCGAAAAAGCATGAGACCTTTGGCGTTAAAAAAACGATTCCAGGAGCAAAAAGAATAAATTTAGCCTCCTATTTTTATTTCTTTTGCAATTTTATCCGGCATAGGACGACATTTACAATTTTGCGCGTGCTTTTTATGCCATTGTATTTTTTGTTCCAATGTGGCATTCACCGGCATACGATTGTCCTGATGCCAAGTTTTATTCGTTTTTGTTTTTTTCATTACTTTCACAAAACGAGATTGCTTCGTCGCTTCGCTCCTCGCAATGACACCAGGTCTTCATTATAGCAACAATCTTATCGATGACAAAAGCTTATCTAGACCTTGGTTTTCCAGGGCTGAAATGCTCAGGATGTCTTTGGTAACCTTCCGCTTGAATCGTGTCAAGTTAGCTTTGGAGCCGGGTATATCCATTTTGTTGGCAACCAGAATTCGATGTTTATGCAACAATTCTTCGCTATACAAATTCAGCTCTTCGCAAATATGATAATAATCTTCAACCGGATCGCGGCCTTCGCTGCCGGCCATGTCAATCACATGCACCAGGATTTTAGTGCGCTCGGCGTGTTTAAGGAACTCATAGCCCAAGCCCTTGCCTTCATGGGCCCCTTCAATCAAACCCGGCAAATCCGCCATCACAAAATTCTTTTTCTCATCATCCTCATCTTTGACAATGCCTAAAACCGGGGCTTTAGTGCTAAACGGATACTCGGCAATCTTGGATTTGACATGAGACACAGCGCAAATCAGCGTTGATTTGCCCGCGTTGGGAAATCCCACCAACCCTACGTCGGCGATAATTTTTAACTCCAGGCGTATCATGCGCACTTCACCCGGCTTGGGTGGCAACACCGTACGGTTATGATTATTGCCCCGCCCCCCTTCACCGCCACAGGCCACGATCACACGCTCGTCATGTCCCACCAAATCTCTGATCAACAAACCATTGTCATAATCCCATAGGACCGTCCCCACAGGAACGCGTAAAATACAGTCCTCGCCTCTTTTGCCGGTTTTATTATTACTGCTGGCATGCCCGCCGCTTTGGGCCACATAATGCTGTTTGAAACGATAATCCAAAAGCGTATGCAAATTGCGGTCCGCCACGAAAATCACATTCCCGCCGCGCCCGCCGTCGCCGCCGTTGGGGATGGGATAACGCGTGTATTTATCGCTGTAATGGCTTTCGCAACCCTTGCCGCCATTGCCTGCCTGCACCTGAATACGTGCCTTATCCACAAATGCCATAGGGAAATCTCTCCTAAAACTGAAAATCCCGGCATCCCGCCAACCTAAGCCGGGAAACCGGGACTTTAAAATTTCAAAAATAATTACGCACTAATTTTTGCAATTTTAACGGTTGTCAAATCCTGGCGATGACCGTGCGTGCGCGCTGAATCTTTGCGCTTGCGGTATTTAAACGCGACCACTTTGGGGGCGCGTATCTGAGCGACCACCTCAGCTTTAATTTCCACGTCTTTCAAATACGGCTGGCCTAATTTAACGGTTTTACCATCGGCATAAAGCAAAACTTTATCCAAAACGATGCTTTGATTTTTGTCAAAATCCAAACGGTTGGCCTTAATCACATCGCCTTCGCTGACTCTAAACTGACTGTTGCCTACCTGAACCACTGCAAACATAAATATCTCCTTTTGGCGCTTTTTAAAAGTGCGTTATTATACAATGATTTGCCATTTAGTCAAAATATTTTAAAATAGTAGGGGCCGACCTTGTGTCGGCCCGATAAATATTGAATGATCGGCATATTCGGGCGAACACAAGGTTCGCCCCTACGAAAAAGATGAATTTGTCCTTAATTGATCTTCACTTTCCCCCGGCCTTCACAATAAGGACAGGCATGAAATTCCAGGGACTCTATGGTCTTGCCGGTACGCGCCCGCGTCATTTCCACCAGGCCCAACTGTGAAATACGATTGACCTCGGTCTTGGCATGGTCTTTGGCTAACCCGTCACGCATAGCATTAAGCACCTTACGCTTGTGGTCTTCGCGGTTCATGTCGATAAAATCAATAACAATGATGCCGCCCAAATCTCTTAAACGCAACTGCCGCGCGATTTCAGGGGCCGCTTCCATGTTCACGGCAAAGGCCGCGTCTTCAGGGGTGCCGCGGCTTTTAAAACGGCCGCTGTTCACATCCACGACCGTCACACCTTCCGTCGGTTCAATGACGATATAGGCGCCGGATTTTAGATAAACTTTGGGCTCATAAATCTTATCCAGCTCGCGGGCCACGTTCATGGCCTCAAATACAGACTGCGGCCCCGCGTGATACTGGATTTTTTCCACCACTTCACGGCCAATCAAATTCTGCGCAAATTTGCGCATTTTAATGAATTCTTCCTGAGAATCGATGACCACGCGTGTCACATCATCCTTGAGCAGGTCCCGGATGACTTTCCAAATCAAAGAACCTTCTTCATAAATAAGGGCCGGCGGCTGTTTTTTCTTGGACAATTCACGGATTTCCTGCCACTTATTGACCAAAAATGTAGAATCACGGACAATTTCTTTTTCCCCCTGCTCCATCGAGGCCGTGCGGATGATGAAACCGCCGCTTTTGACAAAAGTAAATCTCCTTAAGATATCCCGTAGGCGCTGGCGTTCTTCAGGTTTATCAATTTTTTTAGAAATACCACTGTGCTTGTCCACCGGCATATACACCACAAAACGCCCGGCCAAACTAACATGGGTCGTCAGCCTCGCTCCCTTGGTGCCAAAAGGGTCTTTAACGACCTGCACTAAAATTTCCTGGTCCTTTTTTAAAGGCAGTTCATTTTTATCCTTTTTAGGGGGACGAACTTCGTGGCCCTGCGGCGGGGCATTGTCCACAACAGCTGGCTTTGGAAAAATCATGTTGATGATTTTTTGAGGCGCGCTGGGCTCATCTTCAATCGTCTCAATGTCATTTAAAAAAGGATTGTCCGCGTCCGTCAAATACAAAAAACCATTTTTCCCCTGACCGATGTTGACAAAAGCCCCGTTAATCGACGGCAAAATAGACTCCACACGGCCCTTGTAGATGTTGCCCAGCATGGATTGATGCCGGTCAAGCTCAATATAAAAATCATCCAGCTTACCGTCCACCACAACCGCCACGCGCCTCTCGTCTTGAGCGACTTGAATAAGAATTTCTTTAGACACAGTTTCCTCTCCTTTTAGGATCCCGCTGCTTTGTCGCTAACGACAAAGCGGGGCTTGAACATGTTTAATAAAAAATTGACCATGCGTGCGGAAGAAACTATTGGACTTACCCTGCAGCCTAGACCGACTTTTTCTCAACCGTAATGATGTGCGGCGTCAAAAAAATCAGCAATTCGGTCCTGGTGACCGTGGTGTTGGTGCTGCTGAAAAAAAGCTTGCCCAACCAAGGAATGTCCCCTAACACAGGGACTTTTTTCTTGGCGACGACCTTGTTATCGCTAATCAAGCCCGCAATCACCAGGGTTTTGCCATCTTCCACCATCACCCTGGTTTGGGTTTCTTGATTATTGATTTCCGGTATTTGTACCGGCGGGTTCGTCGTCGTGCCCTGCGCCAGAGTCACCATTTGGTTAATCGCTGATATCTGTGGATGCAAATCCAATGTTATCAATCCCGCGTTGTTCACATGTGGTGTAACCTCAAAAATAATACCTATAGGTTTATAAGTAAATCCATCAATTTCTTGCTGTCCCGTCTGGGCGTTAAACGTATAATTCGGCAACGGATATTCAACCCCCACGTTAAATGTGGCTTTCTGATTGTCCAGCGTCACGACCCGCGGATTGGAAAGGGTGCGCGTGTGCTGATGAGTGCTCAAAGCGGCCAAAGTGGCGGAAAGTGTTGACGCATTGATTGTCCCATAAGTAAAGCCCGGCGTTGTTGCACTTGATATAGTCGGGGCAGGTGCTTGCGCAAAAGTATTATTTTTGGGAAAAAATGAACTGGGCCCACTACTGCCTCCAAAACCATTTTGTGTAAAAGGGAAAATAGTCGGTTGAGTGGCCCCTGTCATAGTGGCCTGAACCACCCAATCTATCCCCAAAGTATCCGTATTGTTGATATCTGTTTCGATGACCTTGGTTTCAATCAACACCTGCGGCGTGATGGTATCAATAGATCTGATCACCTCCGCTATCAATTCCACATTGCTTTCCGGGTCACGGACAATAAGGGCATTGGTGCGTTCATCAAAATTAACAAAACCGCGGGTACTTTTCATTTTCTCAACGACCTTCATCACGTCCGAGGCTTTGGCAAAGGAAAGAACAAACGTTCTAGAAACCAGGGACTCTTGGGCTTGCAAGGTTGTAGCATCTTCCCTATACTTTTTCAAATTTTCAACAGTCATGACCGTGATGATATTGCCACGGCGTTCATAGCCATACCCATAAGTGGATAGAATGACCTCCAACGCCTTCTGCCAGGGCACATCGTTTAATTGAATGGTGACAACGCCGGTCACATCGGGTGCGGCCACAATATTCACCCCGCTTTTAAAGGCCAGCACCTTCAAAACACTTTTGATGTCCGCGTCCTGAAAATCCAGACTGACCACCCCGCTGTCGGACATCTTAACCTGGTCAGCAGCGGAAGACGTGCTATCAGTCCCCGCAAAGACCCAACCCGCCAACAAAAAAGCCACTGTGCCTACTATCAAACGCACCGTATTCAATACAGGTGTCCGCATCACATACCTCCCTTTTTCAATCCCAATGTAAACCTTTGTGTCCCTTGTAAGAATTCTACATGATCAACGGCAATCACATCAACGACATAAGAACCGATGTGGTCATGGACTTTAACCACTTTGCCGTTGACGATGGCTACGTTATGGCCCTTCGCGTCCGCCACAATGCCCTCTAAAGTTAAATCACTGACGGTCAAATCCGTATCATAAGCCACCAACATACCCGCCGGAGATATCAACGGCACAAAGGGATCGCGTTTGGTATGATCATCGTACACGAAACTCTGTTCTTCGGCATAACTGAAAATGACCGCGAAATATATAATCAAAAAAATAAGGACTCTCATAAACTTTTAGATGGAGCTGCCGACTTGTCTACCAAAATAATGTTGATCGTCAAAGTAAACAAATGTGTACGCGGGTTTTTCTCATCGTTTTGGACAACCAGGTCTTTCAAGCTAAAATATAAATTCTCGTTTTCCAACTTGTTTAAGAAACGCCCAAACATATGATACCCGCAACGCGCCTGAATCACAATAGGTAAAGCATAATAATGACCCTCCTCTGCTTGGGTCAAACTTTCCTGTTCTTGCTTTTGCGGCACCAACTTATCGATTTTAACCTCATATTCATTGGCAATGCGGGAAATGGTATCAAGAATGGCAGGGACTTCCTGTAGGGGCCTGATCTTGATGTTCATCGCCTCCAATGTTGAACGGGTCTGGTCCAAACTTTTTTTAAGCTGATTAATTCTTTGTTTATCCGTCAACACCTGCGCGGTATCTGTCGACAATGTCTTGATTTGATCATTAATATCAACGATGCTCCCGCATTGAGGCAAAACCAATAAAAACACATCCAAAAGCAAGACCAATACGACGACACCGCCGAGTATGGAATAACGTGCCTGCTCGTTTAAACTGTTGAAAGCCTCGAGAATTTTACTCAAGTCCATTTTCATATTTAGAGATCCTTCGCCCGTAAGCTCAGGATGACCCCTGCATTACGCAGGGGTCATTTTAATTTCGCCATGACGGTAAAATCCGCCACCTCCATAGAATTCCTTTTACCCCGCTGGATGGAATTGACTTCCAGCGAGGAAAAATCCTTCATGAAAGCTTCGTCTTTTTTTAAAACGGACACAAAATTCCCCACATTGGTAATTTCGTCGTGATTCTTGGATACGGCACTCCCCTCCATCGTCAGACTGCTTTTATCTAAAACCATTTTCCTCAACCACAAGCCTCTGGGCAACGCCTCACTGATGGCATTAAGCTTGGGCGACCACACTAAAGTTTTCTTGACCGCCATATCAGCAATGGCGTTGATTTTCTTTCTTAATTCCCGGGACTTACTGGAAATATCGTCCAATTCATTTTTATCGGACGCCACCTTCTGCCATTGTAACTTGTCCAAAGACAAATGCCCGGCGGCCATCAACCACGCCGCCCCTAAAACCAAATGGACCGTTAAAATCAAAAAAACCACCCCACCCCCCACCCCAAAAAGAATTTCCTGGGGGATGTTAATCGAAAGGATCGACAGTCCGGCGCCGCTCTTTTTTCTAAGCGCAGGGGGAATTAAATTAATATTAATCATGAATGGCACCCCAATCCTAAGGCGACAGAAAACTGTACGGCGAAGGTTTGCATGTCACCGGAGAGCTCAAGCGTATTCACATGCGCATGGGCTAGAGGATTCCACATTTTGACCCGCACTCCCAGATTTTTTTCAAAGACGCCTTCCATGCCCTTCAATAATGAACCTCCGCCGCTTAAAAACAGCTCGTCCACCTGGACATTTTTCTCGGTCATAAAATAGTCCATTGACAAACGGATTTCGGTAATCAGATTATTGATGGAAGTATCACAAGCATCCATGACTTGCTCTAACTTGTCCCCTGGATTGCATTTGATAGTCTCCGCTTGGCTTTCAGACACTCCCAAAGTATTGGCAATTTGCTTAGTCAACTCCTGACTGCCGACGAATATGTCCCTGGCAAAACGCATGGATGAATTTTTAAAAATCATCAAAGAACTGATGGAGTTACCGATATCCAATACGGCTTGCGCATTAGCCGGCACACTCACCGCCGGCCCCAGACACTTAAAGGCATTGGCCATAGCAATAGAGTTGAGGGTCAAACGATCCAGCTCCAGGCCTGCTTCTTTAAACAATTTTAAACGTTCATCCACCATTTCTTTTTTGACAGCCGCCAGCAAAACAAACATTTTTTTATCTTTGCTTTCAGGGTCTAAAATAGCACAGTCCGTATAAATACTCTGGGGTTCAAAAGGAAGATATTTGTCCAAATCAAATACAAAAGATTTACGTAAATCGTCCAATGACATGCGCGGCATATCCAGATAGCGGAGCAACGAGCCTTTACCGGAAACAGCGGAAACCAAAACCTGGTCATTCAAATGCAGACGTTCGACAATTTTCTTTAAAGCGGATTTTGAATCATTCCCTACAATAGGCTCGATGGCCCAGCGGCGTATGTCCATCTTCCCGGCCGATGTTTCCACTTCCACCGCTTTAATGAAACTGGTACCGATATCAATGCCGACAACGGGAGGCGTTGCCGGCTTGGGGACCAAACGGTTAATTAAGGCTAAATATTGATCAAATAATTTTTTAAAATCCATAAACGTATTCTAACAGTGTTAAGGTGATTTTCAAGGCTGCTGTTTAATTAACTTTTCCAGAGAAGATTTACGTTTGTCTAAAACAACCATTTGAGAACGTAAATCATCCAAATCCGCTTTTAATCCGGCCTCCTGGCGCTTCAAATCATTCACACTGCCTTCTAATTGGCCCTGTTCGGCATGTTGGCTGCCGGTCATCTGGGGCCTTTGCCACTTTGGCCCCATTTGTCTTAATAAATTTTTAAGCTGCGTATAATTTTGTTCCAATTTTTTTAACTCCAACTCCAAAGCGCCGAGCTGTGTATCATCCCATTGAGGAGAAGGTGAAGCTGCGATGGGGCCTTCCAAATCCTTGATCTGTTCTTTGAGTATCTGTTGGTGGTTCAAAAGACCGGCCGCAGAGGACACAGGTGTTTGTTTTTCATACGCCAGGATGGCGGCATGCAGCGCATCTTGCCTGCGTTGGCTATCATAAATCATTTTCATCAATTGGTATTTTTCTTTCTGTCGACGAGCCTCAAGCGGAGATTCTTCGCCGGGGATATGCCGGGCTTGCCTGTCATCCATCTGCAGGGCCCCTTGAACAGACTTGATCGCCTCACAGGCCTTTTGAGTACGGTTATCTAAATCAAGGCTTTCTTCTTCCAAACGGGAAATCTGTCGGGCGCGGCGGGGATTATAACTGCGCAATTTGGACACTGTTTTATTTAAAATGTCCTCTTGCCAGCGCAATTGCGCCAATTGTGCCTGCAATTGATCAATTTCTTGTTTGACGGCATTGTTTTGAAGTGTCAGTCGCTGGTTATCCGCAGTCAATTGTTCGACGCTTTGCTTTAAATGAGACAACCCTTCCTGAAGGGCATCCGTCGCATACATCACATCATCCTGGGCCCAACACACCACAGGAAGCCCTGCCAGCAGTACCGCCAGAAAGAATTTACTATATTTCATAAATTTTATTTTTGAAGGGCGGATGTCATGGTCAAAATCGGCATAAACAACGCAATAACAATAAATCCCACCACAACACCTAAAAATCCTATAATTAAAGGTTCAATCAATTTGGTCAAGCCCTCCACCGCTGTATCCACCTGATCATCGTAAAACTCCGCTACCTTGGCCAACATCTTTTCTAATTGCCCGGATTTTTCTCCTATCGCGATCATGCGCGTGACCATCAGCGGGAAAATGGGACTTTTGGATAAAGGCACCGCGATACTCTCGCCTCCCCTCACACTGACTTTGATCTCATCGACCAATACTTCAATCACACGGTTCCCGCAAGTCTTGCCAACGATATCCAAGGATTCCAAAATAGGCACGCCGCTTTGACTTAAAGTGGCGAAGGTCCTGCAAAAACGGCTGACCGAAACCTTACAAATCAAATCCCCAAAAATCGGCAGCTTCAAAAGCCAGGTATCCACCTGAAGATGACCGGCAGGTGTCTGCCTATATTTGTTCAGCAGAAACACCAAAACAACAATACCGGCAATGATAAATAAAATGTCATGTTGCAATAAATTGCTAAAATCGATCAACATCTGGGTCATGGCCGGCAGCTCTTGCCCCAAAGAGGCGTAAATCTGGGCAAAAGTAGGGACGACTTTCACCAACAACCCAATCGTAATCAACATCGCCATACTCACCACCACCGCCGGATAAATCATGGCCCCCTGTACTTTTTGACGCAGCTTATTGCTTTTTTCCAAATACATCGATATCCGCTCAAGAATGTCCGTCAAAATACCGGCACTTTCCCCAACCCGGATCATGTTGACATACAATTGGTCAAAAATCTTGGGATGTTTAGAAAAAGCACTGGAAAGGCTGCTGCCTAATTGTATGTCTTCCCGGATAGAAACAAGCGCCTGTTTGAATGAAACATTTGAGGTTTGTTCACTCAGCGCTTCCAAGGACTGCAAAATGGGTATCCCTGCATCCACCATCGTGGCAAACTGACGGGTGAAAACTACTAAATCTTCGGGCTTAACTTTTTTACCCCCACGGGACTTGGCGCCGGATTTTTTAAAACCCGATTCTTTTTCTTCCGCGATACTAAGGATGATCAAATTGCGCTTGCGCAGCTCAGCAATGATCATCGCTTCGCTTTCCGCGGAAATCTTACCCCCGACGTTTTTACCCTCTTGGTCACGCGCTGTATATTTATATGTAGGCATAAGCAAACTCCGCTTTAGCGATAGTGGCGCACAATAGCTTCTTGTATTTCCGTTTTAGTGGAAATAAAAGTCACAATGCGACATTGAGTTAAAGATTCTAAAAATATTTTTTTATCCTCGGTCAAAGGATTAATCATCACCACACTTAAGATATCCCCGATGCGGTCTAAAGCAATCACTTTTTCCTTTTTGGCCACCTCAAAAGGAATTAAACGGACAATCGCCGGGTCAATGGTATATTTATTGACCGCAATATACGGCAGGCCCAGCTGTATGACCAGGGCCGCCACAATGTCCTGCTCATCAAGATAACCCAATTTAACTAAAATTTCACCAATAAAATCATTTTCTAATTTATCCCTAAGCGGGGAGCCCTGCGTATGCGTACGGGAAACCCGGCCTTTCTTCTGCACGGCTAAGGCAGTTTCCAGCTGCTCGCGGGTAATCCTCTTGCGTTGGACCAAAATCTCTCCTAACAAGACATTATAGGCATCCATACAAACTCCCCTAACCTCTTTTGTTTATTCATCTTCGGAAGCCACCCGAAAAACTTCTGTCAGCGAGGTTTCCCCCAAACACATTTTATCGACAACATCGTCAAAAAGCAATTTCATCCCCTGATTTTTTTGGGCATAGCGGGTAATGTCCGCGGATGATTTCCCCTTCAAAAGCATTTCACGGATCATGTCATCGATTTGCAGGATTTCGGTGACGCCGACCCGTCCCAAATACCCTGTCCCCCGGCAACGGTCGCAGCCTTGGCCCTCATAAAAAACAGTGTCCGCCTTGATTCTGTGCTGTATTCTTTTCAAAACCTCCACAGAGACGTCCACGGGTTTTTTACAATGCGAACAAATGCGCCGGCAAAGGCGCTGGGCGCAGACTAAAATCAAACTGGAAGCTACCAAAAAAGGCTCCAGGCCCATATCGATAAGACGCGTCACGGCCCCGGAAGCATTGTTGGTATGCAGGGTCGAAAGTACCAGCTGACCGGTGAGTGACGCTTTAATGGCGATGTCCGCCGTCTCCGAATCACGGATTTCGCCCACCATCACCACATCCGGCGATTGGCGAAGGACCGCGCGTAACCCCATTGCAAAATTAAGCCCTATATCAGGCTTGACTTCAATTTGAGTCAGCCCATCCACTAAATATTCCACCGGCTCTTCAATGGTAATGATATTCCTCTCCGGCGTATTGAGCTTATTAATCAATGAATACAACGTTGTGGATTTACCGCTGCCGGTCGGGCCCGTCACTAAAATCATGCCAAAAGGTCTATAGACTGATGCTTCCAAAACGCTCACGGCATGAGAAGAAAAACCTAATTTGGATAAACCCACCGATAGATTATTTTTATCCAGTACCCGCATGACTATTTTTTGGCCGAAAGTCGTCGGCAGTAAAGACACACGAAAATCGATTTCCTGTGTGCCGACTCGCATTTTGAAACGCCCGTCCTGGGGGGTTTGAAAATTAGTAATATCCAAACCCGCCATGATTTTAATGCGTACCCCTACCGCATTTTTGCTTTCCTTAGGAATAGTCAATATGTCCTGTAACATCCCATCAATGCGGAACCTCACACGCATCCCCTGCTCTAAAGGTTCTATGTGAATGTCGGACGCCCTCTGGCGAATCGCTTCCTTGATAATTAAATTAACGATACGGATGACCGGAGCCTGCTCGGCAACCTGCGCATCATCCTCCTCTGCAGAAGTGTTCTGCACGATTTCAAAGTCCGCCCCCTCCAAATGCTGGGTCGCCTCAGCCATGGCCTCGATAGCGGAAAGATAAAATTGGTCAATGGCCCGCAGGATCTGACTTTCAGAGGCAATGACAATGTCAATTTCCTTGCCCGTCAGATTACGCAAATCATCCAGAATAAAAACGTTCAAAGGATCGCTAATGGCTATCGTCAGGGTATTGCCCAATAAAGACAGCGGCATCACCTGATACTGACGGGCAATTTTTTCTCCGATAATATGTTTGAGCCGTTCATCAAAACGGTATTTAGTCAGGTCAATGGAGGGCAGATGCAGCTCACGCATCAGCAGTACCAGCAAATCCTGCTCGGAAATAAGCCCCTGTTTAATCAGGGACTTGACCAACCCCATGTTTTTGTCCCGCTGCGTATAAACCAGTGCGTCAATATCCGCCGGATTGATATTCGGCAGTGATTTGAGCGTCTTTAAAATTCTTTCCTGGATGGTATTCATATCTATGGTGAATCGGCCGCGGTCAAACGGACCACTTCTTCTAAAGTTGTCAGCCCTTGGGAGGCTTTAATGACCGCATCCTCGCGCATGGTCGTCATCCCCTCGCTGCGCGCAACAGACTTCACTTCAGCCTCGGACGCTGAAATCAAAATTAATTCTTTAATTTTATTGGTCAACACCAGTATTTCGGTAACGCCCACCCGTCCCTTATAGCCGGTATTCAGGCATTTCTCACACCCTTTGACCTTAAAAAAATGCCCGTCATGGTCCGGCATCAGTTCTTTAAGCCGAAACTGCCGTATCATTTCAGGAGAAACCGTATAGGCCTCGCGGCATTTCAGGCATACACGTCTGACCAGGCGCTGGGCCACAATGGCCACCACGGAGGAGGTAATTAAAAACGGCTCAATCCCCATATTGATCATGCGGGTGATGGATCCCGGCCCCGTGGTGGTGTGTAAAGAACTGACCACCAAGTGCCCGGTCAAAGCCGCTTTGACAGCAATGTCCAAAGTTTCCGAATCCCGGATTTCGCCGATTAAAATCACATCCGGGTCCTGACGCAAAATCGAACGCAATGCCGCCGGGAAAGACAGGCCGAATTCAGAGCGTATATTTACCTGATTAAATCCTTTGACCTGAAATTCCACCGGGTCTTCCACCGTCACGATATTTCTTCCTGGCGAATCGATATGTTTAAGGATCGAATACAAGGTGGTCGTCTTACCGCTGCCGGTAGGCCCGCAGGCCAAAATCATGCCGTGAGGCCGCCCACAGCATTCTTTTAAACGCTTGAGAGAGTCGGGTTCAAACCCCAGCTTATCAATGTCCGCCATGTCCTGGTTTTTGTCCAAAACGCGCAGAACAATTTTCTCCCCCATGGCCGTCGGCAGCACATTGACCCGAAAATCCACTTCTTTATTTTGGGACGTCTGTATCCTGAAACGCCCGTCCTGCGGCAGACGGTGTTCGGCAATGTCCAGACTCGAAATGACTTTGACACGGGAGATCACGGGAAAATGAAGGTTCTTGGACATACGGTCGATTTCCCGGATAAATCCGTCGATACGATAACGGATGCGTAAGCAATTTTCCATAGGTTCGATAAACACATCACTGGCCTTGGCCGCCACCGCCTGCTGAATGATCGTATTAGTCAAGATGATGATCGGCGCCTCTTCACTAAGGCTCTCAATTTCTTTTTTGTTCAGGTCCCTGCTGTCTTTGACTAACTCCAGATCTTCCGCCTCTTTGATGTCTTTAAGGATTTCCGCCAAATCCGAAGAAGTGTCTTGGCCCCAACAACGGTCAATGGCCGCACGCATATCTTTAGGCCTGGCCAAAACAATACTCACAGACATGCCTGTCATGGCTTTAATATTGTCCAGAGTAAACATGTCCAGCGGATCAACTACGGCCACGGTCATCTGGTCCTTGAGACGGGAAATGGGGATAACCAAGAATTTCTCAGCCACTTCTTTAGGGATTAATTTGACCAGAGGAGGATCAATTTTCAATAAATTCAAATTGATCAAGGGCAAATGCAGGGCTTCGCTTAAAACAACACTCAACTGATCTTCGGGTATCAGTTTGAGTTTAAGTAAAATACGGCTTAACTCCCCACCAAATTTTTTCTGTTCCTCAAGGGCCCGCTTAAGGTCATCGGGAGTGACTAATTTATCCCGCAAAAGAATTTCTTTAAGTGTTTCTTGTATGGGCAACATCAGCGAATTTCGTAATAACGTTTGATGGCATTGTTGATATCCATCGCTGTACTGACAAATGCCTGTACCGAGCAGCCGGTCACACGCTCGACTTCCTCCAGGGCTTGCATATTCAAAGGATTACTCATCGCTAAGGTCAAACTTCTGCCGATTTTATCGATGGGAACAAGGCCATACTGCCTGCAAAGGTCAAGAGGCACAATGGCCACAACCTCAGGCGCGATTTCATAATTAGACAAAGGCAGGTAGGGAAAGCCATACTGACAGGTCAACGCCTGCACCACGTCCTCTTCGGTCGCTAAGTGCAGCTGGACTAAAGCCTCTCCTAAAAGAAGACCTTTGTCTTTTTGGTAAATCAAAACTTCTTCCAGTTTGGCGCGGGTAATGGTCCCCCGTTCAACTAAAATTTCACCCAACTGCTTATTGACTGTTTTACTTAAATGTCTCATAGCCTTTACTATACCGATTCCCTAAGATATTGTCCAGTCCTGGTTTTAAAAAATAGTCCGTTTTTTACCCAAATTCAATAAAAACCCCAGCATAATGGCAAAAATCATAAAAGAGGTGCGGCCATAACTGACTAAAGGCAGCGTAATCCCCACCACCGGCAAAAGCCCCATGACCATGCCGATATTAATCACCACCTGCATCGCTAAAATACTGACAATACCCACCGCCACCAATTGGCCAAAAGGATCTTTATTATGCCGGGCGATTTCAAAACCACAATAAATAATACTCCCGTAACAATAGATTAAGAGCAGCCCGCCTAAAAGCCCCCATTCTTCGCCAATGACCGAAAAAATAAAATCTGTATGCCTCTCGGGCAAAAAATTTAATTGATTCTGCGTGCCGGAAAGCCAGCCCTTCCCCCACAATTCTCCGGACCCGACCGCAATTTTCGATTGGGTAATGGTATACCCCGCCCCCAGAGGGTCGAGGCTGGGATTTAAAAAAACCAGCAGCCGGTCTTTTTGATACGGTTTTAAAACATGCCAGGCCAGCGGGACCACTAACCCCAAGCTCCCCAGCAAAACAAAAAACAAACGATGGGCAACGCCGCTGGCATACAGCATCACCAAAAAAAGGCCCAACAGCAAAATAGCTGTTCCCAAATCCGGCTGTTTAAAAATGAGGACCATGGAAATACTCATCAGCATCAAAGGCCAAACCAAATCCCCCCAAATCTCGCGCACAGAGGAAGATAAATTGAACGACAATTTCGTCCGCCTCTGGCTGAAATAACGGCCCAAAAAAAAGATCATCGCCAATTTGCTCAGTTCCGAAGGCTGAAAGCTAAAACCGCCTATGGAAAACCAACGGGTGGCCCCCAAGGCTTGGCGTCCCATAAACAGCACCAAAAGCAAAAAACCCACACTGACACCGTATACAATATACGCCACATCAAAAAATTTACGGTAATCGCCATGACTCAGAAGCAGCATCAGTAAAATCCCAAGCCCGGCACAAAAAAGCTGGTCGTAAAACACGGATTGGTCCACCACATTATTATTAAAAGAAGCGCTGTACAGCGCCAGAAGGCCAAAGGCGATGATGATGAGGGTGTGGATCCAAATGATTCTAGGCATGTGGCGCGCGGAAATCATAATAGTTTACTGCTCTCTACCTGATGCTTTCTTAAGTTCATTGATAAAATTAGGATCAACACTGGCCCCTAATCCTTCTGCTTGATGCACATTGCTCCAAGCCTTGTCATATTCTTTTAGTCGATAATAAATAAAAGCCAAGTTGTAGAAAGCCTCCGGGAACTTAGGATTTATTTCAATAGCTTTATTATAATCAGATATAGCTTGAGTTAAATGGCCTTGTTTGTCCCAGACAACGCCACGGTCGTAAAAAGCCTCCGCAGACTGAGGATTGATTTCAATAGCTCTATTATAATCAGCTATCGCTTGAGGGAAATTGCCTTCTCGAGTATAAATATTCCCCCGGTTAATAAACGGCTCCGGCTGCCCGGGGGTTACTTCAATCTCCTTGCTGTAATCCCACAGAGCTTGAGTGAAATACCCTTGTTTGTTATGTATAAGGCCAAGGTTAAAATAAGCCGGATACTTAGGATTGATGGCAATAGCTTTATGATAATCAGACAAAGCTTGGGGCCAATGACCTTGATTATAATAAATAAGACCCCGATTATTATAAGCACTATCATAGTTAGGATTGATGGCAATGGCCTTATTAAAAGCCCTCAGGGCCTGGGGTAAATTACCTTGTTTGTAATAAAAAATACCGCATCTGTCATATGGTCTTGCTTTATGCGGAGATTTTCGGACCGCGTCATCCCATAAAGTGAAATCATTTTCCCAAACTTTGTTTCTTTGATAGGTCAATACGGCATTACAGGCTATTATCATCGTTAAGACCATAACCGTCGTTTTAATAGTATTCTTCTCCAAAAGATAATACACACCGCTGACCAAAAACATGCTATACCCCACTAAAGGTAAATAAAGTCTGTGTTCGAAAATGATATCTTGGGCCGGTAAAAGACTTGATTCAGGCAACAGAGTCAAAAAAAACCAAAAGATAGAAAAAGATACCAATCTGTATTTTAGGAACAATCGTTTGGCGCAAAAAAGGATGGTGATTAAAAACAAAAAGCTGATGAATACCGGCCATTCAAAAATACTTTTAAAAACGGGATAATCATAATCCAAATTCTGGTTTAACGGCAGGAAAACTAACCTTATATAAGTAACCATCACCCTGAATTGAGTCAAAAGATAATGCATAGGAGATATGCCGCCAGGCCCCTGGGAGACATCCTGAATCTCATGAAATAAACTTGACCGGGTCAGCCACATGGTGAGGGGAATTATAAATAAAGTGAGCAGGAACGGAAATATACGCCTCCCATCTAAATTTTTCTTAGTTTCAAAAAAACTAAACTCATAAAGCAAAATCATCAGCGGCAGCGTGACGGCTATTTCTTTAGTGAACATAGCCGCAACAGCTGTTATCAGTGAAAAAATGTAATACAATCTTCCTGTGCCTAAACTTGATTGCCCATCTTGCAGCAACCTTGATTGGACATAAAAACTTAAAGACGCCAAGTAAAGCAACGTCGCCATAGAAGCGGCGCGTTGCCAAATATATGTTACCGCTTCGGTTTGAAGTGGGTGACTAACAAATACCAATCCTGCCAATAAAGCCATAAGATTGGCATGTTGGGTGATTCTTTGTTCTTTCAAAAGGCCCAATTGCTTTGATTTCGCGGAGTTCTCTTCAAATGCAGGGGTTGAGAGGGTCAAAAGGGTCAGCCACCAGACTAAAATGGCTGTGACCAAATGGACCATCAGATTAAACACATGATAGCCAAACACATCGAGCTGATGAAAATGATAGTTAAGCGCCAATGAAAGTAACGTGACAAAACGGCAAGGATAAAATGCCCAGATGTCCGACAGATGATGAATATTCCTTATAGCAAAATTATCGGTTATATCCTGATCATCCAAATGGAATGAACAATGGAAGGTATTAAAATAAACAATGATCCCTACACAAGAGATAATAATTATTGAAAGCGGTTTAATATAAGAAGATTTCATGAATTAGGCGGACTATTTTTCCGAGAATACATCAGCGGTGAAAACGTACAGGGATACGTTGGGGTCTTTCCATGCGTCCGGCGGTAGGCCTGCTTTTTGACTGCAAAGCTCTGATAGAAACTCTTCTTTGCTCCATCCGGTTTCATCCGCCACCTGCGGCAGGAAAACCCCTTGACGATTGCCACTGCTGACAATCACCCCATGCTTGCCTAAAACAATCTCTGAGGCGTCCTTAACTTTGCGAGGTTTCGAGAGAACGGAAATTTCCACGTCAATGTCTTTTAATTCGGCCGGTGTCACGGGACTAAAACGCGGGTCCTGAGAGCTGGCAGCAACTGCCATATCGTGCACTGTTTCAACCAAAGACTGTTGCCCGATGATATTGCCAATGCATCCGCGCAAAGCCCCATGCTTACGGATGGTGACAAAGGCCCCTTCAATTTCATTAAGCCTGACATCCTTCGTGGTCACGTCAGGAGCCTTGCCCGTTTTAACAAAAGCCTCGATAGTGCCACGGGCAATTTTCAAAAGTTCTTTTTTCTGCGCAAGGCTTAATGCCGCAACCCCCTCCTCTTGTTTTACCCCCTGCCCTAAAAGGTCTGAATAAAAAATAATCGATGAATAGCCCACGACACGGCTGTGATCGCCCGCCGTGTCTCCGGAATTAGCATGCTTTAAAACTTCCACGTGTTTGAGCCCTCGTAATCGGGCCAGAATCAAAGCCGTTGTCACCGGTGCAAATCCGCACATTTCCATTTTGCGGCTGATACACCCTTCAAAAAATTTCTTGGGGTCCATGCTCCGGATAGCCCCCAGCGTAAGGGCATCCATGCTATTGGCCACATCATAAGTGTAATAATGAGACATGTCTGAACTGATTAAAACCAAAACATCATCCCGCCGGCCTATAAGTTTATCCAAAGCGACCGCCAAATCCCGACAGACTTTTGCGTCAGGCTCTCCCATCAGGATGGGCACAATACGCAGCCCCTTAAAGGTTTTCTGCAAAAACGGCAATTCTACTTCAACAGAATGCTCGCGCTCAAAAACCTGCGGGGTAAATTGAAATTCCGGATTTTCCTTTAAAAGAGCTTGGGCAAAATCCTCATCCACCGGCAGCGTCCCTAAGGGCGTCTTAAATCCACCGGCACGCCATACGGAAATGCCCTCAAAAGGAAAATAATGACTGGGGCCGATAACCACCACGGTCTTATACGGATTGCGGGTAATGGCCTTGAAGGTATACGCGGCAACCGGGCCAGAATATATATAACCCGCATGCGGGGCAATAGCTATTAAAACTTTCCGGTCCTCCGCCACCTGACCGGCGGAGTGCTCGAAATAATCAATGGAGTCCGAGAGTTCTTTTGGATCGGCACTGTAAAAACCACCGGCGACATTAGGTTCTTTAATCATATCCCCACCCCAAGATTGAATGGAAAAACCCATGAGTCCTATTAATAAAAGGATAGCCTGCTTCAAAAAAACTCCCCCTTGCCCCCTCTTTAACAAAAGAGGGGGGAAATCTTACCCAAAATAAGAATCCAGACTGAATTTTTGAACGCGGGGAATGTTGCGTAATAATAAAAACGTCAACAACAGACTGGCGCTGTCTAAGACAATCTCCATTTGGGGTTTTAAATGGATCAGGTCGCCGAAACAGCCGCAATTGTCAAGCGGCAGGGAGCGTATCAGCGCCTGCCCCAGCATCACCACAAAAATGCCGAAACAAATTAATGCGCCTCTTAAAACCCACGGCGTCCATAACCCTATAAAAATGAAGGCTCCCATGATCAATTCTATCCACGGGAAAATTTGAGCCACCAAAACTTCTATGGGAGATGGTAAAACCTGGTAGGCCTGAATGGCATACAAAAAATTCTGGTAAGGGCTCAAGAGTTTTTCTAAGCCTGAAACTAAAAAAATACTGCCGATAATCAAGCGCAATAAAACCCACATAAAGATTAGGATACCCCCTCCCTAACCCCCGCCTTTGGCGGGGCAGGCCCTCCCCACCAGGGGGAGGGAAATTATCATTGACTACCTAAGGAAAATAAGTCTTAAGCTCTTCTTCCAGAGATTTAGTGCCCACGACCATTTTATTATTGATAAAATACGTGGGAGTGGAACTGATCCCCAAAGACTGCCCCAAAGACTTCTCATCATTAATGACACGGCGCGCATCATCCGATGCCAGGCAGCCCTCAAGCTTGCGTATGTCCATGCCGGCTTGCAGGGCCATCGACTTAAAAACCGGTTCAGCGCTGATTAATTGGGCCCACTGACTTTGCTGAGGCATCATCATATCATTCAAAGCCCAAAATTTTCCCTGGCGAGCGGCGCATTCGCTGTAAAGAGCGCTGACCATGGCATGACGGTGCACATTGGTCAGCGGAAAATATTTGACCTGCAGATAAATATCATGCGGATACTTATCAAGATATGTCCCTAAAATTTTCACCCCATTAGCGCAAGCCGGGCATTGAAAATCAATAAATTCCACGACTTTGACACGGGCCTGGGAATTGCCTTTGGAACGTACCTGCTTAGGATCAAGCTCCTGATGCCGGGCACCCAGAAAAAATTTAGCCCCCCCTATAAGCCCTACTAAAACCAGCACAATCAAAAAAGTTAATCGTTGTTTATTCATATCGCGCCCTGCCTGTCTTTTTCATCATACGGGCAATCTTTTGGCTTAACAATGGGGTCAGGGCATTAGCCCGAAGACGCCATTGCCAATTATGGGCCTTAGTGGCCGGAGTATTCATACGGCCTTCTTCCCCTAAACCCAAAAAATCAGCCATAGGGATGATCACGGTATCCGCACGGGAACGCATCAAGACCTCAATCATAATCCAGTGCAAATCCCGAAGGACAACTTTTTTCTGCAAAACCATGGCGATATTGACACGCTCATGGGGTTTGGCCTCTTTGTAATACCATCCCTGGATAGTGTTATTATCATGCGTCCCAGTATAGGCGACACAATTCGCCGGATAATTGGCCGGCACGTGCGGATTGGTGTAAGGATCTCCGCCGAAAGCGAACAATAATACCCGCATGCCCGGAAACCCGAACTTTTTCATAAGATCAACGACATCCGGTGTTATTTCTCCCAAATCTTCTGCGATAATGGGCAAAGACTTGAACCGACGCCCCAGCACCCTGAAAAAATGCGCTCCCGGGCCTTTGGCCCAACGGCCGAAAACCGCCAACTTCTCATGCGCCGGGATTTGCCAAAAAGCGGCAAACCCGCGAAAATGATCAATGCGCAAATAATCAAATATCTGCAAGGCATGCATGATCCGTGCGATCCACCAGGCGTATCCGGTCCTTTTCAAATTCGCCCAGTCATAGACAGGATTGCCCCAGCGCTGTCCGGTCCTGGAAAAATAATCCGGAGGACATCCGCTGATAAATTTCAACCGCCCTTCATCGTCAAGTTTAAAAAACGAGGGGTGCCGCCAAACATCAATGCTGTCATAATTGACATAAATAGGAATGTCCCCGATCATGGCAATATGCTTAAGCCCCGCATAGGCTTTAAGCTTGTGCCATTGACGAAAAAATAAATATTGAATAAATTTGACCCGCTCTATATCTGCCGTGTGCTTACGGGCAAATCTCTCTAAAGCGTCGGGCTTGCGATTTTTGAGCGACGACGGCCATTCATTCCAGCAGCGGCCGCCATACACCGATTTAATGACCGTAAACAAAGCAAAATCATTCAGCCAGTCTTTCTGGGCCTTAATAAAATGATCAAAATCTTCAACGACCGTCCCCTGAGCGCCCCCCCGCGACTGAATAATAGGCCTGGCGGGGTTTTTTTGAAACCGCCCAAAGGCCCGCTTAAAAATTCTTTCTTTAAAAGCCCTCACCTTAGGATAATCGACTACTCCCCCCTCAAAAGAGGCAGGGGGCCTGATATCAGACGCCGATAGAAAACCTTCAATAACCATCATCTCAGGAGAGATTAATAAAGGATTCCCGGCAAAAACGCAAGAACAGCTATACGGTGAATTGCCGTTAATGCCATCGGTAGGATTGATCGGCAAAATCTGCCAGTATTTTTGTTGGGCTACGGCTAAAAAATCCACAAAGGCATAGGCAAAAGAACCCATGTCCCCAATGCCATACTTAGAGGGGAGCGATGTGATGTGCAGTAAAATACCGCTTTGACGTTTATCCATGCATGATTAACTTGCTTGGGGAGATATTGACCTCTAGGATCTCCCCTAGATGTTCAAAAAGCTTGACCCAGCGGCCTGCTAATTCATCCGATGATGCCTGAGCCGTGATGCCGGGATAAATCTTGCGGCCCATGGCAAAATAAATATTTTGCGTCTTCCACAAATCCAGGTCCAGATTGAGTTGCCCTAAAAACTCTAAAATAGCGATGATTTTCTCCATAAGCAGAATGTTTTCGGGGTACTCGGCTAAACGCTTCATCAGACTGCTGATCCGCTGGCTGGCCAGAAAGGTGAAGTTCGCCTGGTCCCGTTTGAAAGACCAGCGTTTCATCTCCTCAACCAGCTTTTTAAAGCGCTCGATATCCACCTCCTCGGCTTCGAGGACGGCAAAAATGTCGCGGTTGAGGATAAATTCCACCACCGTCATCAACATACGCGGCAGCGGCAGGCGGATTTCATTTTTGATCTGCATCAAAGGGTAATGGTGGTCATAAATCTGGCGGAAACTCGTTTCAATATCATCCATCGTCGATGCCAAAACCTGGTTGAGGATCTTTTTCTGCTCCTCTTTAAACAGGTGCCACAGGGAATAATTGTGATATTTAAAATAATCTTTAATGAACCCTATGACATTGGGGATGTCGCTCTCTAAAAAAGCGTTCATCAGGCGCGTGCGCATTTTGCCATATTCATCGGCATTTAAATAGTCAACTCCGCCGATAAAATTATGGTCCCCTAAATGCAGCACCGCGAAGCAAATGTGCGCCATCTCCCAAGTTTCTTTGGAACGCACCAGCGCACGGCCCACCGCTAACCGCAGGCGTCCCGCCTCTTTGAGATCATACTGTTCGCTGGTGACGGTATAGCTATACATGTTTGTTTTGGCCGCGTATTGTTCAAATAAAGACGTCATCGCGTAATGGGCCCCCACGCGCAAAAGGTCTACGACGGAAGGCTTGACCATGGTGCGGTAAATATGCGCACCGTCTTTTAATTCGGGCACATTACTGACCGCCAACGACAAACGGCTTAAAAATTTCTCTTCCAACTCCGCCCCGGCGACATCATGGGCCAATTGGATCGTGCGCGCGGCATATTTAAGGATTTGGACCGTCTCTATCCCGGAAATCTCGTTAAAAAACCAGCCGCAAGAAGTATACATCAGCATGGCATTGGTCTGCATTTCCAGAAGTTTGAGAATTTTAATTTTTTCGACCTCCTTGAGGGGGCGGCCCGCCACGTTTTGCAAAAACCGTTCCATATTCTCTTCACGCCTGTCTAAGATAACTGCGATATACCCATCCCGTATGCCCCAAGGGTCATTGGTAAAATCAGCCATCTGGTCTTCATATAAAGACACGATACTATCGCGCAGCCAATCCAAAGCCTGGCGTAAAGGGGAACGCCATTTTTGGTTCCACCCTGTCCCCCCGCCGGTCTTGCAACCGCAATCCGAACGCCAACGCTCAATACCATGAACGCAACTCCAGGAAGAATGTTCAACGATTTCTACATCCTGGGCAGGCGGGCACTTCTCTAAAAATTCCCCATAAACAGTCAATTGGGCCAACTGATGCTCTTCCAGATAATGCAGGCAATAGGCCAAGGCCATATCGCCAAATTTATGGTGATGGCCGTAGGTTTCTCCGTCAGTGGCAACGTGGACCAACTGGGCATCGGGATGGCTATGACTAAAAGCATTCGTCAGACGGCGGGCAAATTGCTCCCCATTATTAAGCAACCCTTCAAAAGCAACCCCCAAAGCAATAGACCCATCGTAAAAGAAAATACACATTTTCCGCCCTGAAGGCAGATGGCAGCGGTAAGGCACATGTGGATCTACGCGTCCACGGGCCTGATGAGGGGCCAAAACTGTAAACTTGATACCCTGCTCAGCCATAATATCCAAAGTTTCCAAATCAACCGCGGTTTCAGCCAGCCACATCCCTTCAGGTTTTCTTTTAAATCTGAATTCAAAATCTTTAATGCCCCAGATAACCTGTGTCCGTTTGTCCCGGCTATTGGCCAGGGGCATGATCATATGGTTATACACCTGGGCGATGGCAGAGCCGTGGCCGGAAAAATTCTTTTGGCTTAAACGGTCCGCCTCCAGAATAGACCGATAAATTTCAGGGTCCTTCTTTTCCATCCAGGACAACAGGGTCGGGCCAAAATTGAAACTGATTTTGGAATAATTATTAACGATGTCAACGATCCGTTGACTGTCATCTAAAATACGCGCGTCCGCGTTACGGGCATAACTCTCCGCCGTAACCCTCTCATTCCAGTCGTGATAGGGATAGGCCGAATCCTGCACCTCCACCTCATCCAGCCATGGATTTTCCCTGGGAGGTTGATAAAAATGACCATGGATACAAACGAATTTATTCATTAGATTTTATACACCAGAGCGTTAAAAGCGCGTAATTCACCCTCCACCAAAGAAACAAAAGTACGGCGATTTTTGATGGTATAAACGATTTTATCTTCACGGGCCAGCCAGCCTAAAGCTTGGAAGACCACTTCATCTTTCTCCTTCAGGGATTTCGCCAGCTGACTGACATTGGTTTGCCCGTTTTGTCCCAAAAAACGCCAAACCTTCCCTGCTACTTCAATGATCTTTTCTTTCATCACCTATACTCCTTCAATAAATATTACTATTTAAAGCAGTATTTTAATATCAACGCACCCTGCCGTCAATATCTTCATTGGGGCATTATAACCACTGCGGGAAGAAGTTCAATATAAAATTTTATACGATAAGCGGGCGGCGCCCAAAATGACGGCATCATCCCCCAGCTGGGAAGGCAAAATACGGCAGATATTAAATTTCTTAAAAAACGGATCCGCTTTAACTTCTTTGATCACAATGGGTAAAATAAAATCCCCACAAGCTTTAATGACTCCCCCACCCAAGATAATGGCTTGCGGATTAAAAATATGGTTGAGGGATACCGCCGCTTGGCCCAAAGTCACCGCCATTTGGGTTATCACGCCTTTGACTAGTGGATCATTTTTAATCAGGGCTTCTTTTAAAATACGGCTTTTAATCATGTCTAATTTGCCGTCATTGAGTTTGGTTACGATTGTCTTACGTCCGGCTTTGACCCCTAAACGGATATCCCGTTCAATGGCCCATCGGCTGGTCAAAGCCTCCAGGCATCCATAATTGCCGCAATGACATAGCGCTCCTGAAGCCTGCATAATCATATGCCCAAGCTCAGTGGCCGCCCCCTGAGTGCCTAACAATAATTTGCCATTGCTGATAACCGCCCCGCCCACCCCGGTACCGGGAAAAATACCCACCACCTCAGATAATCCTTTGGCAGCACCTAACCACGCCTCCCCAAAAAGTCCGGCATTGACGTCATTGGCCATGACCACCCGCACACGAAATTTCCGTTTTAAAGAAGTGCTCAGTGGAAACCCCGTTAGGGCAAGATTGGGCGCAGCCAGAATTTGATGATTGTAGGTGTCCACAATTCCCGGGACACCGACACCGATCCCTTTGATCTCTCCGGACTTAAGACCGCTGGTGTGGATTAACTCCTCAACGGTATCTACCACACAGCTATAAATATCTTCGGATTTGACCTTCTTAGGCGTGGATGTTTTCGTTCGGCTGAGAATTTTACCCGATGCTGAAACGACGCCCCCGGAAATTTTGGTGCCACCTATGTCAAGACCGATGTAATAGTTCATACAATCCCGTATCGATATACTACAGCGGGGCCTGGCTCGGCTTCGACGTTAAGGTGCTCCTGATTGAAACGCGTACGTCACAGCCTTAGCTCTTGGTGGTTTCCCTCAACTAGCCCTCGGGGCCGTCACCGTCCGCCCCTTAACATCGAAGCCGAGCCACCCGCCGAAATCTTATTTCTCGGTCACCCGATGATAAACATCAAATCCGAGCTACCCGCCGTACCCTCATCCCGGGTACTATCGTTGGTCGCAATCTACCTCGTGTAATGATTGATAAAATATTCCTGCACGTCGAACGTTTCACCTTCTTTTTTGATACGACTATAGGTGCGATCACTTTTTAAAAGACGGGTCTTACGGGTGTCTTTCAGAAAACTCTCCAGAATAAACTGTAAATGGCTTTTAATTTCAGGCTTGGTGATCTCAAATAAAAGTTCTATGCGCCGGTCAAAGTTGCGCGTCATCCAGTCTGCGGACGACAAAAATATGCGCCCATTCCCATTATTATTAAAAAAGAAAATCCGTGAATGCTCCAGAAATCGGCCCACCACACTGCGCACTTCAATATTCTCACTCAACCCTTCCACCCCGGGCACCAAAGAGCAAATGCCGCGCACAATCAGTTTAATTTTAACACCGGCTTGGGACGCCGCGTATAATTTTTCAATAATTTGGGTGTCTTCCAAGGCGTTCATTTTGGCCATAATCAAACCGTTCTTATGGACCTGTTGGGTTTCGATTTCACGATCAATCAAATCAAAGAAATATTTACGCAAGTCATGCGGAGAAGAAATCACCCTTTTCCAGGGACTAGGCAGAGAATAGCCGGTAATAACGTTAAATACATCCGCGATGTCACGGGCAAAGTCATCATTGGCCGTAAAAAATCCGATGTCCGTATAAAGGGTGGCTGTCTTCTCATTGTAATTCCCCGTTGATAAATGCACATAACGACGGATGCGGCCTTCTTCCTTGCGGACAATTAACGTCATTTTGGAATGGATTTTAAGCCCCGCGATCCCGTAAATCACATGACAGCCCGCCTGCTCCAGTTCGCGCGACCACTGGATATTCTTCTCTTCTTCAAAACGGGCCTTGATCTCAACGACCACGGTGACCTGCTTGCGTTTTTTGGCCGCATCCATCAACGCCTTGATAATCGCCGAGTCTTCGTTGGTACGATAAAGCGTCATTTTGATGGCCAAAACATCAGGGTCATTGGCCGCCGCGACTACAAGTTCGCAAGTCGGCATAAAAGACTGAAAAGGCACATGGATAATAAAATCTTCCTCTTTAATTTTGTCAAAAATATTCTCATAAGAGGATTTAGTAGACGTGAAGGTAGCGTAACGCAGCTGGGGTTTGTCCGTCCCAGCGGCCAAGTCAAAAAGAAAAGTTAAATCCAAATCAGAAGAAGTAAAGACTACTTCTTCCTTGGGAAAATCAATGCCGTTACACAAAACTTCCAGAAGCTCCGGCGCCGTGCCCTGCTCTATCTGCAAATACACAGCCTTGGCGCTGGAACGCTTTTTTAATTCTTTCTCCAGGGCCTTGAGTAAATCAGGGGCAAAGCCTTCGTCGACTTCCAGCTCACTGTCACGCAAGACCCTGAACAAAGACGCATCCTGAATTTTATAACCTTTGAAAAATTGCTCCAAATTTTTCTTGATCAGGTAATCGATCAACACATACACAGACTCCTCACCCTCCACCGGGACTTTCAATAAACGGGGCACCGATTGCGGAATGGGAATAATGGCCAAATGATTTTTGTCCGAACGGATAATATTGACCGCAAAGGCAATCGTCCGGGAAGGCAGAACCGGAAAAGGATGGCCGCCGTCAACCGCCATAGGCGTAATGATCGGAAACAAGGTGGTGTCAAAAAAACGTTTCGCGTATTTGGCTTGGGAGTCGCTGAGCTCTTCGGGTTTCTTAATAAAAATCTTCTGGGCTTCCAAAGCATCCCTGATGGGGCCCTTATAGACCGCATAAAACTTTTCCACCAAAGCGTCGGTACGTGTTTTGATTTCCGCCAGCAGCTCTTGAGGATAAAACCCGAATTGGTCGCGCTTATTATAACCCGCAGCCAAAAGTTTTTTGATTCCGGAGATCCGTACCATAAAAAACTCATCTAAGTTGCTGGAAAAAATAGCCAAAAATTTGAGGCGTTCCAACAGCGGATTATGTTCATCCGCAGCTTCTTCCAGTACCCGGCGGTTAAATTCCAGCCAGCTTAAATCCCTGTGAATAAACTTTTCTTTAATATCCATAACTTTTAATCCTGAGTTTTGACAGTCAAGGTCAATTTATTGCCAGTAATTTCTTCTAACAGCTCTTTCTTCTCTAAAAAATTCTCCTTTTCCAACAAAAAATTCTCATGCGTATACACCACGACGGTCGCATCTCCGGAAGGATTGAACTTAACTTCTAATTTTTTGACCTTCTGTTTATGCGAACGGTCCAGGGCATTGGCCACGCGCAACAGCGCGCTTAATTTCTGCACGGCAATTTGCTCCGCTGAGGCCAGGGAATTATATAATACATGCGATTTTAAAGGAGATGATCGTCGGTGATAACGGGCGATGCAGGCGATAATATTGATTTCATGTTCCGTCAGCCGGAATAAATTCAAAGAGCTGATGATATATTCGCTGTGCTTGTGATGGGAGCGGTTATTGACGAACATCCCGATATCGTGCAGGTACGAGGCGAGCAACAGGTACAACCGGTCTTTTTCTTCCAACCCTAAAATTTCTTTAAACGCGTCAAACAATTGATCGGTCAGAGATGCCACGTGTTTCAGGTGGGCGGCATCCATCCCGTATTTGCGGCAAAGGGACTGCGCCACCGATACCAGCTGGCTGAGCTTATTGTCCTTCTCCGAGGTGTCAAATTTAAACAGTAGATTAGCCAGGATCGCCTCGGACAAAGACGCCTCGAGAATATACACATACTCATTATTGCCGACTTTAAATAAAGTATTCAGAATAATGGCAAAACCGATGAACGTCGCGGCGATGTCCGCGGGGACATTGTAGGTATGCGCGATCTCCTCAGCGTTCATTTGCTTTAATCGCGACAACAGCTCCTGGGCTTCACTGGCTTTAAATTTGAAAAAATCCGAATCACGGCGTTTGTTGGGCAGCACATGTTGGATAAAAACCGAATAATTCTCATCGATGAGGATAATATCGTCAATCTTCAGATCGGTATTGTTTTTCTTTAAAAAGAAAATCTCATTCTCAATATATTCTTCAGTCGCCTCATGCACCTCTTGCAGGGACCCATCCAACGTTTCCATCAACTGGGAGAGGCGCAGTGTCCCTATAGGAAAGCCGATGTTCATGAGTGTCAGCCCCTTTTCCATAACGGACACATCCAGGCTACCGGCACCCAATTCCGCGATCAACAAATTTTTCTTATCGATGGGATACGTTTTCTTTAATTTGTGGCTCAAAAAATAATCAATGTAGTAAACCACATCCCCCGCGTTGAGAATATCGATTTTAAAACCGGTTTTACGCAGGACCGTGTCCAGAAAAATATCGCGGTTACTGGCTTCACGCACGGCGGTGGTGGCAATGACGGAGACGCTCTCGACATCGTATTCTTTAAGGGTCTCATTGTATTTTTGCAATACCGCGGCCGTTTGATTGATGATCGTTTGCGGGATACGGCCTTTGAGAAAAACATGCTTGCCCAAAGGAATGATGTTTTTCAGCGATTCGATGATTTTAACATCCTCCCCATGGCTTTCAGCAATGAGAAGTTTAATAGAAGAAGAACCTATATCGATGACACAGCAGCGCATAATACGCTCCTTCTGGCAGGTAGGCGGAAGTTTAAAATTTTAATCATTATAACCCGAGGGGGTAATCCGTCAAGGCAGATCATTCTAATAAGACATTATGGAAATCTGCACAACACCGTTCTTTTGGGGAATATATTTGAAATAGTCATGCTGTGGTTAAGAACGGTGGGCAGATTGTTACGAAGTGAAGAAGCCAATCTCTTTTAAATCAAGGACCAACGCCAAAAGGCAATTACCTAGGCGCTTGAAGTCCCACTAAAGGCCAAATACTGGTGACCGGTGTTATCCTGAAAATCACCGGTGAAAGGCTGTCAAGCCCTTCACGCTTGACGCGTTCAATCATGGCAGGATCAATGTTCATTTCAACGCCACGGCCGTCTTTGCTGACTTTCCATTGCATGCCGCTGGAGGTGTTTAAGTCGATACCGCCTTTAGACATCATGGCTCTATTTTCCTGATCCTTCTCTCTTTGAAGCTCTTCATAAGCTGCCTGTGCTCTTTCCCTTTCCTCAGTCGAACTAAATGAGGCCCCTTCTTTATATAACTCTGCAAGTCTCAATCTTTCTGCACGAGCATCTGGTTTTTGTCTTATTTTCTTCTCTGCTTGTTCTAGTGCTAATTCTCTAGGCGTCTTCTGTGCATCCTCCTCATCCCTACTCATGGCCCGATCCATATTTGTTCCTATCAATTGATTAATAGCCTGTTCCCAAAGTGCCTTTGTACCTTTTTTCAAGGACTGCCCAACCAAAAGACTTAGCTCTTCTTTTGTTTTCTTCCCGGACGCGACTTTTTTGAACGGATCGGCATTTAGCGTTTCAATCAGGACCGCCCAGCCAGCCGCTTCCCTCTTTGCTCCTTCTGCTTTTTCTCGAGCAACCCTACTTTCTCTATCATATTCATCGGCCGTTTCATATCTATCTGAACTCTCTTCTATACTCCTCCCGCTCATTCTAACAGAAGCAATGAAACGGTCAGCAGTTGACCTCGCACTGTCAGCTTCTCCTCTAAATTCTTTTTCACTCTGTAATGCTTTTGCTCGCGCCTTCGTTGCGTAGCCTATCACGTCCTTTATACTTACCCTGCCCCTATTTCCAGGAGCTTGGGTCATCGCCATGTCTAATAAATCACTAACGGAAACTTCCGGGAGAGATTCAATTTCGTATTCTAATGTACCATCCAATGTTGAGTCCGGAATAACCCTTATTGTCCCATCCGGGTCTACCACAACAACGGTGTCCTCACTGATAGTTGACCACGACCCTGCCGATCTAGACAAAGCGAGTGTATTGTGCGTATAATAACCAAGCCTATAAAAATTAAACTCATTGGTTGGTTCCTCATTCAGTCCATAAGAATCCTGAACCTCATAAACATACACAGGGGTACCTGTTTGCTCACCTTTCATTAATAAGTGACGTAAAAATTCTATAGCCTCATCTTGAACCAAACGAGATTTTTCTCCGGGGGGCCAACCAAGTAATTCCTTCTGCGAAATGTTCATCGCCGCGTCGGATATATAAATCTCTAGTGGACTACCCTGTCTATTTGCTTTTATATATATTTTATAAACAAAACGCCGGGAATGGGATTTTCCAACAGTTGCTTTTGATAAATCCGAGATTATTCTATTAACCAACTGTTTCCCTTTATTTTCAGAAATATAATGAAACGCATGCCCGTAGTTGACCACTACAGACCTTGTTGGATAATAACGACTTAATACTTCAACAAGGTCTGATTTAAGATCCCCTAACTTTAACCCTCCCTTTTCGTAATTGGGTTCACCCGCATCCTCTGGCGTAGAAATATCGGACATTGGCTGACCCAATTGAGCCCCCGTTGAAAAGACAAAAAGAGGGGCCCCAGATAGTCCTGCAAAAACTCTTGATGTTTGAGGCGTCGGTGCTGTAATTGTGGTCAACATGGCAGGATTAGTACCATACCCGCCGGAAAAATACTTGCGTGGGATAATTTGGCCGTCACCTTGGGCATCTTCCTTTATATAGTTAAACACCCCCTTCTTATAGGCTTTTAAATATTGCTGATAAATTTTCTCTTTTACGGAAGGGTCGTTTACATTGACACCCTGGACTGTTGATTTGTCTGAATACACTTGGTTTAATAAAGCCTCTTTAAG
>Ga0182027_10000865_pt1 | contig 51407 bp, 44 predicted proteins | sample 712E1DmetaG_FD_121300 | JGI IMG/M metagenome (GOLD analysis project Ga0182027, IMG submission 121300) | Permafrost microbial communities from Stordalen Mire, Sweden - 712E1D metaG (Illumina Assembly) | ecosystem: Environmental > Terrestrial > Soil > Wetlands > Permafrost | place: Sweden...
AGATTTTTGTGAATTGCTTACTTTGAATGACGATGGGCGCATTCTAAGAAATGTTGTGCCGTTGATTGTTCTTGCGGAAAAATTTCCGATTTTTCCTTTTAAGTTTCCCAAAATATTTCCTACTAATCGTGCCATAATGACACCTCCTTATAATTATTTAAAATTAGTTTTATGTTTAACGATATTAACACTTTTTCTAATATTCTTTTTTTTACATTTTGATTTTTGAATTAACCAATTATCAATTTCGCTTTTACGGAAGAAAAGAGTTCTTCCATTTGGATTGTAATGCGGAATGAGATTACGCTCGCAAAGTTTATAAAGATAACTCCGCGAATATTTTAGATAAGCACAAGTTTGTGCGAATGTCAATAATGGATCCATTTTATTGACTATAAAACTATCCATTTCATATAGTTTAAGAATAAATTCAGGATATTTTTTAACAATATATCGGGCTTTCGAATCCATATGACCCCCAAATTATTGATCTGTTTAATTTTTAATTACACACACACCAACAGGCTCCGGTTACATATAATTTTTTAAGGCAGGTTCAAAATGGTAAGTAATTAAATTCGATAGAGTTCCGAATAATTATATTGTTTGACAGTCAATGGGTTAAATTAAAACAATAATTATTCAAAAAGCAATACCAAAATATCAGACGCTAGACATCAAATGTGAAACGTCAGACTTACCTGCCTTTACTTTTACTTACCACAATCTAAAAAGAACAAAATTTCCAACAACTCATAACTCATAACTATTAAAAACAGCCTCCTCTGCAGCGGAGGTTGTGCTAATCCAATTTACTAATTGGATATCAGTGAATATGACTCTGAATACTGAATAACTTTGTCATCCGCTGATTTTGTAGCGATTGCCAGGTAGATGAATTTCTGATTGTATTTGGCAACTTTGGTTATTGATGCACTGCTTAAATCAATTTCAAAGTTGTATGCCTGACTAAAATTGAAGCCCGCAACTTCTTTTGAAAGTGAAATAATAGTATAAAAAGAATCACCGGCAGCTTTCGGATCAGAAAGAGAAACGATTGCATTGATCGAAAGATTAACTTCTTCCGGTGTTAAATCCGCAACCGTATTCAATATTGATAGAGTACCGGTGAGTTTTCCAGCCGCAATTGCCGCTACGGTAACTGGAGAATCGAAACCGCCCGGAGTAATAATATTGTTTAATGTTGGAGCTTGGGTGGAGGATAAATTAAAATTATCCCTCGCGGCTGTGTTAAATGCCGACATCTTTACCCCTTTGTTCAGTTGCCAGATTTCTTTGAGCGTTGGTAAATCCAGAATACTCGAAGCTAAGGCAACCGCAACAGCAAACTTCTGCCTAGTTTCAACAACTTTAGGCGTATAGCTTACTTTGAAACTTGCCGGGCGTGCCGCTAGAATTGTATCACCCTCTACAATTCGTGCAGCGACTTTTCCAAGCTTTCCCCGAAAGTTTCCTAAAACACCACCAAATGATCGTGCCATAATGACACCTCCTTTTAATTTGTTAATGATTAGTTGAAAATTTAGAGTTAATAACTCTAAACTTTATGGTTGCAATGATAAAATATTTTTTTTCTGAAATCAGCCCAATAATCAATGGACGTGAACAAAAGCTAATAGAACTAATTGTATTAGCTTTTGTTCACGGGCATAAATAAATGGGCTGACAATTTAAATTTCGAATATTAGATTTTGCCCCGTGATTTAATTCAAAGAAAAAAAATAAAAAAATGGAATGGGGAAATGGAAAATTCAAAAGTTGCAAATCAAGCTCTTTCAAAAAATTTCAATCTTGATGAATTTATTATCAGCCAGACAGCAGAAAGATTTGGATATGATAACACACCGACCGAACAGTTTATCTCAAATCTCAGAGAATTATGTATTAATGTTTTGCAGCCGTTGCATGAAATAATTAAAGTGCCGGTTATTATCAGTTCCGGTTACCGTTGTTATTTGGTAAATACAGCAATCGGCGGGGGAAATAATTCGCAGCACATGGAAGGAAAAGCAGCTGACGTCCTAACACCGAACAAACACCTTTATGACACCTTTAATGTGATTTATAAAAATCTGCCGTTTGATCAATTAATTTTTGAATTTGAAAAATGGATCCATGTTTCATACAACGGAACTGAAAACCGAAAACAGGCAATGATTTCAAAAAGAGTTTCAGGGAAGGTAGTATATGAGTTGGTTTATAAAGAATTAAGGGATTAGGTATTAGGGATTTGGGGTTAGTGGCTAGGGGTTTAAGATTTGTTGTGACCAAAAAATTAGTATCATTTGCATGCGAAACACTCTAATGAAATCTAATCCCTAATCCCAAACCCCTAATCCCTTGAATAGTTAGACAATTAAACAAAAATCAGGTGAGTAATCATGAACGAGAACATTTATCAATGGCTAATAGGGGGACTTCTGAGTCTCGTTAATCTTCTTTTCTGGTCCCGTATTAAAAGAATTGAGAAAGATATTGATGAAACAAAACAAAAATCTGTCTCGATTGAGAAAAACTATTTATCGCGGTTTGAAGCTCTACATTCTAAATTAAGTGATGTAGAGAAAAATATTATTCGTGAGATTTATAAGGTAAAGCTCGCATCAATAAGTAATCAATTATCAGAAAAAACGTAAGTGTAGTTATGCCCGCCTGAAGCGGGTAAATGTTATAAATTAAAAAGTAAATATAAAAACTCGTTACGCGTCACTCGTCACGCGTCACGGCATTCAAAAGGAGGGTAAAATGGGAATACTTGATTTTTTAGGCGGAATAATAAAACCAATTACAGACCTTATTGATAATCTTACTACAACCGATAAGGAAAGATTGGAACTCAAAAATGAGTTAACGAAAATTGAAAATGAATTTCTCGGGAAATCATTAGAATATGAAAGCAAACTTCTCGATGCTCAAGGGAAAGTAGTTGAAGCTGAAGCAAAAGGTCAAAGCTGGATGCAGAGAAACTGGAGACCTATTACAATGCTGACATTTTTAGTTTTAGTTGTTTGTGACAGTTTCGGTTTCCTTAAATTCCGGTTAAATAATGAAGCCTGGCTTTTATTACAAATTGGCCTAGGTGGATATGTAGTTGGCCGTACTGGAGAAAAAATAGTTAATAACTTAGTTAATAAATGAGTCTTAACACATAAAATCTCAAAATTGAAATCCCGTCTGCGGGATTGGCCGAACAGGAGAAAAAATAGTTGATAAAATTAGTAATCCGTAAAAAGTTAAATGTCAAATGTTAAAAAAAGGGCTGTAAAGTCCTTTTTTATTGCTAAAAATTCTATAAATGAAAAAGTATTAAATTTCTCGCCACCGGTGCTTCGATACATCGCCTTGCGGCGATTACTCAGCAACCGGTGGAAATAAATAAAAGGTTGTTGAGTGTTTTGTGCTTCGATACGTCACCTTCAGTGACTACTCAGCAACCAGCGAAGCAAGAAATGGGCTTCATTACTGTACCTAAAGGTTCCTATCAACCACCTAATCGAGATAACCGCCACAGTGAATTCTTTTTACAAATATAATTACCTTTGTATGCTTATTATTCTTATTAAATGTATTCCTTAATCAAATAAACGAACTTGAACCATGAATTTAAAATCACTCCAGCCGCAGCCGTACAAACTTTTTAATAAAGTGCAGAACTATGATTGGGGTACAAAGAATGAAGACGCGTTCATTCCGAAATTCCTTGGTCTTAATCCGGTAAAAGATTTGCCCTATGGTGAATTATGGATTGGAGCGCATCCCAAAGCGCCATCCGAAATTGAAATTGAAGGGACAAAATATCCTCTCAATTTGGTTATTGATAATTTTCCTCAAGAAATCTTGGGAAAAGATGTTGCAAAAAAATATGATGGTAAACTTCCGTTTCTTTTAAAAGTGCTTTCAGCTGCACAGGCATTATCAATTCAACTACACCCAAATAAAAAACAAGCCGAAATTCTTCACACAAGAGATCCGAAAAATTATCCGGATGATAACCATAAACCGGAAATTGCTATTGCATTGGATTCGTTGACTGCAATTGTAGGATTTCGTTTCGCAAATCAGATAAAAGAAATATTTATAAAATGTCCCGAACTAAAAGAATTCAGCGGTGGAAAAAATTATGAATTGCTGATTGAAGCCGGAAATGAAAATGATTTGAAAGAAACTATTAAAAAAGTTTATATAACAATAATGGAAAACGCAAATGACAAAGAGAAATTGGAAATAGTGATTAATAAATTGGTTGAAAAATTCTTAAATCAAAGTATAAGAACCCCCGAAGAAGAACAATTTCTAATTCAGCAAAAACTTTATGGTTACGATATAGGACTACTATCCTTCTTCTTTTTTAACATTATTCAGCTTAAACCGGAACAGGCATTTTTTACTGATGCCGGAGTTCCTCACGCTTATATTAAAGGAAATATTATTGAGTGTATGGCAAACTCTGATAATGTTGTTCGTGCGGGTTTGACAAATAAATTCAAAGATGTTGACACTTTACTCGAAATTATGAATTACTCTTTTGGTGAAATTGAAATAATCAATAAAAATCAGAAACAGGACGAAGTGGTTTTCAAAACAACTGCTGCGGAATTTGAAGTCAGTGGTTATTTGAAAAATTCCGGTTCAATTCATAAACTTGTAACTAATGACAAACCAATAGTTGTTTTAATTGAAAACGGTAACATGCAGGTAGAATGGATAAACGAAGAAGGGAAAAAAACAATGAACTTCGGAAAAGGTGAATCTTTTTTATCACCTGCAATTCTACCGGAGTTATCCTTATCCATTAATAAATATTCAAGATATTATGTAGTCGCAATTCCTGATTAAAAGAGGTTTAAAAGTTTGTTTTAATTGCCTCATCAATATATTTTTGTCTAGATATAGCTAAAAAATAGCAGGATTATTAAAATGAAATATTTCTTTACATTTATTTGTATTGTGATGATAATGTCTCTTTACTCTAACTCAATTGCTCAAAATTCATCTCTGCCTGTTCCATTAAATATCCGTAAAGCAATTGAAAAAGGTACACGTACCCTCAATGGAAAACCAGGATTGAATTATTGGCAAAATAGCTCAAATTATATTATTAAGGCTGAATTTGAACCGGTAACAAGAAAAATTACCGGACAGGAACATATCACTTATACTAATAACAGTCCGGACTCATTAAATCAAATTGTAATCAGACTCTATCAGGATATTTTTCGTAAAGGCAATATGAGAGATTTCGAAGTTAATGAAGAGGATGTTAATAACGGTGTTGATATTCAAAAGATATTTATCAATAAGAAAGAATTGCCGAATATTCCTATACGGGCCGGGACAAATATGGTCATCCCTCTTGATTTTCCTTTAGCACCGAAATCCAAAATTGAATTAAAATTTAATTGGAGTTGTGTAATATCAAAATATTCTAATATTAGAATGGGTACTTATGACAGTACATCATTTTTTGTCGCTTATTGGTATCCTCAAATTGCGGTTTATGATGATATAGACGGATGGGATATGCAGAATTATACCGGCTCAACTGAGATGTATAACGATTTCAATAATTATAATGTCGAATTAACTGTTCCTAAAGGCTTTATTATCTGGTCAACCGGCGTCCTTCAAAATCCCAATGATGTCTTTTCCACTGAAACAAACGATAAATTTAAAAAAGCATATAACTCTAATTATATTGTTAATATAATAACTGAAAACGATTATAATAAAGGATTGGTTACAAAAAATAGTAATAAACTAAATTATAAAATCATCGCGGCAAATGTTCCGGATTTCGCCTTTGCAACCAGCGACCATTATTTATGGGACGGAATATCAGCAGTCGTTGATAAAATATCTTTAAGAAAGACTTTTATTGATGCGGCTTATAATAAAAAATCTAAAGATTTTTATAATGTTACAATTATAGCCCGCAACGCTATTGAAAGTTTTTCAACACATATTCCGGGTGTGCCGTTTCCTTATCCCCAGCTGACCGTATTTAACGGCAGCGGAGGAATGGAATATCCAATGATTGTAAATGACGGTTCGGATACAGCGCTGCAAGGAACAGTCCATGTAACTTCACATGAAATTTCCCATACTTATTTTCCGTTTTATATGGGAATCAATGAACGCAAATATGCATGGATGGATGAAGGATGGGCAACAATGCTTCCATTTGATTTTCAATCTACTGAGGCACCCGGATATGATCCGCGTGCCCGTAATGCTTCCGGTTTAAGCGAAGCTGCCGGAAAAGAAACCGATATTCCGCCAATTGTTTTATCCTATGAATTACGAAACCCTGCTTATAGAACCGCATCTTATAGAAGACCCGGCGCCGCTTATGATTTCCTTCGCGGAATGCTCGGCGATGATTTATTCAAAACAAGCCTTATTGATTTTATGAATATATGGAACGGAAAACACCCTTTGCCTTATGATTTCTTTTTTGCTTTTGATAAATCCTCAGGACAAAATCTCGATTGGTACTTTAAACCATGGTTTTTTGAAATGAAGTATCCGGATTTATCTCTAGAATTGATTAACTCTAATGAAACTATTGCTAAAGTAAAAGTTGTTAATAAAGGAGGATTGCCTCTTCCGATAAAAATTAAAGTATATTATTCAGATTTTCAGCATGAGGAAGTCTATAGTGCTTCAGCTAAGGTTTGGGAAAAAGGCGATAACTATCTGGAGATAAATTTGAAGTTGAAAAAGAAAATTATAAAGATTGAATTAGGATCACCGCAAATACCTGACGTGAACTTAGATGATAATAATGTAAAAATAAATTAACCGAATGAAGTAAATTAGAATATAAGTCTATTTGAAAATGAAAGACTTTAAAATGAAAAATATATTTTCTATTCCTCTTTTTGTATTGTATTTTTTTTCTTGTATTAACGCACAGTACGTTATTCAAAATGGGAATAAATTTTATCTATCCAATACTGTTGTTGTGAAATTAAAACAGAATTATTCTGTTAATTCAATAACTTCAAATAAATACTCTGCAAAGTTAACCATTAATCAATTATCAAAATTGTTTCCTTCAAAAGGAATTTTGAATAAAGGGGAGGAAAACCTTGATCGAATTTATCTGATGAAGTACAACACTTCCGAAGATCCTGTAAAAGCCGCTAAATTGATTTCAAAACAGCAAGGGGTAGAATGGGCAGAACCAAAATATGTTCGCACTATTACATACAGTCCGAATGATTCATTATATGTTCGTAATAAACAACCAAATTTGAAACGAATAGATGCTATTGATGCATGGCAAATATCAACCGGTGATACAACGGTTCATATCGCGATTGTAGATATTGGAGTTGATTGGCATCATCCTGATTTAAGAGATAATATTTTAAAAAATCCAAGCGGTCAACTTATTGGATATGACTTTGGCGGACTTAATGGAACGCCTGATAATGACCCGAGCGAAGATTCAACTATTTTTCACGGGACACATGTAGCTGGAATCGCTGCGGCTGTAACTGATAATAATATCGGCATTGCTTCGATTGGAAATAAATGTAAAATAATTCCTATTAAAGCTTCAAGATTTGATCAACGTAGTGCAGAAGGAATTCCGTATATCATATACGGCTTCGAAGGAATTAAATTAGCAATTGATCTGGGTGCTAAGGTTGTTAATTGCAGCTGGGGAGGCAATGGTTATTCTTCATTAGAACAGGAAACAATCGATTATGCTGTTTCAAAAGGGACACTTGTTGTTGCATCTCAAGGTAACGATGGAAATTCACTTCCGTTTTATCCGGCTGATTATAATGGAGTATTGTCAGTAGGCTGGCTCCGTACAAAGGATGACCAAAAATCATCAGCAGGCAATTATGGACTACTTGTTAAAGTATATGCACCCGGAGATACAATCTTATCAACTTGGCCTACAAAATCTGGTTTTCTTTATACAAATCTTTTAAGCGGATCTTCAATGTCATCACCGCTTGTAGCAGGACTGGCAGGATTGGTATTTTCAAAATTTCCAAACTTTACTCCGCTACAAGTTTCAGAACAAATTAGAGTTACGGCAGATAATATAGATTCTTCAAATCCGGATAGCTTAAAGTATCTTTTAGGTTCGGGAAGAATAAATGCATTTAAAGCTTTATCAAATACAAATACAATTTCAGTTCGTGCGGAAAATGTTAATTTTATTGATGAAGGCAACGGCAATGGTTTATTTGAGTCAGGCGAAACTGCTTCCATTAAAATTAATTTTGTTAATTATCTGAAAAACGTTCAAAATGTGTCTGTAGATATTAGCTGTTCAGACGGTGCAGTTAGTCTTACCAATACGCATTTTGATACTGGAGCGTTAACCACAAATAGTTCTATTAGTAATATCGCAAATAAATTTAGATTTAATATTGCGTCTAATGCGCCCCTTGATCATAATGTTAATTTTCTTTTAAAATTCTCTGATGGTGCAAATTATAATGACTTCCAATGGCTAACTGTGCGTATAAACCCAACTTACGGAATTCAAGATGTAGGAGATATTAAAGTAACTGTAACAAGTAAGGGATTGCTCGGATATAGCGATTACCCTGTAAATATTGAAGGAACCGGATTTTCATTTAGAAACGGCGAAAACCTTATGTTTGAAGGCGCATTAATGTATGGCACTTCTGCAAATCAGGTTATGAATGATGCTCGAATAACATTTAGTCAGAGTACGGATTTTCTTACAAAAACACCAATAAGAGTTACAAATGTCGGATCCGATCAGGTTGGTTATACTGTCTTTTCCGATGCCGGCGCGGGATCAAATGCACTTGGTATAGAAACTAATTTTACATCGTATTCATACTCAAAAGCTCCAAATAATGGTTTTATTATTCTGAATACATCTTTTCATAATACTACTTCTAAAGATATAACCGGTTTATACGCGGGCTATTTTATTGATTGGGATATTCCTTCTTCCGATTATAACAATGATACAACTTATTATAATGCAAAAGATAATTTTGCTGTCGCGGTAAACAATAATAAAAATGATTTAATAGTATATCAAAAAGTTTTTACCGGAGCGGCTCTGATTTCCGCAAATCCGAATTCTTATATTTATTATGGAATCAATAATATTTCAAACAGTGATAGCGTTATTTTATCGGACAACAACGGGTTTAGCGATAAAGAAAAATGGTTTACGCTTTCAAAAGGGGATTTAACTAAAACCGCGGGAGGGGATATTTCACTTGTTGTTTCAGGCGGTCCTTTTACTATTCATGCAAAGGATTCTATAAGTGTAGCTTACGCTCTGGCTGCAGCAACTTCTATAGACAGTCTTCGGGCGGCAATAATCCAAAGCAAAGCCAAATATCTGTCGTTTACTGATGTAAAGGAAGATCAAAATAAATTGCCGGTTAGTTTTGCTCTTTTTCAAAATTATCCTAATCCCTTCAATCCTAGCACGTTAATTAGTTATCAGGTCCCTGTAGCTAGTCATGTTCTGTTAAAAATTTATGATGTATTAGGCAGAGAAGTTGCCACACTTATTGATAAAGAACAGGCTCCGGGTAAATATAATATTGAATTTAAGGGGCAAATATCAAGCGGTGTATATTTCTATCGGCTTACAGCAGGTGAATTTTCTCAAACTAAGAAAATGTTGCTTCTGAAATGATTTTTTAAGTGATGTTATTAACTTCAATATCAAGTGAAATAATGTCTTTTAAAATGAAATCGTTGAATGAATATTTTCTTTTGTCCGTGAAATGTGTAATTTTTAATTGAACTCCGCTTTTATTTAAATCTTTATATCGTGCAAGAGCTGAAACAGCATACAGTAATGATTTAAGAAGTTCGGAAAGCTCAATTTTATCAATCGCAATTATTTTTTCATATTCTTCTTTATTCATTATTACTGTTTTTAATGTTTTTTTCTCGTCGTTGAAAGTATCAAATACTCTTTTAGCAACTTTCTGTATAAAAGTAAGAACATCCTGTTTTTTAAGCGATTCACTTGAAGAAATGATTTCCTCGTAGGAAGCGTTTAAAGTTAAACTGAAAGAAAATTTTTTTAGAATAATCTCTATATTTTCAAGCACTTCCTGATCAAATTCATAAAGAAAATTAATTTCAACAAACTTCCGGTCTTTTTTTACAGATCCTTTTACATTAAATAAGGGTTCACCGATAAAATTATAAACAAGATAAAATGCAATTTCAGGAGATTGCCAGGCTACTGTTGAATTACGCGCGTCGATAATACGCAGATTTTGTGAATCCTCGGAAATATCCTTAAGATCTGAAAGCAGAGATGCCTTTAGTTTTTTATTTTCACCGATATCTAGCTTTTGTGTATCTAAAATAATCTTCTCAAGATTGTTGCCGCCTGCTAAATCAATTTTCACGTTCATAATTATATTCGGATGTTTTATATATTATCGAGAAAAAACTTAAGAAGTGAAGTATAGTATTAAATAAATTAAGAGAAGTGAGATATATTTATTCAGACTTATACAAAATATTCCCGCCAACTATTGTATAAATAACAGTTGTATTTTGAATCTGATCTTCAGGACATTTTAATAAATCGTCAGATAATACTACAAAGTCAGCGAGTTTTCCTATTTTAATTGATCCTTTAATGTTTTCTTCAAATGAAGCAAATGCGCCGTTAATTGTATAACTTTTCAACGCTTCCAGTCGTGTCATTTTCTGATCAGGGAAAAACTCAACTCCGCCTGAAGTTTTTCTTGTCACAGAAGCATAAAAACATTTAATTGGATTTACGTCTTCAACCGGCGCATCCGTACCGTTACATATTGTAGCACCGCTGCTGATTAATTTTCTCCAGACATAAGCGCCTTCCTGTGCCCGTAACATGCCGATTCTTTGCGGAACAAACATAGCATCGGAAGTACAATGGATTCCCTGCATAGCGGCAATAATATGCATTTTACCAAAACGAGGAATGTCATCTTTTGATAAATTTTGGGCGTGTTCAATACGCCAACGTATATCTTTTTGATCAGGATGCCCTTGAAATTCTTTCTCGTATAAATTAAGAACTTCTCTGTTTGCTCTATCTCCTATAGCATGAATACACATCTGAAATCCATTCTCAATTGCCAGATCACAAACTTTCTGCAGCGTCGGCAATGGTGTTACTTCCATTCCATCGCTTTGAGGAAGATCATTATAAGGCTTAAGTAGCCAAGCGCCTCTTGAACCAAGCGCCCCATCCATATACTGTTTGACCGCTCTGACAGTTAAATGATTGTTTCCATATCCGATTATTAAATAATCTTTCAATTTTTTTTTCATTGCTTCAAACGAATCTATTACCATTACATTCAAACGGATTGAAAGCTTATTTAATTCTGAAAGTTGTTTGATTAAATTGATTACTTCGAATGATTCTCCTGCGTCGGTAAAAGAAGTAATGCCTTTTTGCAGACAATCGTCTGTAGCACATTGTATTTGTTTTGTATAATCATTATAAATCTGTTCGGAAGTTCTTTTATTTAAATAATCTTCATAATATTTTCTTATGAGTTGTTCTGCGGTTTCTTCAAAAACACCTGTTACATTACCGAGAGAATCATGCACAATTATTCCGCCGTCGGGATCTTTGGTTTTTCTATCAATTCCCGCAATTTGCATTGCTTTCAAATTTGCTATTATAGCATGTCCGCTTGCATGAATAAGCATTACGGGATTTTCAGGTGAAGCTTTGCTTAATTCCGTATGAAGCGGATATCCATTAATGTTGGGGTTTGGTTTTGGATCAAATTTTTCCTGATGCCATCCGCTTCCAATTATCCATATACCGGGAAGCGAATGCTCTGACGCTTTGGCGACCATCGATACTATTTCATCCCAGTTTTTTGCTTCTCGGAGATCGAGTATTTGCTTAGATTCACCAAGTCCGAGTAAATGCGCATGACTTTCATTGAATCCAGGCATCATAAATCTGCCTTTCAGATCTATAACCGTGGTTGAATCGTCTATATAATTTTTAATTTCATTATCTGAACCGATAGCAATAATTATATCATTTTTAACAGCAACTGCTTCAACGTGCGGTTTTGAATCTTCCATTGTTATAATATTGCCATTTAAAAAAACGAGAGTAGCTTTTTCTTTCACAGTATTTCCTCCGCAACTTTGTAGCAATAAAAGTATACTGCTAGGAAAAAGAATGATTTTAATAAAATATTTGAATGTCTTCAAATTTGAAATTACCTGTTTATTTTCTATTTACAAGCACAACACCGCCGACTATAATAATCCCGCTTAACATGGTAAGAAAAGTAATATGTTCATTAAGTAAAATCCATGCCGCAAAAAATGTTATAAACGGCTGAACATAAAGAAAAACACCTACCTTTGAAGCTGGCATCTCATTCATTGCCTGTGCCCATAAAACATAAGCTACAGCAGAACAGAATATTCCAAGAAATATTATTGCCAGCCAAACAGAATAAGATAAATGAATTACAGCGTTTATGTTTTCTCTGTTTATTGTAAACGGAGCAATATAAATCGTCATAATTAAAAACAAATATATGATCGTCATAAGAGGAGAAAAGTTAAGTGTAATTTTTTTCCCAACTAAAGAATATATTGCCCAGGTAAAGGCGCTAATCAAAACTAAAAGATCTCCTTTATTTGATATGAGATTTATAGATGTAAAATCTCCCTTACTGACAAGAAGAAAGAGGCCGAAAAATGAAAGAATAATACCGACCAGCTGCAAAGAAGTAATTTTTTCTTTGAAAAAAATCTGACTTAATATAAGCATGAATATGGGGGTTGTCCCTATAATCCAACCTGTATTGGATGCTGATGTATATTCAAGTCCTGTAATCTGAATCCAAAGGTGAATTGTAGCAATGAAAGAGAAAATAGCAAGCCATCTTAAATCTTTGAGAGTAATTATAAAACTTTTCTTTGTACGTAATGCGAATAATACAAGTACTATTACCCCAATAATCTGACGAAATAAAATTATTACTAAAGGTTTTATTTCACCAAGTGTATATTTTGTAGCGATAAATGATATACCCCAGATAAATATAACCGCAACCGGTTTCCAGAATTTTAAGATTGAGTGATTTTTAGACATAGTTTTTATTTTAACATGACCCCGGTTCGTATATCTAAAACCGCACCAAAATCTTTTTTCATTTTCTCATTTTCATAAGTTACACATTCAAGAAATAATCCCGAAGGAGGCGCTGTAAATTTAGATGGGGTTGGTGATTCATGCTCCAGAAAGTATCTAATATCCTTTTCTGTAAGTTTCCCACGCCCGACTTCAACAAGCACTCCTACCATTCTTCTTACCATTTTCCATAAAAAGTGAGAACCTATAATACGTATTAAAATTAAATCGCCTTCCTCTTTCAATTGAATATCTTCAATAAGTACTTTAGTTGATTTCTCTAATTCGTCTTTATCTGCAAATGAAACAAAGTTATTCATACCAATAAATATTTTAGACGCCTTATTCATTTTTTCGAAATCTAATTTATCTTTGATCCACCAGACGAATGGTTTACCGAATGCTGTTTTTCTTTTTGATATTTGGTAAATATAGCTTCTGCTTTTGGCATCGTGTCTTGCGTGAAATTTCTGATTTGCTTTTTCAACCTCAATTATACAAATATCATGAGGAAGTTCATCATTAAATTTCATTCTTATTATCTCGGGAGCTAACATTGTTTTAACTTCAAGATGAGCAATTTGACAAAGGGCGTGAACGCCCGCATCTGTTCGGCCGGATCCCTGTATATCGATTTTTTCGCCTTTGAATATTTGTGAAGCAACTTCGAGCAGTTTACCCTGCACAGTTTTACTTTGTTTCTGCATTTGCCAGCCGCTGTATCTCGCTCCATCATATTCAATATATAATTTAAATTTTCCCATTACCAACTATTAAATGTTATTAGTAAAATTATAAAAGAAATATGTAATAAGTGTTCAGTTATGGTTAATAACTTATAATAATTAAATGGATGAATTATTATACTATTAATATTAATTCGATTAGTTCATAAATGTCGCTATCCCTACGCCCGGAAGTTGCATTTATCCTGGTATTTTTTATAATATATATTCAGATTTTTTTAAACTTAAAAGTGAAAATGATATGGGAAAAAGAGATACTCGGGTTGATGCATATATTGAGAAATCGCAGGATTTTGCAAAACCAATTCTTAATTACATAAGAGAAATTGTTCATAAAGGATGCCCTGAAGCAGAAGAGACTATTAAATGGGGATTTCCTCATTTTGATTATAAAGGGATGATGTGCAGTATGGCTGCATTTAAGCATCATTGCGCCTTTAGTTTCTGGAAAGGCTCTATAATGAAAGATCCTGAAAAAATATTAGATGTTGAGAGGGAAAATGCGATGGGGCATTTTGGCAGAATTACATCAAGAATGAATCTTCCTAAAAGTAAAATATTTGTTCATTATGTAAAAGAAGCAGCAAAACTAAATGATGATGGGATCAAACTTCCGGCAAAAATGAAATCTATTGTTGCTAAAGATTTGGTGATTCCTGATTATTTTATGAACAAGTTGAAAAAAAACAAAAAAGCATCCGCTGCGTTTAATGATTTTAGTTATTCACACAAGAAAGAATATTTGGCATGGATTACGGAAGCAAAGACTGATACGACCAAGGAAAAAAGAATTCTTAAAACAATTGAATTACTAGAAGAAGGTAAATCACTAAACTGGAAGTATGAAAAAAAGTAAATATAGTTCTTCTGTAATTTTGAAAAGAAACACAGACTATTAGCAAATGCTTTCAGGTTAGTAGAAATTAGATAGTTTAATTGGGCTAAAGCCCGCATATTAGTGCGATTATCTTTCTCCGCCCTTTAGGGCGGAGGGCAATGTACCCTGAAAACGTATGGGCTTTAGCCCAAATCTTTAATCAATGTTTTATTAACCTGACTGCATTGGGCTTTTAGCCTGTGTATATCTTAAATAATATAGAGGTATTTTGTAATATTATCAGTTAATAAATCAAAGAGTCGAAAGGTAATGACTCCGTTTTTTCAAAATCTAGCATTACATTAATAGGTTTAATTGTTTTATATTGTGAAATATTATCAAATAAAATATCTTTTTCTTGTAGCAACCCTTTTTGTAAAAGTTCTTCCCTCTTTGTCCCTTTTAACAAAGGAAATAACGGTGTATGCCACTCCTTACCGTCAAACAACACAATGTTGCTAAAACTGGTGTCCGTTACTCTTCCGTTCTTAATAATCAATATGTCACAGTTTCCGACGCAATCGTTTTCTTTCAATAGGTTTTTAAATATTTCTCTATTTGAATATTTATATGAATAATCAATTTTATCGCATTTTACTATTTTAAGAAACTTAATATTTCTCGGCGTGTATTCCCTCCACTCGATTTTATTGATATATTCATCGTATAATACTCTGCACTTAAATATGCCATCGCCAAGATGAGATGGAATGTTTAGAATATTTTCAAGTCGGATTTCATCTGTTTTATTAAATAAATCCTTTCTGGATTTATTTAATCTCCGGTTATGAAATTCGAGGTTCGATAACTTTCTATTTTCTACTTTAATTGATTCAACCAATAGGCACATATACTTTATCAATTAGTTCCTGATATTCCAACGAAGCGCGACTTTGATATGTAATTCCTCCGCCGCTTTTGAAAAACAATTTGTCCTTGTTTTTTTCAATAAACCGTATCATAACCGCACTATCTAAATTTAATCCATCGAATATTCCAAAGATTCCGGTATAATAATTACGTTGTGTTATTTCAATATCTTTTATTAATTCAACAGTTTTCTTTTTTGGAGCGCCTGTAATTGATCCAGCCGGCAGTAAATTAAATATTATTTCCCCAAGATTCTCAAAATAGTTATCAGGTAATATTCCGCTTATCTTTGAACTTACTTGAAGAAGTGTTTTTTCATGAGTTACAATTTTGTCAATGAAACGAAACTTATCAACTTTAACATTTTCTGAAACAATACTGAGGTCATTCCTAATTAAATCTACAATTGTTGTATGTTCGGCAGTTTCTTTATTGTCATTTAAAATTATCTCCGCAGCATTTTCGATTTCAGCATTTATTGTTCCCTTCATCGGATAAGAATAGATTTTTCCGTCTATTATCTTTACAAATGATTCGGGGGAAAAAACAACAAACCGATTATCATAATAAAGTTTATAATTTGCTTTACTATTATGAAATAATTCGTATAAAGTTAAATTGGTTTTAATCATTGTTGGGAAAGTTAAATTTAATAAATATGTGTTACCGGCTTGGATATTGTTCATAACCTTTTCAAAAGCATTATCATATTCATTAAAAGTGATTGGATATTTTTTGAAAACTAATTTCTTATTTAAACAAAATTCATCTGAATAATTTTTATTATCATTTATCTTAAATAAGATTTTATTGTTATTGATTATACTTAAGGGTAATACCTCGGGGTAAAGCATTTCAAAATCAATTATAAATAAAAAAGGGATTTTGTTTTTCCCGTAATTATTCATTTGATCAATCGCTTGACTATTATTCATAGTAGCAACTTAGTGATGTCTTATCGGACATAATAAATTAAAAATGCTATAAATAATTATTATAAGAATATAGCCAATAGCTAAATTTGGCTAGAAATATAGACCGGCAATTATAGTGGAAAATATAATTTGAAATTGTCAGCCTGCTCGTAGTTATTTCTTGAAATAAAGTTTCATTGGTTTAAAATAAAAATCGCTCCATCCTTTTTTATAAGCCGCGCTTTGTCCTGCAGGAATTTCAGAATGTACAAGCGTTACTTTAGAACCGTCTTTGACTTCTTCTATTTTAATCAGAAGGTGTGAATCCAAATCATCTTTCGAAAATTCAGTTGTCCGCCATGATTGTAATATCCTTTTGTCGGGGATAAGTTCGAGATTTTTACCTGATATATAATTATCCCAAGCGGTGAATTTACCGTTAAGTTTAGCTGATGAAGTTGCTTTAGAGCCGGTCATTTTACTATGTTCTTTGCTGCTAAGCCAGGCATCATAAATTTGTTTTGGCGATGCCGGTATGGATGCTATTACTTTAATTTGTTCTGTCATAAACTATACTTTCCTTATTAATATTTTTTGTTTTTAACATAATTAATTAAGCAAATTCAGAAAATGTTCAATCTTTTTGATTTCATTAGATTATTCATTCGGGAAAAACTCTTCTTTTGTTCTATAAACAGTTCCGCGAAAGATTCCAACTTTTTCTCCTGATTGATTTACGACAATTATGTTATAAACTGCTATACTATTTCTAATGCTTTGTTCTTCGGCAATTGCTATAAGTTCATCACCCTCTTTTACGGAAGCCGGGAACGCAATGCTGGTTTCAATTGCAACGGATAATCGACCATGCGAATTCGACGCAAAAGCAAATGCGCTGTCTGCTATAGAAAAAATTATTCCACCATGGCAAATCTTAAATCCGTTCAACATATCAGATCGGATTTTCATTTTAATTTTTGAATATCCGGGTTTAATTTCCATTAATTCAATTCCAAGCCACTTTCCAAATTCATCTGTTTCGGTTAACTGAGCCGCTACTTTCTCAGCCAATAATTGTTCATTCATGGTAATTAATTCCGAAAATTATTATTTAATATGAATTATTAGTTATTATAATACTAGTGTCATTAAAAGTAAAAAGGAATTCGTTATTCCTAAACAAATATAAAGAATCGTAAATTCAATTAGCAGTAATTTAGAGAAGACCACACCTTTTCCCAACTCATAATTCATAACTCATAACTACACCACAATTCCCTCTTCCCCGTTCAAAATACTTTTCCTATTTTTGTTTCCAATATTTTCATCAATTCAGAGAATCATGAAAATTGCCTTTGCAGCCAGTGAAGTATTCCCATATGCGAAAACAGGTGGTCTTGCTGATGTTGCCGGCGCGCTTCCAAATGAAATTTCAAAACTCGGTCATGAAATAAAAGTATTCATGCCGAAATACAATTCTTTTGATGAAATTGAGTTTGGATTAAAATATCAATGGGAAATCGGAGCAATTCCAATTAGGGTTGCGGGACAAATTCATGAAATTTATGTGTATACTGCAATAATGCCAGGTTCTGATATTCAGATTTATTTTGTCGATTGTAAATATTTCTATAATCGTACAAAAATTTATACAAACGATAAAGATGAAGATGAAAGATTCATTTTATTTTCAAAGGCAGTAATTGAGATTCTTCAAAGAATAAAATGGGTTCCTGATCTAATACATTGTAATGATTGGCAGACCGGTCTGATTCCGTTATTGCTAAAAGAAAATTACGGGTGGGATAAACTTTTTGAAAATACTTCCTCATTATTTACAATACATAACATTGCCTACCAGGGAAGATTTTTAAAGGAAGCCTTTAGTAAAGCAGAAATTAAGGCAGAACATTATCTTCATGGCGGTATTGGAGAGTATGCCGGCGGAGTGAATTTCTTGAAGACTGCTATCTTTTCTTCGGATATTATTAATACGGTTAGCGAAACTTATGCAATAGAACTTTTAACACCCGAATACGGCGAAGGGATGGAAAGTTATCTCGCATCCCGAAAAGAAGATTTTTACGGCATTCTTAACGGAGTTGATTACGAAGTTTGGAATCCTGAAACAGATAAGGTTATTCCTTACAAATTTTCTTCTTATGACTTATCCGGAAAACTTAAAAATAAAAAAGCATTGCTAAATCTACTTAATATTCCATTTGACGAAAATGTTCCTTTAATCGGGATTGTTTCACGACTGGTCGCCCAAAAGGGTTTTGATATTATTGAGTTGGGAATAAATGAATTGATGGAAATGAATGCTTATTGGATAATTCTCGGCGGCGGAGAACCTGAATATGAAAAAATATTAAAATATATGGCATATTATTATCCTGATAAGGTTTATATTCAAATAGGATATAATAATGAACTTGCACATCTTATTGAAGCAGGAGCGGATATTTTTTTGATGCCTTCCAGATATGAACCCTGCGGATTAAATCAAATTTATTCATTAAAATATGGGACTGTCCCTGTAGTTAGAAAAACAGGTGGACTAGCGGATACTGTAAAGGACTGGAATGAACTACTATCTAAAGGAATTGAATCAGGAACGGGTTATTCTTTTAACGATTATTCTCCGCAAGCATTGATAGAAACAATTAAGCGGGCTTTGCATGATTTTGATTTAAAAGATGTTTGGAATAAAATTAGATTGAATGGTATGAGTCAAGATTATTCATGGAAGATATCCGCGGAGAAATATATTAAGTTATATGAAAAAGCAATTTTAAAGGTAAAAAAGAAAAATACTTTAGTGTAAGGGAAACTAATAATGCAAAATAGGAAATATTCTTTCCTTTTTTTAAACTCATTCCTGAAATTAATTGTTAATATTATATGAAATTATCTCAGCAATTAATCTTTTTCGGCATTGTTTTTACCATTTACGGTTTAATCAATTTTTATATAATTCGTCGCGGTTTATCGGCTATTTCCCCTTCTTATAAAACAGTTTATATTTTTACAAGCGTAATTATTGTTTTATCATATATCGCCGGAAGAATATTAGAGCGGTTTTATTATTCTTTCTTTTCAGATATTTTAATATGGGTAGGTTCGTTCTGGATTGCATTTATGTTCTACTTTTTTCTTTGTATAATTATTATAGATTTTGCCAGACTTCTAAATTATTTTATTCCTTTTTTCCCGCCGATTATTACGCATAATTATGAAAAAGCAAAAAGAGTTACATCTATAGTTGTATATATTTTAGTTATGGTATCGGTAGTTGGAGGTTATATAAATACAAAAGGAATTGTTACAAAATCATATACGATGCATATAAAGAAAAAAGCCGGAAACATAAAGTATTTGACAATTGCAATGGCTTCCGACTTGCATCTCGGAACAATTCTCGGAAAATCATTTTTAGAAAAAGTTAAAAATCAGATTAATGGACTGCATGCTGATATAATACTATTACCCGGGGATATTGTTGATGAAGATGTCAGGGCAGTTTACAGAAAGGATCTAGGGGATACATTAGGTCTTTTAAAATCCAAATACGGTGTATATGCAGTTACGGGAAATCATGAATACATCGGGGGAGTAGAACAAGCAGTTACTTTTCTTACAAAATATGGAATAAAAGTATTACGCGATACTACTGTAAAAATCGATAATAGTTTTTATATCATAGGCCGTGAAGACCGATCCAGTAGACAGATCAACGGAAAACAAAGGAAGGATCTTAAAGATTTGATTAAAGATTTAGATCCATCACTGCCTACTATAATGATGGACCATCAACCGTTTGCGTTACATGAAGCAGAGGATAATGCGATTGATGTTCAACTTTCCGGTCATACTCACAATGGACAGTTATGGCCACTGAATCATATCATTAATAAAATTTATGAGTTAGGCTGGGGATATATGATCAAAGGTCTAACGCATTATTATGTATCGTGCGGTGTTGGAGGCTGGGGTCCTCCGGTTAGAACAGGCAGCAGACCGGAAATTATTTATATCAAATTGAAATTCGACGGGCCGCAATCTGCTGTTAATAAAAAGAATAAATAAAAATTATTAAATAACTCTTTCTTAATTACTTACTTCTTTCATAGTTGTTTCATATTTCCCCTGTGTAACTCCGTAATAACGCCTTAGTGTCTCCTGCTGCCGGGCCCGATATATATGTGACATGTAGTTTTGAGTGTGGAGAAATAAGAAAGGTTGTAGCAATAAATACTTAACAAATAAGAACCGAGTATTAAAAATGTTTGAAATTATAGAAATGTTCGACAGTAACCATAAAACATCTGATGTAAAATATCCATAGCGCAAATAATTAGTATTCATTTCTTTATCTGGAAAAGTTGAAGAAATTAGTCATTATTTTTGCTTACTTTGTTTTCAATTCATACATTTATTTTAATATAACAAAAGACAATATCGATGCAGGACATAAATAATAAAATTCCTTTATTTACAATTCTACCTTTCTTTTTACTGCTTTTATCAATTGCTGTTTTACCCTTTATAAGAAAGCGATTCTGGAAAAAGAATAAGAATAAACTTGTTGTAGTTTCAATATTCTGCTTCCCCGTTGTAATATATCTATTATTAAATGGGCTAAGCAGTCGTCTTTATGAAGCTGTTTTATTTGATTATATCCCTTTTATTATTCTTCTCGGATCTCTTTTCACAATTACGGGCGGAATATTTTTATCGGGAGATATAGAAGCAACGCCTGCTGTTAATACAATGTTTCTTGGAATAGGAGCTTTACTTTCTTCAATAATGGGAACAACCGGCGCTGCAATGCTTTTAATTCGTCCGCTCATCCAAACAAATAAAGAAAGAACTCTTAAAGTACACACAATATTATTTTTTATAGCAGTTGTCGCAAATTGCGGCGGTTTATTAACTCCGCTCGGCAATCCGCCCTTGCTTATTTTGTATCTAAGAGGCGCCCCATTTTCATGGTTTTTAAATCTTTTTGGTGAATGGTTAACAACAAATGCATTATTACTGATTATATATTTCCTTGTAGATTCATATTATCATAAAAAAGAACCTGCTTACGCTCTTGAAAGGGATAGAACTAATATCTCACCATTGAAACTCAAAGGTAGAATTAATTTTATTTTTATTATTGGTGTTGTTTTATCAGTTGCATTTATTAATAATCGTTATATCGGTTTTATATCACATAATCATTATTATAGTTTTATAAGAGAAGGTGTGATAATAGCAATGGCTGTTCTATCATTGTTGTTTACTCCTCGATTGATTCGAGATTCAAATAATTTTTCGTGGGAACCGATTAAGGAAGTCGGCTATATATTCCTGGGAATTTTTATTACAATGGTACCTTGTATAATATATCTTGAATCCAACTCTAAGTCGCTTGGTATAACAGAGCCATTCCAATTTTATTATTTATCGGGATTATTAAGCAGCTTTTTGGACAGCGCTCCTGCCGCATTGGTTTTTCATTCACTTGCATTAGGAATAAAGGGCAGCTATGCCGGTTTAATTGTTGCGGGAATTCCTGAAATACTTCTAAGAGCCATTTCTGTCGGGGCAACTTTGTTTGGAGGGTTTACTTATATCGGGAATGGACCAAATTTTATGGTAAAAGCCGTCGCAGAGAGCTCCAATATCAAATTGCCGGGATTTTTCGGTTATATTTTTAAGTTTTCTCTGCTTGTATTATTACCGGTATATATTTTAATACAGATTTTATTTATGAGGTGAAATGATTTATAAAATGCAATAAAAAATATTTGATAGTTTAATATGTAGGCAGGTATTTATCTAATTCCCAAGGTGTAACTTCAAGACGGTAATCTTCCCATTCTGAACGTTTTGCGCTGATAAACCGCTCGAATATATGTGTTCCCAATGCTTCTTTTATAACTTCATCTTTTTCAAGATCGTTTACAGCTTCAGCAAGCGAACCTGGTAGAATTTTTTCTTTGTTTTCTTTTTTATATACTGGCAGAAGATAAACGTTTTCTTCCGTAGCTTCCTGAATTGTCATTTCTTTTTTAATGCCGTCAAGTCCTGCAGCAAGCATAACCGCAAAAGCAAGATAAGGATTACAGCTTGGATCGGGACAGCGTAATTCAATTCTAGTGGATTCAGGAGTATGAACGCGGGGAATTCTGATTAAAGCTGATCTATTAATTCGTCCCCAGCTTATATTTACCGGAGCTTCATAACCAAGAACAAGACGTTTGTAAGAATTTACCAAAGGGGCAAGTATTGCGCTCATTCCTTTTGCGTGTGATAATTGACCGGCAATAAAATGTTTTGCTATTTTAGATAAACCATGGGAATCACCGGGATCCGAAAAAGCATTTGATCCATTTGCTTTGTAGCTTAAGCTTTGGTGAACATGCATACCGCTACCGCTTAAACCTCTTGCTGGTTTGGGCATAAACGTTGCATATAATCCTTTTTGTTCAGCAATAATTTTTACCAGAACTCTGAATGTAACCGTATTATCGGCAGTCTTAAGAGCATCTGAATAACGGAAATCAATTTCATGCTGACCTGTAGCAACTTCATGATGCATCGCTTCTGTTTCAATTGAGAAAGCATTTAGAGCTTCTGTAACCTGACGCCATAAACTAGTAGCTACCATATCAACCGGCTGATCAAAATAACCAGCACTATCCTGCGGACGGGGCGGTATTAATCTGCCTTCGGAAGTTGGTTTTAATAGAAAAAATTCAAGTTCCGGTCCTGTATTATAAATAAAACCCATTCTTTCAGCTTCATCAGTAATTCGTGAAAGAACAGCGCGCGGATCACCAATAAAAGGTTGACCGTCGGGAGTAAATACATTGCAAATAAGCCGGGCGGTCAATTCATTTCCGCTCAACCATGGAAGTACTGCAAATGTAGATAAGTCCGGAATTAAGTACATATCGCTTTCGGCAACACGGGCAAATCCTTCAATTGAAGAACCGTCAAACCATATTCCGTGATTAAGTGTTGATACGAGTTCAGGGGTTGGAATAGTAACATTTTTTACGGCGCCTGCAATATCTGTAAATTGCAGATCAATAAAATTAACATTAAGATCTTTAACTTGAGCTAATACCTGATCTGCAGTCATATTCTTAATGTCCATATTATCGCTTTAGCGCCTGAAGTATAATTGCTAAAATAATTAATACAATTAATAATAACAACGCCGAACCAACAGCTTTTACTGCCGGATTATGCAGAAAAGAAGCTGCCGATTTTGGACCTGTTAATTTATCAAGAATTGAAATATCGACTTTATCCAGGTTTTCAAGGTCATAGAGAAACTGACTCATATCGCCATAACGTGTTGCAGGATCTCTTTGCAGACATTTAGCAACTACTGCAGCTAATTGTGGTGAAATTCCTTCCACTTCTTTATCAAGACGTGGAATTGCTCCTTGTAGATGTTGAGCCATTACGGCAAGATTATTATCACCTTGAAAAGGCACCTCGCCTTTAATAAGTTCATAAAGCATAATACCTACGGCATAAACATCGGTACGTTGATCGCCCCGTTTTCCTTCAATTTGTTCAGGCGACATATAATCCGGTGTACCCGCAGCGCCGCTTAAATTAGCGTATGTAACTCTATGAGCATTTTTAGTCAATGCAAGTCCGAAATCTAAAATAATCGGCTGACCTTCCGAAGTAATTAAAATATTTTCCGGTTTCAAATCACGGTGAATAATATCATGCAGATGACAATGCAATAGACCATCAGCTATTTTTTTTATGAGAGAAACAGCATCCTCTGCTGAATATGGAGCCTTTTTTTGAAGGACATCGCGCATTGATTCGCCGTCTATCATTTCGGTTACAAGGTAAGGAGTGTTATTAAATCTGCCTGAACTCAATCCCTTTTGAACGGCCGGATGATTTAATGTTCGCATGACTTCAAGCTCACGCTGGAATCTTTCATATTGTGCCGGATCGCCGATAGACATTCTATCGGGAATTTTTAACACAACATCTTTGCCGCTGAGTAAGTCATAAGCACAATAAATATCACTCATGCCGCCTTTCGCAATATGATTGCGAATTTGAAAGTGATCAAATTGATCGCCGATTTGTAGTCTTGATGATATTGCCATATTGTTATTTACTAGTCGTTAATTTTTATTGTGAATTATGATAAAAAATATTACTTCTTAAATCACCAAAATTACTAATAAGTCATATTATATTACACTTAACGATTGTTCAAAGATAATCTTTTTATTTTATAAAACGACGAAATATTCCCGGAATAGACCAGGATCTTTTTGATTCATCCGGTAATTCTTTATCAGAAAGACGATTGAGATAAATTGCTGCTGTTGATAAATTATCGTCATGATCGCGTTCCAATGCCAATTCTACAATTTCCTTACAAAGATTTTCGGGATTAGTGTTAGCTATAGTAATTTTCGCGAATTCATCGTCTTCAACAACCGACCATACACCGTCACTGCATAAAATAATTATGTCATTATTTTGCACCGGCACTTTAAAAACATCCGGCTGAACAAAAAGATTAAAACCAAGACATCTTTCAAGAACCGAACGCTGGTTATGCGCGCGTACTTTATCAGGTGAAAGCAATTTCATCCGGACTAATTCACCAACTCTTGAATGATCATTTGTAAGACAAGTTGCTTTATTATTTCTTATCAAATAAGCGCGCGTATCACCAACATGTCCTATATATAAATTTTTACCGTATACATTTGCAACTGTAATTGTAGTTCCCATGCGGCCTACGCTCTTTTTTTGGGCTGTCTGATAAACTCCTAAATTTGCATTCTGAATTCCTGATTTAATCTTTTGAAATTGATTAGCACCGTCGGAATCATAAAATGTATCAAAGAAAATATCAAGCGCTAAGGAACTTGCTAAATTTCCTAATGCATAACCGCCCATTCCGTCTGCAATTCCGTATAAATGTCCGACATTTAAGGTGAATTCATCATCGGGATTGCACAATTTTAAAGAATCTTCATTTTCTTTACGGACTTTTCCAACATGAGTAAAACAATAAGAATTTATTTCTACATTTTCAATTGCCGACATCGGCCTTCCCTGTAAAAGTTAAAAAAGGGAAGAATTGAATTCAATTCTTCCCTTTGAATTCTTTTAATATATGAAATTTAATTGTTACTAATTATCCTTTTGTGAATCATTTAGCTGCCGGAATAATATGTTTTCCTGTTCGTTTACTATTCCAAACAAGATAAGCTACACTTATAGCTCCCCAACCGCCGGTTATATAAATAGCCATTTTGGTTGCATCGGCGGAAACACCGGGAGTTGTTAATCCAATATAAACAACCCCAACCAGCAGTCCTAAATTTCCAATTAAACCTAATAATGGAATTACTGCATGTTTTATACTGTGAAATTCATTTTTCCCGGCGAAAGTAACAAATGTAAAAATACATATAAGTCCATAAAGAGCAAAAGTCCCGATGTTTGAAGCTAACGTTACTCCAGTTAGTGCAGTAACGTTTAGAACACCAATGCTGCCTAAAATTGCAGAAACAGCTACAAGCAACCAAACACCCATATGAGGTGTTGCATGTTTTTCATGTAAAGCGCCTAAAACACTCGGCATTTCCTCATCCTGAGACATTGCGAAACTAATACGCACGGCAGTGTTCATTGCTGCTAAAGTTGTTCCAATTACAGCTAATGCAACTGTAAAAGCAACAACAATCATTAAAGCAAATCCGTTTCCGCCTAACATTGAATCGCCGATTAAACGAGTAAGGTCGCCTATTGGCGCGCCTGATGCAGCTGCAGCAGCCATACCAGTTAATTTTGATCCGTCAGGATTTACAAAAACTAATTTTTCGCAAACAGCGTAATTTGCGGCGAAGTATTCAAATAAATAAGCAAATAATCCCTGAATTATTAATGATAAAACTACGCCGCGAGGTATATCGCGTTTTGGATTAATCGCTTCACCTGCAAGTGAAGTTGATGATTCAAATCCAACTAATATTAATATAGCAATAGTAGATTGAAATAACATAGCCGACAAATTATGCGGGAATATTACTGAACTTGCTGATGTGTGAACCCATTGAGTTGCATGTAGTGGGTTTTGTACTCTAAACATTATTGCCAGTACACTGAATCCGATTAATGAAACTAATTGGATAACATTAATTGCAATCGCGACATTTGTCGAACCGCTGATTCCGCGTACTGCTATGAAACCTACTCCTGCTGAGAAGAGTATTGCAATTCCAATCTGAACCGGGATAGATAAGGTAATCCCAAATTGACTGAAAATATATGTAACTAAAATTGCCATCATTGCAACCATTACTCCCGGGTAAACCCAATAAAACAGATGTGCAGCCCAGCCGGTAGCAAATTTTGCAATACGCGCATAACGGTGATGTGCAGAATTTTCTCTATCGAGAAATGCTTTTTCCGCAAAATAATATGAACCGCCTGCACCAGCTTCAGGATAACGTCTTGCTAATTCTGAAAAAGAAATCGCGGTTAAAAACGCTACTATTAAAGCAGCTACAATACCTGTCCACATATCGGTATCACCGCCGTTATTTGATGCTTGGATTTGATAAGTAATCCAGAGAAATGCGCCGGGTGCAATTAATGCCATTGCATTGACAGTAACACCGGTCAGCCCTAGTGTTTTTTTCATTGTTGGTTCAGCCATTACTATCTCCTTTATTTTTATAATAAATCAATCTTTTATGTTAGCATTAGAATGTTAAACTAGCACCAAATACTAAGTAACTTTTATCTTGTGCGGGATTGTTGATATAGGAAACATTTATAGGCAAAGAAAACTTGTCCGTTATTACTATTGATTTGGCAACAGTAATACCAAGATTAATTATGTTTCCACCAGTAGTGCCATAATAGGCACTTTTTGATGGGGTCATCCCGGCGGTTAATGTTAGTGTAGTTTCGCTAATTGTAAACGGATATGCTGCTTGAATATATGATGAGTTATCCGGATCATTCGAAAGATTATTATAGAAATTAATTGCAATTGGGAATTTATCGGGACCGGTATAACCAACACCGCCTTCTAAAGTATGTGCTGCTGATCCTGGACTTGTAGGTTTATAAAATCCGAATGGAATGCCTAGTGATGGGATATAATAATCAGTATAAATTACTGAAAAAGAACCCGCTTTTTCTGTAGAAAGAGTATAAGATGCCCAAAAATCATCTTCAGCATAGGTTGTTGCATTATTTGCTGAAGAAGCTAAAGCATACGCGCCCCAAAATCCAACTGATAATCCACCCGTAGTAAAAGTAATTGATGGTTGAAATGATGGTGAGTTTCCAATATCAGAACCTCTCCAAATATACCTGCTGTAAAGATCTGCTCCATATTTAAACTGAGCGAAAGAAATAGTGCTTGCAAATGCAATAATTAATAATGTAAATAATCCCTTTTTCATAATACTACTCCCTAGTTTTGTTTTTGAATTAATTAGAAATTAAAAAAAATCATATAGCGGCAACACCGGTTTCTTCAGTACGGATTCTTATTGTTTCTTCAACAGGAAAAACAAATATCTTTCCATCCCCTACTTCACCGGTCTTTGCCGTATTAATTATTATAGATATAGCTTTTTCAGTTTTGTCTTCATCACAAACCAATTCAAGTTTAATATTTGGAACAAATTCTACTTTGAATTCGGAGCCTCGATAATTTTCTTTGTGTCCTTTTTGTTTTCCAAACCCTTCGATTATAGTTAAACTTGAAAATCCGGCTTCTAATAATGCACTATGGACTTCATCCAGTTTATGCGGTCTGATAATTGCTTCAATCTTTTTCATATATTTATCCTATGTATTATATTTATTAAGCTAAGTTTATATTATTGTGTAAATACAATGAATGCATTAAGTAAATAAGGTTGTCTATTGCAATTATATTAAAAATTAAGGTTTAGGTCAAGAATAAAATTACATTTTTGTATAATATTTAAAATAACATTCATAATTAAAGTATATTGTCGAATAAAACCTTATATTATTAATATTTTAGATTGAATTTAATAATATTATTAGGGGGTCGATATTTTTATCGGTTTTTGCTAAGTAGACGAATTTAATATATTGAATTCCGACAAAACTAATTTTAATCCTTGTAATTGGGGAAAAACAAGTCCTATTGGATAAAGAACCAATTCTTCTGTTAAATTTGTTTAGCTTATAATATTATTAGAGGATCAAATGAAAATTACAGTTATAATTATGATATTCTTGTTATTTACGTTTGGTGCAATTTTGTCACAAGTCGATTTGCCTCGAATAAGTCCGAATGCTTCAATTTCTCAAACAATTGGTTATACTAATATTAGTATTGTTTATTGCAGACCGGCAGTTAAAGAAAGAGAAATATGGGGTTCATTAGTTCCTTTTGAGCAAGTATGGCGAACTGGTGCAAATGAAGCTACAACAATCCAATTCAATACAGATGTTTTAATTGAAGGCAATAAAGTACCTGCAGGTAGATATTCTCTTTTTACAATTCCAAATGAATCGGAATGGGTTATCATCTTAAATAAAATTGATAATCAATGGGGTGCTTTTAATTATAAAAAAATTGATGACATTCTCAGATTCAAAGTGAAACCTGTGCAAGGCAATTTTACCGAAAGGCTTCAATTCTCTTTTTCAAATATTACTGATTCTTCTGTGGATCTTTATATGAACTGGGAAAAAATACAAATTTCTTTTAGAATTGAAATTGATTTAATCCATCAGATGCATTCAAAAATAAAAGAAGCAATTGCCTCTCTGCCGGGAAGATGGCAGGTTTATGTTGAATGTGCTGATGCCGCTGCAGATAATGGCGTTTTTATGGATGAAGCAATTCAATGGATAGATAAAGCAATATCATTGGGAGGAGGATATGTTGCATATTATGGAAAAGCACGGCTTCTATTTAAACAAAATAAATTAAAAGAGGCCCTTATTGAAATTGAAAAATGCCGTGAGGTTGGCAGAATTGATTCTAAATGGGATACCTTTGTTTCAAGAGCTGATTTACTTGAAAAACAAATTAAGGAAAAAATGAAATAAAATTAATTGTACAGAAAAATGAACTAATAAAGATAAAAAATATAATTAAATGAAAAATTTTGAAATACCTGGGTTTTATCGTAGTTCACTAATTTCAAGAATTAAGAGATACCGTCAGTTAAATGATCCAAGGAAAAAAGACTTCTCTCCAACAATAATTGACTTTCCGCCTTTCAGATTGTTAATAGCACGCCATTTCGGATTCTGCTATGGTGTGGAAAATGCAATTGATATCGCATACAAAACCGTTGAAGAAAATTCCGGGAAAAGAATATTTCTTTTAAGTGAAATGATTCATAATCCGATGGTGAATATAGATCTGCAAAGCCGCGGTGTTCAGTTTATAATGGATACCTTCGGTAATCAATTGATTGATTGGGATAATATCAATTGTGATGATATTGTTATTATTCCAGCTTTTGGAACAACATTAGAAACTGAAAAAATATTGAAGGATAAAAAAATTGATACATTGAGTTGTAATACAACATGCCCATTTGTTGAGAAAGTATGGAATCGGGCAAAATCTTTAGGTGAAGATAATTTTACTGTAATTATACATGGCAAAGCAAATCATGAGGAAACCCGTGCTACATTCTCACATAGTATTCTTAATGCACCTTCACTGATTGTCCGTGATATTGATGAAGTTAAATTTCTTTCTAAAATAATATTAGATGAAATTGAAGAAAATGAATTTTATAAATTTTTTATTGGAAAATATTCCAAGGAATTTGATATTAATAATTCTTTGAGAAGAGTTGGTGTAGTAAATCAAACAACGATGCTTGCCAGTGAAACTCAATTTATAGCAGATTATCTGAAAGAAACTATGATTAAAAAATATGGCTATGAAAATATAAAAGTACATTTTGCAGATACACGAGACACTCTTTGCTATGCTACAAATGATAATCAGAACGCCACAATAGAACTTATGAAAGAGGAAGCAGACTTTGCAATTGTTATCGGTGGATATAATAGTTCAAACACTTCGCACCTTGTTGAATTGCTGGAAGATAAATTCACAACTTATTTTATTTCTGATGCAGAAAAAATTATAAATCGAAATCTGATAAGCAGTTATAATATTCACTTGCATAATGAAATAATTTCAGAAAATTATATTCCGATTAAAGACAAGATAACGGTTGCTCTTACTAGTGGGGCATCCTGTCCTGATGCTGTAGTAGATGAAGTACTTTTAAAACTGTTATCATTTTCAAATGACGGAAAAATAGATGAAGTATTAAAAAAAATGGGTATTTAAAAGAATAAACCCGGTCAGCGTTTAAGCCGGCCGGGTTTGATTCTTTTCATAGGAGGCGTTCTATTATTTTAGTTTAATGCAAAGGAAGATTGTGCTATTCTTTCCGCAATAATCTTAAAATATTTGTCCGGAGTATCAGTATTTTCAATTGTTATGTCAGCAAACAGATAATAATATTTGTAATAAATATCTGCCAATTGAGCTTTAAATCTTATTGATAATGTTGAACCATCCTTTGCAAGTTCATCAAGCTTATCAATAAGTTTTGAATAATCTTCTCCCGGATAACGGTCTTTTAATTCCAATGTTAAAAACAGAGAAGATTCGGCAACTCCAAAATTATCCGAGTTTAGTCCGTTTATAGTGCTTAATTCGAATAATTCTTTAAAGGGTTTCACCTCTTTTGTTCCTCCAGCAAATAAAGTTGAACCGGCAATTATAAATAGTACAACTGTAAATAGATTTACTGCTTTGTATCTCTTCATGACTTTCTCCTTTTGATTGTTCTTTATTTCTATTTTATCAATAGGAGTGCCAAAGCATTTTAATATATCTAAGTTGTTTTATATCAAATATTTAGCCGTATTAAATTCAAAAGTAAATTAAATACTTAATGCCACGCAAATGTTTTTAAAAACCGTTGTTTTTGATTTAATTCATTTGATTTAATGCACTTAGCTTTAGCCATCAATTTTTTATCATTGCACAGATGTGGCATCCTTTAGATCTTAAAATGACTTTGAAATATTAAACATTGATCCTTGTATAGATGGCATATAAGCGTCAAAAATTTTAATCCACTCATAATATATAATATGTTATTTTACTGACTTAATGAATTTGAGTAAAAAAAGAATCCACGTTTCATACAATCAAAAATTTTGTAACCATTTGTGATTAATCTAAATTTACTGTTGAAATATTAATTTTCTTTAACGATTTGAAAGATTTTATAATGGAAAAGTATTCATATGATTTTGTAATTGTTGGTGCCGGTCTAGCTGGGTTATATTCTGCAATGTATGCCTCCAGCTTTGGAAAAGTTGCCGTAATTACAAAAACTACTCTAGATAACAGTAATTCTTATTGGGCACAAGGAGGAATAGCTGCTGCAGTTGACCCAAATGATTCTCCATCATTCCATTATGAGGATACAATTAAAGTGGGAAGGAATTTATGTAATCAAGAAGCTGTTAAAATTCTGGTTTTTGAAGGTAAAGAGAGAGTTAATGAATTAATTGATATGGAAATGCCTTTTGATAAAGAAAATGGCAATATTGTTTTTGGATTGGAAGGAGGGCATTCATTAAGAAGGGTTCTCCATGCCAGCGGTGATGCTACAGGGAAAGAACTTGTTAATTTTGTTCTCAAATTAATACAATATAATAAGAATATAACGATTATTGAAAACACACTTGTTTATAAATTAATTACAGATAGTCAAGAATGTTATGGCGTTTATGCTTACGATTTTGAAAGCAATAAAGATTTGATAATTAACGGCAAAGCAACAATTATTGCATCAGGAGGAGGATCCGCAATTTATTCACGTTCAACCAATCCCCATACTTCGATTGCTGAAGGAATTTCATTGGCATATAATGAAGGGGCATTCATTGAGAGCATGGAATTTATTCAATTTCACCCAACTGCTTTTTACTATCCGAATGGAGAAACTTTTTTAATCAGTGAAGCAGTGCGAGGCGAAGGAGCTTTTCTAGTCAATAGTAAAAATGAAAGATTTCTTCAGGAAAATTACATGACAGAACTTTCTCCTAGAGATGTAGTATCTGAAGCAATTTTTTACGAAATGATGAAGTCTGGAAAACCAAATGTGTATTTAAAACTCGATCATCTTAATCCTGAAAAAATTATTACGCGCTTTTCAACAATTTACCATGAAGCATTGAAATACAATATTGATATAACAAAAGATCCTATTCCTGTAGCTCCCGCAGCGCATTATATGGTTGGAGGAATTAAAACTGGACTAAATGCTGAAACAAATATAAAACGTCTTTATGCGGCTGGTGAAGTTGCTTCAACCGGAGTTCATGGGGCAAACCGTCTTGCAAGTAATTCTCTTCTGGAATGCATTGTATTTGGTAAAAGAGCTGTTGATCACGCTATGAGTTTAAGTTCATCTTTTGAAAATAAATTTTCTCAAAATACTCAAATAAATTTTAAAATTGATACAATGAAAGAATTGAATCATTCAAAATTGAAAGAGGAAATTGCAAATCTACTATGGTTGAATGTTGGGATTGTGCGTACAGGCAACACATTGAATTTTGCTCTTAATGAATTGAACCGATTTTTTAATTTTGAATTTAATGAAAATGAATATTATTCAAGCAGAGAAAAATGTTTAATTCAAATTGCAGAATTAATAACACGGTCTGCATTATTAAGAGAAGAAAGTCGTGGATGTCATCTTAGAAAAGATTTTCCTGATGAAAATGACTCATTTCGGAAATTAATAGTGCACCAGTTGGGTAAAGAATCCTTATTAACTTAAAAAAGTATTTTACTATATGAAAATTGATAAGAATGAATTAGATAAAATAATATCACGTGCTTTAAAAGAAGACATAGGTACCGGTGATATAACTTCAACTTTGATTATTCCTCGAAATAAAACAGCAAAAGCATTTTTACTTGCAAAAGAAGAAGGAGTAATTGTCGGCCTCCCGGTAGCAAAAGCTGTTTTTGAAAAACTAGATAAAAATATTAAATGGAGAAAAATAATTAATGAAGGTGCGTTAGTTTCTATAGGGACAAAAATTGCTGAGGTTGAAGGACATTACAGGGCATTGCTGACCGGAGAAAGAACAGCACTTAATTTTTTGCAAAGAATGTCAGGCATTGCAACAATTACATTAAAATATGTTGAACAATTGCACGGTTTAAAAACTAAAATTCTTGATACTCGTAAAACCATGCCAGGTCTTCGAATATTAGACAAATATTCGGTAAATAAAGGGACTGGAACAAATCATAGAATCGGACTTTATGATATGATAATGATTAAAGATAATCATATCAAAGTTGCAGGAAGTATTTCAAAAGCAGTTTCTTATGTAAAGAAAAAAAAATATAAAAAAATTAAGATTGAAGTTGAAACATCTACTTTGGAAGAAGTAAAAGAAGCACTTAATTCTGGGGCAGATATAATTATGCTTGATAATATGTCTATCAAAATGATGAAAGAAGCTGTCAAAATAATAGATGGAAAAGCTAAAGTTGAAGCATCCGGCGGAGTTGAAATCAACTCAGTTCGAAGAATCGCAGAAACAGGTGTTGACTATATTTCAGTTGGTGCTTTGACCCATTCTGTCAAAGCGCTTGATATAGCTATGTATTTTCAATAACATTACAATTTTTATAAATAATTGAATTAATATATGAACGAATTAATAAATGAAATACAGCAGTTAAAAAAAGATAAAAATGCAGTTATTTTAGCCCATAATTATGAAATAGGAGAAATTCAGGACATTGCTGATTATGTCGGCGATTCACTTGGACTTTCTCAACAAGCTGCAAAAACAAATGCTGAACTAATAGTTTTTTGCGGTGTTCATTTTATGGCTGAAACTGCTTCGATTATTTCGCCAAATAAAAAAGTATTGATACCGGATCTTAAAGCAGGATGTTCACTTGCTTCTACAATCAATGCGGACCAATTAAGAAATTGGAAATTACAACATCCGAATTCAATTGTAATTTCCTATATCAATACTACCGCTGAAGTAAAAGCTGAAAGCGACTATTGCTGTACTTCTTCAAATGCGGTTAAAGTAGTTGAATCAGTTCCAATTGATAAAAAAATTTTATTTCTTCCTGATAAATTTTTAGGACAGTATGTAAGAGCTATGACCGGACGCGAAATTGAAATTTGGGACGGAGCTTGCCATGTTCATGAAAAAATCGGAGATATAAATTTTGACCTCGCCCAGTCACTCTACCCCAAAGCAGAATTTTTAATACATCCCGAATGCGGCTGTTCCTCTTCATGTATGTTAAAATCACAAGTGTATTTTGATTGTAAAAATGTTCACATTTTTTCTACTGAAGGTATGACTAGATATGTTGAACAGTCTAAATCAAATGAATTTGTTATTGCTACCGAAGTTGGAATTTTACATAGATTAAAAAAATTAAAGCCAAAAGCAAAATTTTACCCTGTTAGCGATAAAGCTGTATGTGAATACATGAAAATGATTACAGTTGAAAAACTTTACGAATCATTGCGCGATATTAAATTTGAAGTTAAAGTACCGATAGAAATTGCATCAAGAGCACGTTTGCCAATTGAGAGAATGCTGGAAATTGTATAAAATGAAAATTCTTATAGGATTAAAAAACCTAATTAAGATTGCTTCTTTTTATTCTGTATTTAATAAATGTTTCAGTAAAAAAGAACTAATATTTTTCTTGGATTATCTACAGAGGTAAAATAAGTAAAATATTTAGGAGAGTTATGACTATACCAATCTATCAGGTTGATGCATTTACATCAAAATTGTTTGGAGGCAATCCGGCCGCAGTTGTACCTCTTGAAAAATGGCTTGAAACTAATGTTCTTCAAAACATTGCATCGGAAAATAATTTATCTGAGACCGCTTTTTTCGTTAAAGAAGGAGATCATTACAGTATAAGGTGGATGACGCCCATTAATGAGGTTCCATTATGTGGTCATGCAACATTGGCATCTGCATTCGTGATATTTAATTTTATTGAAAGAGATGCAACTAAAATAAAATTTTTATCAAAAAGTGGAGAATTATTTGTCGAACGAGACGGAGAAATGTTAACATTAAATTTCCCATCGAATAAATCACACCCAATAAATATTACCCCTGCAATCAGGAATTGTTTTGATAAAGATCCTATTGAAGTGCTCGAAAACGGATTTTTTATTCTCATTGTTTTTGATTCGGAAGTTTATATCAGAACCGTTCAGCCAAATTTTGAACTTATTAAACAAATTCACCCTCATGCGGTAATAATCTCTGCAAGAAGTGAAGAAGTTGATTTTGTTTCACGTATGTTTGCACCAAATGAGGGAATTAATGAGGATCCGGTAACAGGCTCTGCACATACTGTTCTTGTCCCATATTGGGCTGAAAAGCTTGGGAAGAAAAATTTTCGTGCATTACAGGTATCCCATAGACAAGGAGAATTATTCTGTGAAAATCTTGGAGAAAGGGTTAAAATTTCCGGCAGAGCTGTATTATATACAACAGGAAACTTATTTTTGGTTTTATAATTCGTGATTTTATCCGCATATTAGCCACATAATTTTATGAGTATTTTAAAATTTAAAGCGAATAATTGCAAAGGAATAACCATAAGCTTTTATTTACATATGAAAATTTTTCGTAGTTTACTCATATTATTAATTTGTTTGAGTATTTATTCATGTGAGGCACCCCATCTGAACCCTCTCGATCCTCAAAATCCGTCTTTTCAGCTTGCACGGATAGAAGGTGTAGTTAGCGGTCCTCATAATATAAAACTATCAGGTGTAAATGTTTATTGGAAAAATCAAAATGTACTTGTTAAAACTGACATAAGTGGTAATTTCAGTATTGACCGTTTAAGCTTGCAGAACGGAATGTTATATTTTACAAAAGCCGGATATAATAATGATTCGTCATTTATCAATTGGGGAGGTCAAAAAGATTATCATGTTACTGAAGTTATGAATTCACTCCCTAATTTAGATAGTGTATTTGTTTATTCTATTGTACAGAATTATTGGCCTAATGGCCAAATATTTACCCTAACCGTACAAGCCGCGGTTTCCGATCAGGAAAATGATATAGATTCAGTTTTTGTGCAATGTATACCGTTGAATATTAACAAAAATCTAGTTTATAACCCTTTAACACGATTTTATGAATTGACTTTGTCGAATATCAGCTTAAATTTCTTAGAACAAACGATAGGAAATACTTTTGAAATAATTGTAAAGGATTTTAGCGGCAGGAAATTGAATGTAGGTTATTCCGGAATTAAAAGAATAATTACAGATCAAGTTTCATTTATTTCTCCTGCTAATGGAAATACAACTGGATCAGAACCGGTATTTGTATGGAGCCGTTATCAACCGGGTTATAATTTTACATATATGATAGAGGTTTATACAAATCCCACTAATAATCCATCTGAATTTATTTATAGTAAAAATAACATATCGTCAGATAGCTTATCATTTACGATGACTAACAAATTAACAACAGGTTCTTATTACTGGGTTATTTGGAGTGTTGATGAATTCAAAAATAGATCGCGATCTAAGCCTGCTACATTTGTTGTTCAATAAAAATAGTGGATTAATTTAATGAATAATTTTTTCAATGAAAATATTTCTCATTTAAAAAATCTTTCAAAAGATGAGTTTGAATCTCTCTATGAATTCACTGAAATATTAAATTCAGCAAACCATCAAGACTCACTGATTGAAGATGCAATTGATATTGTAATAAAAATTATTAATGCCGAACGTGGACTATTTGTAAAATATGATGATATTAATGATAACTTTTCGATAATTACAGCCAGAAAAATTTCAAATGAGAATATAACCGACCTTCATGAATTTTCTTCCGGGATACTTCAAAAAGTAATTAAAGAGAAAAAACCGCTTTTGTACCATGATGTAATGAGTGATCCTCACCTTTCTCAATTTGAAAGTGTGCAAATTCAGAGGATTAAATCAGTGATAGGTGTTCCTATAATTCGGGATGCAAAAGTATGGGGTATCATCATCGCAGATAGTCAGCTCGATAGGCGCGAGTTTACTGAAGAAAATCTGTTTTTTCTAAGTTTCTTTTCGAATTTGGTTTCATTGGCTCTTGACCGAATAATAAAATTAGAAGAACTTGAAAAAGAAAATCAGATTTTAATTAATCGTTTACAAACAACAGAGCATATTCCGGAGATGATCGGCGATAGCTCCGCTACAAGGGTTCTTACTCATTTAATTCATAAGGTTGCACAAACAGATGCAACGGTTTTAATTATTGGTGAAAGTGGGACTGGAAAAGAAATTGCTGCAAAAGCTATTCATCAGTTAAGTAAAAGAAAAGATAAACCCTTTCTTGCACAATTCTGTGGTTCAATTCCGGATAATTTATTGGAAAGTGAATTGTTCGGCTATAAAAAAGGTGCATTTACTGGCGCCGGGACTGATAAACAGGGTTTACTCGAAGCTGCTGATGCCGGAACCTTTTTCCTTGATGAAATTGCAGATATATCAACAGCTCTTCAAGCAAAATTATTGCGGGTTTTGGAGAACAGAGAAATTATCAGGCTTGGCGATACTAAAGTTAAAAAAATTGATGTTCGCATTGTAGCTGCAACTAATAAAGATTTGCAAGCATTGGTTAAGGAAGGATTATTCAGGGAGGATCTATTTTATAGATTAAATGTTTTCCCTATTCGAATTCCGCCTCTGCGGGAAAGAAAAAGCGATATTCCTCTTCTAACTAGTCATTTCATAAAACAGATTGGTAAAAAGGAAATGATAATTGAATCTGCGGTGATTAAAAAACTTGAAAATTATTACTGGCCCGGGAATATTCGACAATTGATAAATGTAATTCAGCGTGCACTTATTCTTTGTGATACAAATAAAATTCTTACTGAACATATAATCCTTGAAGAAGATCAAAATATGGAAAGTTTTCAAGGAACACTTCAAGAATTTGAAATGCTCCTTCTGAAGAAACGTCTCGAAGAATTCGACGGGAATAGAACTCTAACCGCAAAATCGCTTGATGTTTCTGTTAGATGGGTGCAGCTGAAATTGAAAGAGTTGGATGAACAATAAAATGTCAATTCCATCATCTGATATATTGTTTGAAAAATTTCAAGTAATTGAGACGCTCAAAAAGGATGAGCATGCCGGAGTTTATCTTGCCAATCATATCTATTTAAGTAAAAAAATAATTCTTAAAGTACTTAATACACAAAAAATTCCTGATCCGGCAATCATTGAACGTTTTAAAAGAGAAGCTAAAATATTAGCTAAACTTGATCATCCAAATATCATAAAAGTTCTTGATTTCGGGATGAGTAAGGAATTCTTTTATATATCCTTTGAATATATTGATGGTGAGTCCTTACGAAATGTGTTTAAAACTAAAACCCTCACTATAGATCAAAAAGAACATATAATGATTCAGCTTTTGCAAGGATTAAATTATGCACATAAAAACAAAATAATTCATCGAGATATAAAACCCGAAAACATATTTATTGATAAAAATTTAAATGTTAAACTAGGTGATTTTGGTTTGGCATTATCTTCAGATGATAATTATGTTACAAATCCTTATTCAATTGTCGGCACTCCAAGCTATATGAGCCCGGAACAAATTCAAGGGACTAAATTAACCGAGCAGAGCGATTTATTTTCTGCTGGAGTTGTTTTATTTGAATTGTTTACTGATGTAAATCCTTTTCTTCGGGAAAATGTCACTTTAACTCTCAATGAAATAATTAGTCATAGTGATAATTCATTTGATGAAAAAATGATTTCGGTACCGGAAAATATTAAAATAATTCTGAATAAAATGTTGAAGAAGAATTATAACCAACGATGTAAAAACGCAGGAGAAATTTTAGAGCTTTTGAATGTGCAGGAAAACCAACCGACACTAATATTAAATAGTACGAACAGAGAGAGCATAAAATTAAAACTTACATGGATGGCTTTAGGGATAGTCGCGGTTATTGCATGCGGAATAATAATTGAATCGCAATACAAAAAACAAAATGATTATGCTTCGGCAATTATAAAGGAAATCAATCCGAAGACAGATAATGTCTCTATTAATAATAACTCTGCTAAAAAGACAGAACAAAAACTGAATAGCCAACCGGAACAAATAAAAATTGATTCACCTAACAATAATTTAACTCAAAACAATCAACAACAAAATCTCTCTGCGGAAACTACCGCGAAATCAATTCATTATGGAGGATTATTTGTTGAATGTTTACCATGGGCAGAAGTTTATATAAATGGAGAAAAATTCGAAACTACTCCTTTAAGTCGACCTATAAAGCTAGCCGAAGGTGAATATACATTAAAATTAGTTCATCCAGATTATCCGATTTATACAAGAATTGTTGAAGTTAAAGCTGAACAGGTCACCAATTTCCGCTTTTCATTGGATAACCTGATGGGATTTCTAAATTGTAAAGTAAATCCTTGGGGAAATGTTTTTGTAAATGGTGAATTAAAAGGACAAACGCCAATACAGGGATTTATAAAAGTTGTTCCAGGATCTCTACATCTAACAATTAAAAATCCAAATTATAAAGATATTGATACAGCTTTATTCATTCATGCTAAAGATACGTTAAAACTTAAGTTTAGTTTTAAGAATTAACTAGTTCTCTGCATAGAGACATCGAAGAATTATTAAAATATTCGACTATAAATGAAAAAGTTCAAATTAGCACTTAATTATCATTAAAAATTTTTCAACTAATAAAATGTTTCTTCTTATATGAAAAAAATTCTTTTTATCGTTTTTCTTTTGACAGGAATATCATGCTCTTTTGCCCAAGAAATTACATATGAAAAAGTAAAACAATTATTCGGATCTTTTGATTATGACAATGTTATTAAAATGTCAGACCAATTATTGGTAAAAGGAAATTTAACAGATTCGCTTTTAATTGAAGTTAATATAATGCGCGCAGTTTCATTTTATGCTTCTGGAAATCTGGACAAGACAAATAAAAGTTTTGAAAATATACTTTTAATAAAAAGGAACTATTCACCAGATCCTTTAATAATATCTCCTAAATTAGTATCCCTATTTGAAGATGTAAAAGCTATGTTTTATAAAAATAACCCAAAGTTAATTGTATTGAAGGATTCGACAAAAATAACACAAAATATAAAGAACATGGATCCCAATACAACAAGAATAGCAACTTTACGGAATATAATTGTCCCAGGTCTGGGACAATTATATATGGGGAAAAAAACAAACGGTTGGATATTTACAATATCCTCATCTTTTGCTTTAGCCGGAATGGTTTATTTTATATTTGATTCGAAAACAAAGGAAAATGATTATCTTACAGAGACAAATCAGTTATTAATTCAACAAAAATATGATAAGTACAATAAATCTTATAAAATTAGAAATATTATGATTTTTTCATATGCAATTATATGGATTTATAGCCAATTGGATTTATTATTATTTAATGATAATCAACCATTAACTGAATCTACATTAATTAGTAATTATTATGAAATATATAGCTTGAACAATGATTTTCAACTTGATTTCAGAATCAGATTTTGATTTTTATTTAAGCAGAAAATTCGTTTACTACGAAAAATTTACACAGCTACTTATCTGAAATAGTATAGAATAAATTTGGGTTGATTACAATGAACAATAATTTCAAAGGATTTTGAACTGTTTTAAAAAAAAAATCAATTTTATAATTTAAAATAGAATTGGCATTATCCTTGCGTAGAGGTATGCACACACACAAAAAGGCTCCGTCCTTAAGATTGGCGAAGGGAAAAATTTTGAAAGCGTCCTTCGCCTTCTTTTTTAAACAATCTTCGTAATATGTTCCGACAATTTCAGAAAAAGTAATCCGGATTGAGTTAAATTTTAACAATTTGATAAAAATCCGATATATTGAATAATTTTATCAATGTTACAATCTAAGTGTAGTTATTTTCTATTTGATTGGGAATTCATATATTGAACAAGTAAAAAAATATTTATATAATGGATTTCAAATCGGATAAAATAGGCGACATTGTCGTTATTCATGTTTATTTAAGCAGAGCTACACTTGCTATGGCTTTACATTTTAAAGAATTTGTTCTTGAACATGTAAATACCGGCATTTCCAAAGTGATAATCGATCTGAGTACATGTGAATATATTGATTCCACGTTTTTAGGTGCTATGGTAGCATTATTGAAAAAAGTTAATTCTATGAATGGCGATCTTAGGCTAGTATATAATAAAGAGATGCCTTCGTTAGTTTTCGTTTTAACCAGAATGGATAAAGTGTTTAAAGTTTTTCCTATGCTCGAAGAGGCGATTCAAAGCTTCGGAGGCGGAAAACCTAAACTAGCCTGGAAATAATTTTACGAAATAAGCCAAAACACTAATCAAGAATTATCAATCAAAATAATTTATGTCCGCACATATTTTATTGATTTTTTTTAGATTAAATGTCATACTAATTAACCTAATTAATTATTATTAATTCTCAAGATCAATTATTTTATAAACTCTATCATTAGCTCTCACAAGGTCGTTGCATTCAAATGTAATTTCACTTCCTTTTTCGGCATGTTTAAACTCTACTTCGTCTTTCATTATTTTAGATAATTGTAACTCTACTACACCGGTAGTACTACCGATAATGTAAATCGAATCACCCGTATTTAAAGATTCTGCTTCAGCTTTAATAAAAACTATTCTGTTTTTTTTGTAATAATTTATTACTCTGCCCACATATACCTTTTTTGTAGTTGCTAAACTGCCGTAAATTTTTGTAAAACTTTCCGATCCGGGTTGACCAATATAAAACCCCGGTGAAAACCCTCTATTATAAACCTTCTTTAATTCAGTCATAAATCCCAATTTAATTTCTAACGTAAGCTTGTCTTCATAATATAGATTAATTGCCTTACGATATACTGAAACAACTTTTGCAATATATTCGGGACTTCGTTTCCGTCCTTCAATTTTAAATGCATCGATTCCAGCTTCAATTAATTTATCTATAAATTCTATAGTACAAAGATCCTTGGGGGATAATATATAATCCTCACCTAGTTCAAGTGAAAATTTTTCATCATTGTCGATTATCTGATATTCTCTTCTACATGGCTGAAGACATTCACCTCTATTTGCGCTTTTTCCGAATATTTCATGACTCATAAAGCATCTGCCGCTGACGGCAATACACATTGCTCCATGAATAAAAGTTTCTATTTCAATATTCGTTTTTGCTTTAATTTCTATTATTTTATCGAGTGTACATTCCCTGGCAAGAACAATTCTTTTTGCCCCTAGGTTTGAATAGAAATTAACTGCCGCCGAATTTGAAATAGAAGCCTGAGTGCTAATACAAAATGGAATTTTGTATTCAATGCATTTATTAATAACGGACATGTCCCAACATATTATCATTTCAATTCCAGCACTTTTTGCTGTTCGGAGAATCGTATCCAATTCTTGAAGCTCTTCTTCGAATACAATTGTATTGAGCGTAAGATGAGTTTTTACATTTTGATCACTACAAAAGTCAACTATCTTTGCCAATTCATCTATTTTGAAATTATTAGCCATTGCCCTCATATTTAGATTTTGCACGCCGAAATAAATAGCATCTGCACCGCTATTTATCGCAATATTCAGCATGCTCCAATCACCAGCGGGAGCCAGCAACTCAGGTTTTCTTAATCTATTCATATTTTTGTTATCTAAAAATTATATTGTTATTATTATTTAATAAATAGTATACCAGACTGTATAAAAATACTAAATTTGAATACTATATTGGTGATAATTGTAGGAGGAATAATTTATGGCAATTCGTAGAATGCAAACTTTTTCAAAACCTAATAGTGTTATAAATAGTAGACTTAATAATAAATATATATTTATGTTTTTTTGTTTAACTATTTCGATCATGATGATTTCAATAGTCCTAATCCAATTATTTGTTTTCGTTCTTTTTTTGTTTTATTTATTTGAAAAAAACGAAGAAAAAAGAAAAGCTTTTGACAGTTATACCGTTGTTGTCTTTATGTTTGGTATTGTAAGAATAATTGCAATAACTTTTTCTAATTTCCCCTCTTCAAGTATCCCGGCATTGTATAAAGAAGCTTTTTTTTATTTAGGAATATTGGTCTTTGGTTTTTATATCAAAGCATTTTATAAAAAAATTGATTTAATAATTGGAGTATTTATCGTTTCTTCAACCATTGTTGCTTTATTAGGAATAGTCCTATTTGATCTAAACTTAGTTTATCGAGCACAATCTTTTTCATCGGGATATACTGTTTTTTCTATATTTCTTTTACAGTCGTTTATATTGACCGCATTTACCTTCCGTGAACTGAAATTTAAGAATTCATATTTGTTGGGCGGAATTTCGATGATTTTAATTATAACCGCCATTATAACTTCTATGGGTAGGACTAATATTGCCATTGTTTTTATTGTGAGTCTTTGTGCTTTGGTAATGAAGAAAATAGACTTGAAATTACTGCTGATAATATTAATTATAACAGGTGCTTTATCTTATATCTCATTTAAATTAAATTATAATGAAGTCAGTCGACATATTGAGAATCCCACGTCATTGTCCGATAGAGATATTATTTGGGAAGGAGCGTCAAAATTAGCTTTTACTCATCCGATTATTGGTTATGGCCCAAGGACTTTTAATAATATTTTTCCCTTTCCCGAAAGATTTTCCGATAAAGGAATTGGAGCTTGGCATAATCAATATCTGGATATGTATTTTGAAAGCGGAGTTATTGGACTGTTCTCTTTCATTTACCTTATATTCTATTTAATTAAAGGGTGCGTAAATTATTTAAAGAGAAAAACCCAAGCTGACTTCAAAAAAGGTACTATTCAAGGCTTACTATATCTCTTTATAGCTTATTGTCTTACATCCTTAACTACAGGATTTGTAACATCAATAATTTTATCTATACAATTCGCCTTTTTTATTGGAATTCTATCTGCTATCGAACATTTTAGTAATTCTGATTATTCTTTATGATATATTAATTAGAGGAAACAAGTCAGAGATGTTAAATATTCTTTCTTTAAAGGTGAGCAGCTAATATCCTCTTGTGTTATGTGTCAGCATCTGCCATATTGTTAAAAGGATAATCTGAATATCTAGTCCAAAATTCCAATTTTCAATATACCATATATCGTATTCTATTCTTTCGATAGTTTTTTTCCTGTTCTCTACAGGATCTGCTACATCTCCTCTTAAACCATGAATTTGTGCCCAACCGGTTAAACCGGGTTTAACTAAATGTCGTAACTTAATATTGTCATAATATCGGATATATTCATTGTTAAAATTTAAAGCATGAGGACGAGGTCCAACAATAGACATATCACCTTTAAAAATATTTATTAATTGTGGAAGTTCATCGAGATTTGAGCTACGAAGAAGTTTTCCAATTGCTGTTACTCTGGAATCATTCTCAACAGTTGGAATAAACTCATTTTCATTCAAACTATAATTTTCATACATAGATCGAAATTTGTAACATTTAAATTTTTTATTTTTTAATCCGACTCTTTCCTGAACAAAAAAAACTGGACCAGGTGAAGATAACTTAACGATTAAGGAAATTAAGGGTAACAGCCAAGTGAGGATTAATAATGAAATTGCAAATGAAAAAATAATATCGAAACTTCGTTTTATAAATCGCCATTGGATTTCTGATAGGGGCTCATTGCGCATGGTAATTATGGGGAAATTCCCGACCATATTTACTGTAAATTTTTTTGAGAGAAACTGAAAATAATCTGGAATAATATGAATTCTGACGGCATTTTTATTACAGATGTTAATTATATTTTTTAACATTTGCGGATCGTAATTTGGAATTGCAATTACTATTTCATCAATATTTCTTGATGAAATCAAATCGTTTAAGTTTTTTATTTGTCCTAAATATTTTGTGGAACTTTCAGGTTTATCATCTACAAATCCAATAAACTTATAACCGAATTCAAGACTAGATTCAACAAGATTTGAAAATTCTGCGCCAATACTATTTGCACCGATTATAATCAGATTTCGGGTGTGCTTACCTTTAGCTTGAATATTTTTTTGCACTTGCTTGTAAATAACTATTTTTAAGCAAATCAGGGAATTTATAAATAGAAAATAAAGAACAATAAAATTTCTTGTAAATAAGTCCTCCTTTACTAAAAAGATGAAAAGGACAGCTGTAATAATTTGTATAGTAGCATTTTTTATTATTGCTACAAATTGTGATGAAAATGAATAAGAACTAAATGAGTTATAAAACTCAGTAATATTGGTTGTGAAATACCAGATAAAATTAAGACCTGCCATTAAAACAAACATATAAGGTCTATGAAAAAGTATTTGGGCAGACTGGGCAATCCATGCAGCTGACATAAATGAAATATTTAAAATAAATAAGTCCAACCAGAGTTTAATAGAATAAAGAGATTTTTGATTCACTATCATTTTACAAAATTTAATTTAAATATTTGATTGATTATTTTTCTTAAAAATATAAATTATTTTAGATATTACTTCGCTAACTGAAATATTATTCATACAAATATTATTCTTACAATCAGCAAAATTCTTTCCATCATAACAAGGAGAACAAGGTAAATTTATTCCACCCCAAATCAAATCTACATTTTCCCTTACCCCGATTCTTTCTTTAGGATTAACCGGACCAAATAAAGCAATAATTTTAATATTGCTCAATTTTGCCAGATGTAGTATACCTGTGTCGTGAGTTACAACTACACTAGCTTTATTTAACAAGTAAATCAGATCCGATAAGCTGGTTTTCCCTATCAAATCAGTAACTTCAAGTTTTGAAAAAAAATCTGATGCCCAGTCGTCATTTTCGGAACCGGTTAAAATAACGGAATAATTATTGTCGATCAGTTCTTTAGCAAGCTCAACATACTTTTCAATTTTCCAGCGCCTCAAGTCGTCTTGACGTAATATGTTTTTAGCACCCCCGGGAGCTAAAATAATTATTGGTGTATCTTTTTTATTAATATAACTTGCGATGTTCGAAATATCCGATAAGTAATATTTTGGTAGCGATGAGGGAGTAATTTGCCAATCATTGTGAGTTAAAATCATACGTGAATATTCGTCAGCGTGATATCTGCCTGGAATATAAGTGTTATTTGTAGTTTCCCCGCTAAAATCTATATACTTTTTTGAAATTACAGAAAACAAAAATAGTTTATATCTCTTGTCGCGGTAGCAATTGAGTACAATATCAAATTTTTTTAAGAATAAATTATTCCATACACCAACAATTATCTTTAGTTTTTCTAAAATGTTTCCTTTGTAAAATAATATTTCATCAATTGTTATTAAAGTATTAATTCTGCAAAAACCGGATAAAATTTCCTTAACACTTTTACCACAGATCCAGGTTATTTCTGCACCGGGATATTTAGTATCTATTGCAGTTATTAGACTTGATGCCATCACCACATCGCCAATCGCACCCAGTTTTAGAATCAGTATTCGCATTAGGTCCGCTATATTGATGTTTATTATTATAACATATTAAGTTAATTATAAAAATAATTACATTTACTTTGATATGCAGGTTAAAGCTTAAAAATCATATAATATCGCAAATCTAAGATTTTGGATTACTACTATTATTGAAGTAATTTTATTTTGTAGTTTAGATAGTTGTCTAACCAGACAATTGAAATTATTGGTAGAAGAAAACGCAAATATATGGATTGTAATTGTAAAGGCTTTTTTTTCTGGGAAAGGAGGCGCGGAAAGATTTGTATTTTATATACCCTATGATTTTTCGTTTGGACTTTATATATGGGCAGTTAAATTCAATTTCATTAACCCTGATTACAATAATAGTTTTTCTCGCGAACTATTTGCTCCACATTATGAACTAATTTATCTTCAAAAAAATATTGACATCCCAGTAATGCAGCTTATTAAAAGATATTTCTTTATGAAAAATTAAAATGAGAAGTATTATCAAAGCATTTATAAAAGACAATGTGATATTATGATGAAAAAATGGCTGCCGGGTTTAATTGGGTTAAGTATCTTTGCATTATTAGGAAGACTTCTTGGTTTCTTACGTGAAATATTAATGGCTTCAAAATTCGGGGCAAATGAAATAACTGACGCATATCTTACAGCTTTGTTATTATTTGATATTGCTATGGCAGCAAATTCATCAATTCTATCCGGAACTTTATCATATTCAACTCAAGAAAAAAATCTGAATCAATTTTCTAAATCACTTTTTTCAGTTGGTTTAAAAGTATTTGTAATTATTTTATCTATTGCGCTGATTTATTATCCATTTGCTGTTAAATTGATACCGCTAATCTTTTCAAAATCACCAGAATCAACTAGAATTGTTATTGAAACATCTCGTCTGTTTTTCATACTTACGGCATTTTTGGTTGCATGCGGAATATTTTCCGCGCTGTTACAAATTAAAGGAAATATTACTAATCCTGGCCGTCTTATTATTTTTTTGAATGTTTTCTCTATTGCATTTTTAATTCTCTATGCAAATAATATAGGTATTATCTCTCTTCCGGCTGGATTACTTTTGGGTGGAATTTTGTTTTTCATATATCAGATTATTTTAATTAAAAATATAAAAAACAATTCTTATGAAAATTCTTTTGAAAGTAAATTCAATTTAAAGGCTTGGGGGGCCGTTGTTTTATTTGTATTTATAAATTCATTGATGCCAAGTATATCAGGCTTAATGGAAAGATATTTTTCCTTTTTCTTTGTCAAAGGAACCTTTTCACATTATCAATATGCTGTTAAGATCATTTCTTTACCCCTTACAATTTTTAGTTTTGCTATAAGCACTTCTCTTCTGCCTATTCAAACAAAATCAATCAATGAAGGTAATACTCAAGAGTTTAATAATACGACAAATAACGGAATTGTTTTTTCAGTTGTAACATCTTCCTTTTTCGTACTTATTTTTTCTTTTTTAGCACAACCAGTCATTCAAATAATTTACCAGCGCGGACACTTCACATTGCACGATAGTATTGAAACAGCGCATGCTTTACGGATAATGTCAATTGGATTGATTCCTTTTTTACTCAATCCGATTTTGGCAAATATCTTTTATACTTTGAGGTATGTGAAGAATATAATATATATAAATTTATTTTTTATCTTAATTCAAATTGTAGTTCTTCTGATACTTTCTAGAATATCTTCTGGTATAGAAACTCTCACCATAACCTGGGTTATAATAGTATGGTGTAATAATATTTCACTTATATACTATATCACTCGTTTCAAAAAAATTAATTTGGATAAAACAATTGTAATTAAGGTATTTCTTATTCTTTTAATTACTTTCATTGTAATGAATGCAGGGATTTACACTATTTGTAAATCTGTATTTGAAACAAATATTTTCTTTAATAAATGGCAGAATTTGTTAAAAATAGCACAAGCCGGATCTATTATATTTTTAGTTTATGCAAGTGCTGTCATAATAGTATTTCGTAATCGGCTGGCCAATTTTCTTAACTATCTTAAAAGAAAAAAGAATAAATAACTTTTTGATATTATAATCGGAAAATAATTACTCTTGTTTATTGGCAATTTTCAAATCGATATAATCTTTGATTTTCTTTTTAAATTGCGCACGGTCAAATTTCAATGCATGATTTCTTATTTCTTGCGAATTAAATGAAAGTTTATCAAATCGAATAAGTGAATTGATAAGATCATCATATGTTTGATTATTGAAAAACATTCCGGTTTTTAATTCTCCCTCATCAATAATAGTTTCAAGCGCACCGCCTTTCCTAAAGGCAATTACAGGTTTACCGCTAGCCATTGCTTCAAGTGGAACAATACCGAAATCTTCAATACCAGGAAAAATTAAAGCTCTGCATCCAGCGTATAAATTTGCAAGTTCGTTATTATCACGCCAACCAAGAAATTCTATATTGCTTTTTGCAAATGATTTCAATCTTTCACTTTCAGGACCAGTTCCGACAACGATTAACTTTCTGCCGGTTTTATTAAACACTTCAATAGCGAGATGAACTTTTTTATATGGAACTAATGCGCTGACTATCAGAAAATAATCATCATTTTTTTGAGAAAGATGAAAAAGAGATGTATCAACAGGCGGATAAATTACGTCTGCTACACGATTATAATAATTCTTTATCCTTCCGGCAACAAAATTTGAATTGGCAATGAAATGGTGCACTCGGGTATTGGTTTGTACATCCCATCTGCGCAATTTAGGTGCAATAATCGACATTGCCATTCTTGTTAATACTCCAGCAGCATCTTTTCCGAAATATTCATCATACATTTCCCATACATACCTCATTGGCGTATGACAATAGCAAATATGAAGTGCATTTTTCCTTGGTAAAGCTCCTTTTGCAACACAATGACTTGTAGAAAGAATTAAATCATATTTATTAAAATTTAAGGACCTAATTGCAGCCGGAAAAAGAGGCAGGTAATTTCTGTATTTTGTTTCTTTAAATGGAAGTTTATCAATAAATGAAGTATGTATATTCATATTTTCAATTGTCTGAGACAGCGTTCCTTTATTATAAAGAAGAGTAATTAGATCAGCTGACGGATATAATTCACATAACACTTCTAGTACTTTTTCACCCCCGCGCATACCTGTTAACCAGTCGTGTACTATTGCTGTTTTCATTTTATTGACTTTTGAGAAAATCTACTCACTTAAATAGCATTTATTCTACAATAATAACAAATGTTTATTAAATCTTTATGGAATGAGTAATTTTTTAATAATTGCTTCTTAGGATTAAGTTGTATAAAATCTACTTCATTATGAGACTTTCTATATTTTTACTCAAATGAATTTCTTATCTTTATATAAATTTAATTGGGTTTATCCTACATTTAATGGAAAGTGAAAAAACTTATATTCTTGAAAGTATCCGCTTATTAATCGGATTTGATCTTGTTTATATTCTTGAATGTTTCGGATCCAAGAAATCCATTTTATGCAGCAGCGGTAGCTTTAACACAAATGATAAGTATTTCTCTGCCTTTAATAAATTATTATCAGTTGATAAGAATATTTCCAATGGTTCATTAAAACAAACAAAAGAATTTAACTCAATTTGTAAAAAACATGGGTTAGAATATTTTTATAAAAAGAAAATTTACAAATCCGGAAACTATAATTGCTATCTAATCATTTTTTCACATTCGAAGTTGCCAAGTATAAAAAATTTAGAAATAAAAATTTCCGAACAATTAGAACGTTTAATGACAGCATTATCTGGTGATAAAATGCCTGACTTATCAAAGGGTTATTCTAAATCAGTTACTACCGATCTACAGCAAAACATTATTGATACTATTGCAGATGTTCAAATAATTCTTTACTCAATAAACGCCACAGATTTCAAATTCGATTTTATAACCAATGCAGTTCGAAATCTCTTCGGTTATCTTCCGGATGAATTATATAATAGCAAATATCTTTTTCTTAAGTCAATTCATAAAGATGATTTTAAGAAATTTAAAAAGTTTTTTGAAACACTTAGAAATTCAGCTGAAGCAGTGGTTGAATACCGCTTATATGACCGTTTTGGGAAGGAACATTGGGTTCGCCATACCGGATTTCCTATTTTTAAAA
>Ga0182027_10000867_pt1 | contig 51328 bp, 39 predicted proteins | sample 712E1DmetaG_FD_121300 | JGI IMG/M metagenome (GOLD analysis project Ga0182027, IMG submission 121300) | Permafrost microbial communities from Stordalen Mire, Sweden - 712E1D metaG (Illumina Assembly) | ecosystem: Environmental > Terrestrial > Soil > Wetlands > Permafrost | place: Sweden...
AATGCCGGAGAGGCCCTGAGCCGAGCCTGCAGAAAGATTAATACTGCCGCCAAAACCGGAAGTTGCTCCCCCATTCGCTCCGGACATATTCAGATTGTTTCCATCTGCAACTGCCTCTGTTTGATCTTTCAATTTGATAGTTCTGTCTGCTCCGTCTGTAAGGGTTATATCACCTGCTACTTCAAGAGCAGAAGTTGGAGAGGTGGTGCCGATACCGACAAAACCAGTATTGTTGTTGTAAATATCAGATCCGTTACCGCTCCAGTAACCCGATCCTCCAGGATTAGAACCTGACCCGGTACAGTCAATCCAAGCCCCATCTTCATAACAGCGGAATTTGTTCGAAGTTGTGTTATAGTACATGGCGCCATTGACTCCGGCCGGATCCGTTGTCCGACTACCGAGAATCATGCTTGAATTATCTCCAACCTTAATATCTCCGTTAACCTCAAGGGCATGTGTAGGATTAGTCGTTCCGATACCGACATTGCCGCTTTTATCAATTATCATTCTTTGTATTAATTCGTTATTTCTATTTTGACTCGTAGAGAAGGTTAAACCCGCTCCCATGCCGGGGCTTGTGCCCTCGTAAACTGCTGCTATGCGGGCCAGATTTTTGGCATCTTGACTTGGATTAAAATCATCCCTAAAAAGCAGTCCAGGTCCCAAACCAGCTGCTTTGGCTCCGGTTGAAGTAATTTCCAATGCCGCAACATCTACTATCGAATTCGTCGCGCTTGTATCTATCAAAACATGAAGTGGATATTCAGGATTAGTCGTTCCGATACCGACAGAGCCCGAGATATAATTTTTCGTTTCGTTGGCTAAATAGAGACCATACTTATCTGCAGTTCCGGCAGAAAGATCGGCATAATAGGCATATTGGGTTCCGCCGGTGGAATTAGAATTGCCTTCTACATAATTTCCATAGGCAAGATCATCGGGATAAGTCGTGAGATTGCTGAAGGTGCCATAGACGTCCTGCAGACTAGAATCATTTGTAGTTTTTAAGGAATTATAGAGACCATAAGCACTCCCCGGGAGGCTAGTCACATTTGCATCTGTCAGATCATTATATACTCCATAGCTTTTAAGTCCGTCGTAACTGGAATTTAACATTGTGTTGCGCAAGCCGTACGCGTCATCAGTACTTCCCCAATCAAGACTACTCTGATAATTAATTCCCGTATTCGGAGCTACGCTCGCCCCGTTAATTCCAAGAGTTCCCGAAAATAATCCGGAACCGTTTACTGTTAACTTTTCCGTAGGAGATGTTGTTCCAATACCAACGTTACCGGAACCCAAATTAAACCAGGCATTATTATTTATGGTTCCCGGGGCATGGAAAAGAGCAGACGCCGTAGATTCTCCTCCAATGTTTAAGGCAATCGTTGAATTGGCCAATGCGCCTCCAGGCGTGAGCGCATTATTGTGTTTTGCCCAATAGTTTGTTCCGCTTGGGTCCACACATCCGTCACAAGAGTTGACGACGATATTTCCGTAAGCATCGGATCTGAAGGCAGAATCCGGACCGACCGAAAAAAGTTCGGCAGGAGCAGTTGTGCCGACACCGACATTGCCCATAAAGAAAGGGTTCGTGTTAAAAACCAATTGTCCGGTTCCCACCTCATCAGTTATAGCTCCGGCAATTCCCGCTGAAGTTGTCAGACCGGTTATGGGATTTGTACCGTTACCCAATAGAATTCCGTTAATGTTGGTTGTGCCCGTTCCTCCGTTCCCCACGGAAATTGTTGATCCGTTCCAAACTCCGGAACCAATCGTCCCAACCTTAGTGATGTCCGTCAAATTACCGGTAGTAATAAATGTACCCGTTGCCCCGGGAAGAGTATAAACCTGACTGCCGGAGAGTGCTCCGCCGGTTATTTGTCCCAACCCTCCACCCGTTCCGTGGAAATATAGAGAGTTCCCGATTGTTCCGGTCTGAGTAAAGGCATTTCCGGCCGTTACGTCTCCAATTCCCGTAATTCCTCCCGCCAAGCTCTTCCATGATACGCCATCATACATATTGTACTGGTTTGTTGTAGTGTTATATAGGAAAAGTCCAACTGCAGGGGAAGTTATTGAGTCTCTTTGTGCACTTGTCATTCTCGGAGCAAGGAATCCCTGATTGTCGGAAGTCAGATCAAGTACCGCAGATTGATCCGGAGTGCTTGTTCCGATACCGACATTTTTCAGAAAAATGGCAGACTCTGAAAAAACACTTGGAACATTTATATTCATCTGGAGATCGGAATTCCCCCCGGTGCTGGCTGCCAAAACCGATTGAGATTCATCCTGAGCAACAAAACTTATGTCACTTGGCTTTGCATTGAGACTGGATACTAAATTAGCAAACTCTCCTCCCTTTTGACCTAAACCTGACAATGTCCCTGGTCTGGCTATCGCAATCAGAGCAAACAAGCCTGATACCAGGAGTATACTGGTAAAAATAAATCCCGTTTTGGCCAAAGAAAACTTGGACATTTTGCCTTGATTATTCAACTTTTCAGCCTCCTCCCGCTTTAACAGAGAATGATTTTTTAAGAAGCTACTAAAAGAGCCTTTCAAGGATGAGGGAAGAGAGCTTCCGATCTTGGAAGCCGGTAAAGACTGAATCTGAGGCACTTCTACTTTTGGAGCAACTCTTGAGGCTGATTTCAAACTCTTAAATTCGTCAATCTGAGATTGAGAATAGCGGCGTTGATTACCGGCAGTTCTAGTTGCCACAAAAAGCCCCCGCTGGTCCCACCGGCGGAGTGTTTTAGTAGAAACCTTTAAAATCTTCGCAACTTCCTGAATTGTCAGTAACTCGCTCTTCATAAGGCAGTCGCCTATTTCCCCCTCTTGTAAAAACCTTTTGTAAAATCTTGAACACTTGAATACGGAATGTCCAACATTGTCTAAGTATTATTACGACATATTTCACAACCCATGTCAAGAGGCAGATTAATCTTATCTTAATCTTATCAGAAATTTAAAATTTAGCCTTGAAATCTGACAAGTAAAATAATTATTCATCTATTGACTTGATGATAAGATTATGATATAAATGGAAAGAATCCTGTATTTTGCGGGATAGACAGACATGTTAAATATCTCTTACAACATTTCCCCGAAGCTAAATGAGTATTTAAGTAAAATTGAAGATTTAAGAAAACAAATACTCCTGACTCCAATTCCCCAAGCTCTGGAATTACGCCTCAGATGGGAATCCACCTTCAACCGGGTGCACTACTCGCTCAAAATTGCCAATAATCCCTTAAAAAAGGCGGAGATGCTGAAGCTATTGTCAGAAATTACACACCAAAAAATAAACACCACCCAAAAAGCGGTTCTCAAATACAAGGAGGCTCTTGATTACATAGTCCTTAACTGGCAAGGATCGCCAAATGCTGTTGATGCCAAAGCAATAATTGACCTTGACAGAATAATTGACGATGGCAAACTAAGAGTCCCCCAGGCCGGCCTACAATACCTGCTTAACTACCTACAGACCACCTCAGACAAGCCAATAATCCAAGCGGCTATCATAAGCATCGAAATGGAAAAGATGCAACTCTTTACAAAAAATAACAGCCTAATTGCCCATCTGGCTGCCGATCTTTTTTTATACAAGTTTGGCTATGATTTTAGAGGGTTTCTGGCCTACGAAGCAGCCTGGATGGAAGATATGGACAGCTTTAAGGAGAACCATGAACGCGCTCTTAATGCCGTCAGCCTCACACTGTGGCTGGAATATTTTGCCGGGAACATAGTTAAGCAACTGGAGGCAATCATTCAGTCAATAAAAAGTCCCAAACTCAGCTCAACTGACTTAAAAGAGTCTTTTTGGCAATTGAACGAGAGACAAAAATCAATCCTTAATTTTCTTGATCAACCGCAAGCAACAATTACAAACCGACAGATCCAAAAGAAACATAAGGTCTCACAAATAACGGCGTCCAGGGACTTGGCCAGACTGACAAACTTGGGACGTTTACTTTCCCACGGGAAGGGACGATCAGTTTTTTATACCAAAATTTAGCTTCAAATGTCCAAGTTTGGAAGGATTGTATAAGTTTTAAAATTAAAAATGAGTGACAAAAATCTACCCATCAGAAGAAAAGAAAATGGATCAGATACATGCCGTACGCAAATAGATCATACAGCTTTATCCCATGCCGGCAAACAAAGACTTAAATGAATGGACCACTTTACCAAATACCGAAACGCCCGGTTAACCTGCAGACACTTCGGAATTTCTCCTGACAGCTTCTATCTTTAGAAGAGAAGATTTTCCCCTGATAACTTAAAATCGTTGGAGGATGATTTCAGCACACGCAGACCCCATAAGTTCAAATCGCCCCCAGGCACAATGCAAAAATACCCGAGGATATAGTTGACATTGGGGTCAAAAGAAACGTAAACTGAATATATAAATGAAATATACTGCCCTTGTTATATCTACATTTTGTCTAATTATATTAGGAGTCTTATCCCCTGTCTCGGTCTACGCTCAAAATACCTCCGTCGGTACCGCTCTCTCCATCCCCATTATTGGCAATAATGTACCCGACGGCAGCATTATTAATTCAACTGCCAAAGGCTATGGAATGACAATCTCAGCTTATGATTCAAACATGTATGGTGTCTACACCGAATCACCGGCCATATACCTTAAAAACATAAATAATCCACAAAGTCCGGTTACCACTTCGGGCAAAGCTTACGTCTTGGTCTCATCAATCAACGGCAACATCAAGACAAATGATTTTATAACCTCCTCCACTATTCCCGGCGTGGGAGAAAAAGCTACCAGAAACGGCATGATTCTGGGAACAGCTTTGGAGTCCTACAGTAATTCAAACCAAAAAGAACTGGGCAAGGTAATGGTGGCCATAAACCCCCACTTTGATTCATCGAATACCGACACAAGAACAAATTTGTTAGCACTTTTGCAAGACGCCTCCGATACGACATTCTTAAGCCAACTTACGACACTTAGATACATTATCGCTGCCATAATTGTCTTAATTTCATTTGCAATCGGGTTTATTTACTTCGGCAGAGTTGCCTCACGTGGAGTTGAAGCTCTCGGAAGAAATCCCTTGGCCAGTCGGACAATCCAATTCAGCCTAGCCCTTAACCTCGCCCTGATTATTTTGATTATTATTGCTGGCATGGGTATCGCATACATGATTTTAGTTATTTAAACATATGAATCTTGACTCAATGATATTTTTTGATCTAGTAGCGACGATTCTTATCTTGTCCATAACGCTCATCGTGGTTGTTCACAATCTGTCACATAATGCTAAAAAAAATACCGGCAAAACAGATACGGAGAGTGATGATGATATCAAGAAAAGCACGGACTTACTCTCCCAAACCAGACAAAAAGCCATCAGATTAATCGATGACGCCAATAGCCAGGCCTTGGATATCATTAGCAAGGCCAATCTGACTACGGACACGGCCTCGGAAGCATTCAAGCAAGAAATGTCAGATATATCTTCAAGTCAGCTTAAAGATTTCAAGAAAACTACCTCTGATTTTACCAAAGCATATTCCCAAGTACTGCAGGACCTAAAAATAAAGAACATGGAAACCTTTCAGAATATATCAAAAGATATCGAATTGAATACAATGGAGGAAATAAAGAACTTTAAAAACTCGATGGAAAGATTAACCACGGTCTCCCAAGATGAAGTCAAGAAAAAGATTGATTCTGACTATGAGGCTTCGAAAAAAGAAATAGAAGATCACAAAAAAGAGGAACTGCAAAAAATAGACTCGGGAATCTATGAATTGCTGGAAAAGATATCCAAACTGATCTTAGGCAAAGCTCTTAATCTGTCTGAACAGGAAGATCTAATCGAAAAATCCCTGGAAGAAGCCAAAAAAGAAGGAGTTTTTAAATAATCCAGATGAAAAATGACGTTCTGGTCTACTACGATTTAATGACCTCTCTTAAAACCACCCGGGAAGTAGAAAATTTTACCTCGGAAATTGACAACCTCAAGTTAACTTTCTTTGATTGCAAAGGAAAATCAATCAAGGATGGCCTTTGCACCATCAGTTCCGGTTATGCTGAGAAGATAGCCCAGATTTTTAAGAAAAACAACCTGGATATTAACGATAAAGACGCCTTCAGCAGCTTTCTTGAAACCTTAAAGGGCTTAATAAAAAAATTTAAGGTTGTCAAGCTTGTTCTGGCCTTTGATCCGGCAGAAAAAACAATTACAAGAATTCACAACTTTGTCAAAGAGATCATCGGCATCGGCTATATTCTTGACATTGAAGTCTCCCGGAACGTTCTGGGTGGGGCAATCGTAGAGTTTGACGGAAAATATAAAGATTTTAGTCTGAGAAAAAAGATAGAAGATACTTTTAAAACAAAAATTAATTTAGGAATATGAAGGATTTTAAATTTTACCTTGATTCAGTCTCGGAGATTGGTTTTGTTGAAGAAGCCGCCAATTCAATCGTCTACGTCAGCGGTCTTCCTCAAGTTAAGACCAACGAGATAGTTATTTTTGAAAATGGGATAATCGGCATAGTCTTGTCATTTACCTCCGATATTATAGAAATTTTAACCCTCTCCAAAGATCCGATAAAGCACGGTACCAGAGTAGTCAGGACAAATGAATTTCTTCAGGTACCCGTCGGAACTGAACTTTTGGGAAAAATAATTGATCCAATAGGTAATCCTCTGACTGCAGTTGAATCCTATGAAAAACCCTCAGAAAAACGGGATATAAATTCCTTAGCCTCAGGTATTCTTTCCCGCAAAACGATTACCAGGCAATTTGAAACCGGAGTACCGGTTGTTGATCTAGTTATGCCCTTGGGATTCGGACAAAGAGAACTAATTATCGGAGACAGAAAGACCGGAAAGACAAACTTTATCATGCAGACGCTCTTGAATCAAGCTAAACAAAAACATATTTGCGTCTATGCCGCAATCGGTAAGAAAAGACTTGATATTAAAGACACCGAAGATTTTTTAAAAAAAAATAATATTTTAAGTCAGGTAGTCGTGGTGGCAACCGGTTTTGACGATCCAATCGGACTATCTTTTCTCGTTCCTTTTTCCGCAATGACAATTAGCGAATACTTCAGGGACCAAGGGCATGATGTCCTTCTGATTCTTGATGATTTAACTACTCATGCCAAATTTTATAGAGAGATCTCTCTTTTGGGAAAAAGATTTCCGGGACGTAATTCTTATCCCGGAGACATGTTTTACACCCATGCCAAGCTTCTGGAACGTGCCGGAAACTTTATTACCCCTAAAGGAGAAAAAGCAATTACTTGTTTGCCTGTGGTTGAAGCCGTACAGGGAGATTTATCCGGCTATATTCAAACTAATATCATGTCTATGACTGACGGCCATCTGTATTTTGATTCAGATCTTTTTGCCAAAGGCCGAAGACCGGCCATTAATCCCTTCCTGTCCGTAACTAGGGTCGGAAGACAGATTCAATCTACTTTAAAAAGAGGTATTAACCGTGAAATTCTCTCCTTCCTAACGATTTCCGGAAAAATGCAAAATTTTTCTCATTTTGGCGCAGAGTTAAGCGAAAGCAGCAAGGTAACGCTGCAAATTGGAGAAAAAGTTATTAAATTTCTCAATCAGGGACCCTCCACTACTATGCCCATCAATCTACAGATAATCTTGTTCTGTATGTTCTGGAACAACACTTTGCAAAATAAAAATGTCGAACCCACCGGCGATGAGATAAATAAAATGATCGAAAACTATCAAACCAAATCAAGTATTCAGAAAATGGTTGATGAGCTGGTCGCCAATACGGAAACTTTCAATAACATGTTGGGAATTATGGCCAAGCAGGGAGAGCAGATATTATCCGAGCTTAAAGCATAAAATAGTTACTTAATATTATGATCAGTAAAAATGAATTGACACGGGAAAAAGACTTTCTAAACACTATCCATACCATGATGGAGACATATGAGGAAATAGCGGCGACCAGAATGACCCGCGTCCGGAGTTCGGTTTTGGAAAACCGAAATTTCTTGCTGGAAATAAACTCAATTTTTCAGCAGGTTAAATCTTCCTACAAGGCCCGCATCAATAAGCTTATGAAAGAGAAAAAAATTAAAGATCCGTCCAAGCTTACTTTCATAAAGCATAACGGCAAAACCGTCTATATTTTCATTTCCGCCAACACCGGACTTTATGGAGGAATTATCGGAAAAACCTACAACGTTTTCGTTGACGCTCTTAAAAAAACACCCGGAGATGTAGTTATATTGGGCAAACTTGGCCTGGAAATGTTTGTCTCGGACAAAATTAAAGCTCCGCTCGTCTACTTTGATTTCCCCGATAACAAAGTCGATGATGTGATTTTAAAGAAAATCGCTGACTTTATTATTAAGTACGAAAATGTGATTGTTTTTTATGAACAATTTAACAGCATCATCAATCAATCGCCTATTGTGACCAATATTTCCGGAGACCCCCTACCATGGGAAAAAAGTGAGACCTCCATACACTACTTCTTTGAGCCTTCCCTGGAAAAAATTATGGAATTTTTTGAAAAAGAAATTTTCGCTTCCATTTTTCAACAGACAGTCTCCGAATCTGAACTGGCTAAATTTGCTGTCCGCATGGTTTCTCTAGATGCTGCTTCAGAAAATACGAAATCAAAATTAAAACAGGCCATCTTGGCCAAAAACAGATTGAAGCATCAAGAAAACAATAAAAAACAGCTGGAAAAATTTGCCAGTATGAGTCTTTGGAGATAAAAATATGAACAATACGGGATCGATAATAGGAGTTCAGGGCCAGATCGTGGAAATCGCTTTCAAAAACGATCAGCCAAGCACGCATGATATTCTTGTCTTGGAAAATGATCCGAATATCAAAATGCAGGTGGCTTATCCCAGCGGACCGTCGTCATTTTTCTGCCTAAGTCTTAATCCAACCGATAAATTATATCGGGGTCTTAAAGTTATTAATACCAAAAAACCAATCTTAATACCGACCGGGAACTGCGTTTTGGGACGGGTCATCAACATGTTAGGAGAACCGATTGACGGACTGGGACCGATTAAAAAAGAAGACGAAAGACCGATTTATTCCCAAGGCCTTGATTATGACGAGGTTTTCAAACACAATGAAGTCCTTGAAACCGGAATTAAGGCGATTGACTTCTTTTCTCCAATTACCCGGGGAAGTAAAATCGGTCTTTTCGGAGGAGCCGGAGTCGGAAAAACAATTTTATTGACTGAAATAATCCATAACGTTATCGTTTTGCATGAAGGGAAAGGGGTTTCCGTTTTTGCCGGAATTGGGGAAAGAATTAGAGAAGGTCATGAGCTTTACGAAACTCTAGAGGAGAAAAAAGTACTCCAATCGGTGTCTCTGGTCCTGGGAACGATGGGGGAAAATCCGGCGATCCGCTTTTTAACGGGCTACGCCGCCGTCACTTTAGCTGAATACTTTCGAGACAATCTTAAGAAAAATGTTCTTTTCTTTATGGACAATATCTTCAGATTCGCCCAAGCCGGAAATGAGCTTTCCGTCTTAATGAATACCATTCCTTCGGAAGACGGCTACCAGGCCACCCTGACCTCCGAAATGACATCCATTCATGAAAGATTAATCTCCAATAAAGATAATTCAATTACCTCAATTGAGGCAATTTATGTCCCAAATGATGATATTTTGGATCAGGGTGTACAGGCAATTTTCCCATACCTAGATTCTTCGGTTGTACTTTCAAGAAGCATCTATCAGGAAAGCTTTTTGCCTGCTATTGATCTCTTATCTTCCGCTTCAGCCAATCTAAATCCGGAAACAGTCGGACAACTTCATTGCGACGTGGCTCTAAAAGCCTTGAGCTTACTAAAAGAAGCAACCTCTCTGGAGAGGATTGTCTCCCTAGTCGGAGAAGCGGAACTTTCAGCCTCCGATAAATTGATCTACGAGAGGGCTAAGAAACTCCGTAATTTTATGACTCAAAATTTCTTTACCACCGAGAATCAGACCGGCAGAAAAGGTTCCTATGTGCCCCGAGAAACTACCGTAGCAGATGTTAACGACTTATTGTCAGGAAAATATGACGATATAAGCGACGATAAATTCAGTTATATCGGAAGCCTAAAAGAAATAACCAAATAACAATGCCTAACTCTCCCGCTCTTACCGTTATAATTAAAAATAAAGACAGAACTTTCTTTGAGGGTCAAGCCTATGCCATCAGTTCAATCAATGATAAGGGTCCTTTCGATATTTTGCCACAGCATGAAAATTTTATTACTCTTATCAAAAATAAGATAATTGTTCATACAACCCCGAAGGAAAAGGTAGAAATTCAAATCGAGAATGGCCTAGCAAGGGTATCCGAGAACAAAGTTGATATGTTCGTTAATTTCAAATATTAAACGCCTTCTTTGTGGTAATTTGCACGGTGAATGGTCCGTATTTCTTCCTTATTCGGATGGTCAAAATGTCTTTTAATAAATTCAATTGTTTCTTTCGGATCTTGGGTATTAACATAAATACCCGTTCCAAGTTCAAATCCGCCTAAAATTTTAACCCTGGGAATAATTCTGACATACCAGTCTCCTCCCGGATAAATATAGAAATTAAAGGGGAATTCCATACCGTGACGCAGATCAAAAATCTGAACCAGACGAGATAGTGTAAACGCCAAATCCGAGATTTGATTATCCCTGATTGAACTAAAAAGATTTCCCCGTTCTTTTGGTGCTATCCAGACCTCATCGGGCCACTGTGAAGTCTTAGGACAGAAAATGACAAAATGATTTGTTTCTTTATATGTTTGGTCTCTTGCCACAGCTTCCATCTCCATCGGGGTCGCCAAACGGGGAATATCCAAATCTACTTCAAACGGCAGGACCGCTAATTGACTGTGAGGATGAGGCAAGCTCTCCCCCGCACCTTTTTCCCGGTTATGAAAAATATAGACCTGGCCGTCTTTTTCATATCTCTTGAAACGGTTGACGTAAGTTTTCAGTATCAATTCAACCTGAAGCAAGGGTAACTCACCAAAGCTTTGGTGATGATTTGGAGAATGAACTATAACTTCGTGAATCGGGGCGAAGGGAAACTTATTATGGACTACTCTTATCTGCCAATTGGCATCTCCATCCTTTCCTCCTACCCGATAAACTTCTTTATCGCTTGCCTCTTTACCCGGACAAAAAGGACAAACCGGCTCAGTCCCTGTGGCTTCATCGGGTCGTTTAGCCCGCCTGGGAGCCAAAATCACCCATTTTTTAGAGATCGGATTTTGCAGTAATTCAAAATCGGCCATAATTTACCCCTATTAACATTAAACATAACAATAGAAAAAAATGCAATTATTGTTGTTTATTCTCCCAGGATTTTACATTTAAGTTTAAATTCGATACAATGACTTTTACTGTATGAAAAGTACGGACAATAAAATCAGGCGGGTTTGCATGCTTAATCCGCAAGGATATGTGCAATATCCTCCTCCGCTTGGAAAAACCGATACCGGGGGTCAAACGGTATATGTTCTTCAATTAGCCAAAGCTTTGGGGAAGAAAGGCATCAAAGTAGACATTATTACCAGACAATTTGATAATCAACTCGAAGAAGAACAGGTTTTTGAAAATGTAAAAATAGTCCGCATTCCCTGCGGTAAAAATTCCTTTGTTCAAAAGGAAAAAATGTATGAGCTCATCCCAGAAATGGTCGAGAATATCATGCATTATTTGCAGAAAAAACGAAAAGAATACAGCATAATCCATTCACACTATTGGGACGGCGGATACGCCGGAAACCTTCTGTCTAAAATGTTGGATATCCCCCATGTTCACACTCCCCACTCTTTAGGAAAGCTGAAAAAAATAGAAATGATGGCGGTTGAAGAAATACCCGTTCAGAAACTAAAACCGATGTACAGGTATCATGTTCGGATCGCCATAGAACAACAAATCATGAACAGAGCGAATGCCATAGTAGTCATTTGTGAAACTTCAAGAATTCAAGTTTTACAGCATTATATCGTAGATTTCGAAAAACTTAAGGTAATTTATCCGGGCGTTGAAACCGAAACTTTTAATCCTCAAAAAACTGCATATGACAAGCAGATTCATCTTAATCCAAATTCTGTCTTAGCCGTAGCCAGACCGGTTCCGGCCAAAGGAATTGACAGAATTATTGATGCCTTGGCTCTACTTAAAAATAAAGTTGATTTTAATTTGTACCTCGGAGGAGACACTTTGGAAAAAGACAAATCAACCGAGGAACTGGAATCAGAAAAAAGAATTATGGAATTAGTTAAAAAATATAAACTGGAAAAAAAGGTTAATTTCATAGGTAGAATTCCCCATGACACACTGCTCCCCGCCTACTACAGAGCAGCTGATATTTTCATACTTGCATCACGCTATGAACCGTTCGGACTGACCACTCTTGAAGCCATGGCATCAGGTACGGCCCCGATCGTCTCAAGTGTTGCCGGAAGCAAAGAAGTTATTGTTGACGGATTAAATGGCTTTATAGTTGACACTCATGACCGCAAAAAATTAGCCGAATATATCCTGAATCTTCTTCAGGATAGAAAATTAAATAAGAAAATAGCCGATAATGCCGCCTTTACAATAAAAGAGCATTATTCATGGGACAAAATTATTGAAAAATTCATCGAGTTGTACAAGAGCCTCATATGAAGATCGGTATTGTCGGAAATTTTGATAAAGAAATTAAGCCCAACTCTCAGGGGGGAACCGAAATTTTTACCTACGAACTCAGTGACCAACTGGCAAAAAGCCCGGATATCGAATCGATTACCGTTTTCGGTGTCGGAAAAAATTATTTTAACAATCCGAAAATAACATTTGTACCTGTGTTGCCGGAAGAAAGAGTTGAATTTACTCAGGACAATAAATTCCTTGCCAACCTATCAAGGGAGAGGCCTGACTTTGACGCCGAATTGCGCTTTGGGATCGCCAACAAGATAGTACCCATCCTCTTGTCTTCTGATTTTGACCTTGTGCATGATAATTCTACTTCCCTGGTCTTTACTTCATTAAGCAATCTGTTCCCGATGCCAATTCTTACCACCCTACATACAAACGTGCTAAGTCCCAGCGTCATCATTCCCTATTCTCTTGGCCTGCTTGATCCAAAATCAAAAAAGCAGTTTTTCGCCGCCATCGCAAAACACCAAGAAAAATTTGCTAAAGACAATAACATCAATATCGATATCATTCAAACCATATACAACGGCCTGGATATTTCCTACTACAGCTCAAATACGCAAACATTAAATAACAGCTATGGTTTGTGGCTCGGAAGAGTCAAGCGGAAACACGATAAAGGACTAAAAGAAGCTGTTATGACCGCCGAAAGGGCCGAGAGTAATCTGCGTATCGTGGCAAAAATTGATGACCAGGAATTTTTTGATACAGAAATTAAGCCGAACATGGGAAAATACTGCACAATTGTCCCCAACCCACAGACATTAAGTGAAAAAAATGATTTGTATGGTCAAGCCAGTTACTTTATTTACCCAGTGCAGTGGGAAGAACCATTTGGCTTAGTTTTTGTAGAGGCAATGGCTTGCGGAACTCCGGTTATAGCCTTTGCTAAAGGAGCAGTTCCTGAGGTCATTCTGGATGGCAAAACGGGCTTCGTGGTTAATCCATCCGACGATGACATCCGCGGCGATTGGATCATTAAAAAAACAGGCATAGAAGGACTGCGCGAAGCAATTGAAAAGATTCATTCCATGCCTGAAAACGAGTATTTGCAAATGAGAAAAAACTGCAGAGAACACGTTGAAAAAAATTTCACCATCAAAAGAATGGCTGAGGAATATGAAAATGTCTACAAAAAAATCTTAAGCAGAAGTTCCCGCTGATTTCATTTTAGCCATTCTTTGGGCCCTTAAAAGCACTTCGGTAGCATAAAGTATGCTGTCCGGTCCCAGCCTACCGTTTCCCTTTTCAGAATAATAATACTTAGTTTTGCCTTCTTTAGTCTGCACTTTCTTAAAGCTCCCACGCCCTGAAGATTCGACAGTTACATCCTGAATTGCTTGCCGTAAATCCGGCTTCAACCCACCAACCGCAATAGAGACATCTCCGGCTCCCGTTAACATCACCTCATCATTCCCACCGTCTCCCGCCACCATCTTAACGTCAACATTGGTTGTCTCACCTACATAATCAACCACGTCAGCCTTAGTAACAGGCAAAACGTCTATGCAATATCTCTTTCTCATTTCGCCTTGACTCAATTTTTCGTTGTAATCGCTTTCTTCGCAAATCACAACTTTTTGGCCCGGAAAATGGGAAGACAACTCTCTTCGCATGTCAACGAGAGCTTCCGGAGAAGAGGCAAATGCATAAAAACTTATTTTAAACGGTTCCACGATCACTTTTTCACCTTGAGAATATGCCTTCTCAATTTCTGGCTTTTGAAAATCTAAAGATAATTCATTATTAGGCTTGAGGTCTTCCACCATCTTATTGGCTATCCTATTTAAAGCCACTCTATCAAAACCTTTTTCTAGCATCTTTTGCTCAAAAACATCATCTTTTATGTAAGTTTTTTCACCATTTGCATCCAGATGTAACACGTAAAGCTCTGTCCCAACAGATCCGGCTATAGCCTCAAAATATGGAAGCTCACCCGACTCAATCCTTTGCTGAATAACTGAAAAATTATTTCCTGTGACTGCTACTATGGGAAATTTGTTTTCCTGAGCTTTTTTAAATAAATCAGCCGAAGATATTTCGCTATCTCGTCTCCTGAACGTGCCATCTATATCTGTAAAAAGTATACCTGAGGTTCCATTCTCCCTACGACCAGAATCTATCGACTTTATTAATTCCGAATCAATAAATGCCCTTGGAAGGTTTTCTTTATTTTCTACTTGAGAACTAACTTGATTTAACTCTGGAACTTCTCCTTCAGCCATAAATTATCATTATTTTATATATAACAATGCATATCTTAATGTATCGAAATGCTACTTAACTAATCGTTTTCCAGCCATCTTTTCCTCAAGGACTAACCAAACAAATTCAACCAACGAGAGTTGACGTTTTATACGCCAAGGCTGAACCACTAAACGGAACAACCACTCCAGACCAACACTTCTCATAAAGCCTGGCGCTCTTGGTATCCGGCCGCTGATATAATCAAATGCTCCTCCTACGCCAACCGCAACCCTTACGGGAATCTTGTCCAAATGTTCGCTGATCCAAAATTCCTGCTTGGGCGCACCCAGTGCAACAAATAAAATATCAATGCCGGCAGCAGGAAGTATATATTTAGCGTTAAGAGGAGAAGATTGACTGCTGACAGATGAATTAACAGTCAGATTAGTGTTTGATTGCTGACGATTTTTGCTCAGCGATGACTTGTTTCCGTAATTTTGCAATAAAGTACCATTTGAAGCACGCAGATGGTTGAAAAAGTCATCGTTTGGCCATTCTTTCCCGGCAAAAACTACCCTCAGACCCGGATACCTCTTCTGTAAGCACTCGGCGGTCGCCACTGCCACGTTATCTCTACCTCCAAAAAAGCCCACTGTTATAGGCTTTTCTGCAACACGACTGCATAAACTTTCAACCAAATCTACTCCCGTAAAACGTTCTTTTAAGGGTTTACCTAAGAACCTACCAGCCACCAACACCCCCATACCATCAGGTGAGGCTAAATCGGCCGAATTTAAAACATTTTTAAAAGCATCATCTTTATTGGCGAGGACCAAAATTTCCGGATTTGGGGTGACAATAAAGAGTTTTTTCTTGAACTTTTCAAGATTTTTAATGACATACTCTAGGACTTCATTTTTGGTTGCATCAGTTATGCCAACTCCCAGTATTTTTTTCTTGCCAATCATATGTAATAACTATAAGTCAAACCCCTTTTTTCTGAATATTTCATTTTTGGCCATTTTGAATAATTAATGTATTCAAAAAACATTCTCAATTCCCAAGCTCACAAGGCCAAAAAATTCATTATTTATTCAGTGCTGCTCTGACAATACTATAAAACTATTATTCTGTGAAAAATTTGTGTTTTTGAAAATTTCCACAGGCTCCAAAACCTTAACAATAATATTATAAGACTATCTTTTCGATATACTTCTCTTGTACAGTTCAATATTTTCAAGCGCAACTCCCGTGCCTTTAGCAACACACAAAAGAGCGTCCTCAGCCACATGACAAGGCACTCCGGTCAACTTTGTCATCAATTTGTCAAAGTTTTTAATTAGTGATGTTCCCCCACTCATAACTACCCCCTTATCTATGATATCTGCAGCCAATTCGGGTGGAGTTTGCTCCAAAACACCCTTAACGGCGCCTACGATTTGGAGCAAAACCGGATAAATGGCCTCATTTATCTGAACCTCGGTTAATTCAATTGTTCTGGGTAAGCCTGTTATCGTATCGCGGCCCCGTATTTCCATCTTGGCCGGCTCTTTGGTCTTATCATCCTCAACCAGTGCATTTCCGATTGAAATTTTTATCTCCTCTGCCGTTCTGTCTCCAACCAGAAGATTAAATTTTTTCTTAGTGTAATTGGCGATTGCCTCATCGATTTTATTGCCTGCAACTCGGACTGAATTATGGGCTACGACTCCTCCAAGAGAAATGACAGCACATTCGGTTGATCCTCCACCGGTATCAACAATCATGTGTCCGGCAGCCTGAGCAATAGGAATCCTGGCCCCAATTGCAGCCGCCAAAGGCTCTTCTATTAAGTAGGCAATCTTTGCCCCCGCAGCCATTGTTGCGTCTAAAACGGCGCGTCTTTCAACCTGAGTTATGCCTGACGGGATACAGACCATGACCTCCGGCTTGAAAAAACGTGATTTTCCGACAGCCTTGTCAATAAAATATGAAAGCATTGCTTCCGTGGTGGTATAGTCGGCAATTACGCCGTCTCTTAGGGGCCTCAAAGCAACTATATTTCCCGGGGTTCTGCCCAACATTTCCTTGGCCTCACGTCCTACTGCCACTACCCGATTCTCTTCAGCTGTGACAGCCACGACCGTAGGTTCATTAAGAATGATTCCCTGCCCAACCAGATAGACGAGAGTATTGGCGGTACCCAAATCAATTCCTATTCGTTTTCCAGAAAAAGAAAGCATATTTACTCCACGAAGAGGCCTTAAACCCTATCAATCTATATGTTAAGTAGGTCAAAAAAGGTTTTAGCCTTAATTAATTTGATTATATACCCCTGTGCTTTCAAATTGCAACAACGGATTAAAATTCCAAGAAACAGACATTTCCCTTTCAATTGTAACTTAAAGGCTTGGCTTTTCAAAAGCGAAGAGGTATAATGTCCCTGATGAAAAAGATTGTGGTTTATATTGCTACGGCTGTATTTTTGATTGTTGCGACTATAGTAGTCATTCTCTACGGCAGAGGCTATAATTTCAATTTCGTTGACGGAAAAATAGGAGTTTTCGGCACGGGACTGCTTGCGGCTACCAGCCAACCCGACGGTGCCGGTATATATGTAGACGGCCACTTAACCTCGGCAACAAATAATACGATAAATCTACCTCCGGGAGAATATGATGTAAAAATCTCCAAATCAGGCTACTCTACCTGGAGCAAAAAAATTAAAATCGAAAAAGAGGTTGTTTCCGGTGTTTATGCATTTTTAATTCCAACCGCCCCAAAACTTGATAACATTACTGAGACAGGCGTAAGCAATCCGGTTCTAGATCCAACTCGTACCAAAATAGCCTATACCGTGTCTTCTTCCGATGATCCGCGCAAAAATGGAATTTATATTTTAGATATGGGCCTGCGTCCTATCTTGACACTGCAAAGCTCTTCTTTTCAAATTGTTGGAGATACAATTGATGAATTTTCCAAAGCCAGTCTTTCCTGGTCACCTGATGCCAAGGAACTTGTGGCAACGGTCTCGGCCGGAACAAACACTGCAACCACTTACCTCCTGACAACAGGTTTTAATGAAGATCCTCAAGATATCACAGCCACACTAGCCTCAGTCGATTCGACCTGGAAGGCCCAACAGACGGATCAGGACAATTCTCATCTGCTGGGGCTTAAAACAAATTTGCAAAACTTAATCAAAGAACACTTCAATATACTTTCCTGGTCAGAAGATGAGACAAAGATTCTTTATGTCGCCAGCGACTCCGCAACTTTACCCATAATTATTAATCCTCCATTAATCGGCACTGATCCAACTCCCGAATCACGAAATATTAATCAGGGAGCGGTTTATGCTTACGACATAAAGGAAGATAAAAATTTTAGGATTCTGGACTCCAATTCGCTACCTCTTAGTTGGTTTGCTGACTCAAAACACTTAATTTATGTAGCCGACGGAAAGATTAATATCATGGATTATGACGGACAAAACAAGACCACAATTTACGCCGGTCCATTCATGGACAATTACGCTTTCTCTTGGCCTGACGCAAGCAAAATATTGATACTTACCAATCTCGGTAATCCCACCATTTTACCCAACCTCTACACCATCGGACTTAAATAATTATTTAGGCTCTGCAAATACCAATAATCTTTGCCAAGCCGTACCTGGTGGCCAACAAGTCTGAAGAATCAGAAGCTCCTTACCTGTCGATGCATGAACTATATATGACACATCTGAAGAGCTTGTAATTTCCGTTTTTGTGACTTTGTAATTATGTCTGACATTTTGATAAAAAATAACTATCTCATCATCTTTTCTTAAATCCTTCAAAAGGTAGAATATGGCATTATATCTGCCAATATCCCAAAAATTGTCGGTAGAATGAGCAAACAAATAAATATTCCCCTTCTGTCCCGGGAAAAAGGTGCCGGCAGCCTGAGCTACTCCTTGTTGCAGAATCGGCAAAAAGATAGCAGGATTTCCTGGATCAACGTTCGGAAAAACCTTGGCATTTGCACCCAATTTCGGTATCAAAACGCTAAAATTGGGATCAACCGGGGTCAATATTTGTTCCGTTGGGCCAGACAAAACGTCAGCAAAACTTAGAGTCGGCTTGACCGGCTCTGTAGGATTAGCATTTGCTGGCGGAATCTCCGCTACTTCGCCAGACTGGGCAACCTGATTGTTAACTGAGAAATGAACTCCCCTGGCCAAGATTATCCTGAACTGCACTTCGTAATACAAGGCTGGGCCAAAAGTCGCCAAGACACCAAAGATGGCAAAAAGAACCAGAAAATTCCCGATTGTTCTCACAATCAAGAAGCGCACTTTGTCTTTTGTTGTCATGTGTCCCCACCCAGAGTCGAACTGGGAATCTTCTCGTTAGGAGTGAGATGCTCTATCCATTTGAGCTATAGGGACAATTAAATTTGCAACAACCTTATTAATACTTACTATCTTCTTTAATAAGTCTCCACCCTTCAGAACTCTGACTCTGCACATTCCGTATTCCAATTTTCCTTTTTTTTTGCCTTCCAGGACATTAATGCTTACGAAATTATCTTTTCGTACGCCTGTTACTTTCGACCAGAATTCTAAACATTTTTCTCTATCGAGATCTTGATATATTCTAATACTTATTCTCAATCTTGTGTCTTCAATTTTAAAAACGTCTTTAAGGCAATTCACGAATGTCCTTATTAAATTTGGATCCGTATTAGATAAACCAAAATCTTTCTTGCTGCCTTCGCCCCAATATAACGCGCTCAAAAGAATAAGTTTTTCCTTATAAGATAAGACCTTAATTAACTTTTTTGCCTCTTCAAGAGATCTTATCTCCTTTATTGTCTTTCTTTTTTTGCTGCCACCTCTCTTGCCTGCCCAATTTTTAAAAAATTCCGGCAATATCTTAACCCCCTGAATATACCTAAATATTGTCGTATTGGATCTTTTGAGCTTGTCACCTATTTCAATTATACTATATCCTCTACTTCTTAGTGATTTAATTTCCTGAATCTCATCTAAGCCCAATCTTGTTCCATTCATAAAATTATTTTATACTATAGGAAGTGCTGTGTCAAACTAGGACGGGATCTATCTATCTTTTGAACTATAAAAACACCCATACATGATCAAACTAAAAAGCGTTTGTGTTTTGACATAAAAAAAAGTAAAATTGATAACATTCGGGGTGTAGTGTACCGGTAACACGCTCGGTTCGGGATCGAGAAACACTGGGTCCAATTCCCAGCACCCCGACACTTTATCTTTTGAATATTTTGTGCCAAGATAGATGTCTATATGAAAACTAAGGAGATTGTAATCTGGCTGGCCGTAATTGCAGTTTTAATCGGCGGATTATGGCTTTTGATTAGCGCAGTTAATGCCCCCACATCTCCTTCTGCTCCCACTCAAATAACAAATGTTCCGCCAGTCTCCAAAACCGATTTTGCTGAGGGAAATCCCAAGGCTAAAGTAACTTTAATCGAGTACGCCGACTTTCAATGTCCGGCCTGTGCCTCAACGCACGCCGTCATTAAACAACTTCAAGCAGATTTCAAAAATAATTTAAGGCTGGTTTATAGATTTTTTCCCTTGACTAACATTCACCAAAACGCACTGATTTCTGCTCAAGCAGCTTATGCAGCCTCCCTGCAAGGCAAATTTTGGGAGATGTCCGATATACTTTATGAAAATCAGGACAGCTGGAGCGACAGTACACAGGCGCAGACCATGTTCGTAGACTATGCCAAAAAACTTGGATTAAATTTGAATAAATTTAACGCCGATATTAAAAACGGTTCAACCATAAAATTTATTACAGATGAGCAAAACGATGGACTTAATCTTGGAATTAATGGTACTCCGACAATATTTATGAATGGGAAAGAAATTCAAAACCCCGCTTCCTACCAAGATTTTAAAAAACTTATTCAAGATGAGATTAACAAAAACTAAGATCGCTCTATTTTTATTGTCCTTAGCCGGATTCTTTGACAGTAGCTACTTGGCGGCTTTGGATTATAGGCATATTTTCCCCCCATGCAGCATAGTCAAAGGCTGTGAAACAGTTCTATCTAGTCGGTTTGCAAGACTCTTTGGCTTCCCGCTTGGTGTTTACGGAGCCCTGTTTTTCTTCGCTTTAATGCTCATTTTACTCTTGGAAAATGATCAAAACAGTTTTTATAAATATTTTAGGCTTTTAATTTTTTCCGGAATTGGAGTTTCTCTTGTCTTGCTTTATTTACAAGGATTTGTTCTTCACGCTTTTTGCCAATATTGCTTGCTAGTTGAGGCTTTGATCTTTGCAATTTTTGCCTTACACCATCATCCCTTTAGCTCATCTTCGAGGTAAATATTTTCCAGATCTCTTTTGTCCCAATCGAAGATTTCATCTCTGTTGAAAACCAACATTTCTTCTCTTTTGGAGGCCTCAACGCTTTCCGAAGCATGAATCAAATTATACTGTTGACTCATAGCAAAATCTCCCCTGATGGTTCCCGGCTCCGCGTCTCTGGCCCTGGTGATTCCAATCATCTTGCGAATCGTAGAGACTACATCCTTGCCCTCCAAAAGCATGGCTACAACCGGATATGATTTCATGTAGTTTTTTAAACCTCCGAAAAAGGGTTTATCTTTATGATGAGCATACCATTCATCCAAAATAGCATCCGTCATGGAGATCATCTTGAGGCCGACAAGCTTCAAGCCTTTTCTTTCAAACCGACGAATTACTTCACCGATAAGACCCCTCTGAACACCGTCGGGCTTAACCAGAACAACGGATCTTTCCATATTAGTTATAAATGTAGCAGATTTTCAAAAATTTGTCTATCTTCAAAATTGCCAATAACTGCCATACTTAGGCCTTTTTCAACAAAATATTTCTTGGCCACGTTTTTAATTTGCTCAACGGTGACCGCATCAACCTTTTTCATGATCTGATCAGGATTATCAATTTCTTTTTCCAAAAGTTCTTGAGAGGCATAGTAGTAAGCCACTGACCGGCTATTCTCAAGACCCAAAACCATATGTCCTTTCAGATATTCCTTAGCCTTTTTCAATTCTTCTTTTGAGATTTTCGATTCGGGACTGGAAATTTTTCTATGCTCTTCCAAAATGGTCGAAATTCCTTCCTCAATTCTTTTCGGGTCAATTCCAGCTACAGAAACTATGCTTCCCGCATCTTGATAACTGTCGGCTCCCGTAGATACATAATATCCCAAACCTCTTTTTTCCCGAACTTCATGAAAAAGCCTGGAGCTCATTCCGCCGCCTAAAATCGCCGCCAAAACTTCCAATGGATACTTATCGGGGTGGTCGTTTTTAACAGTTTTAAAGCCAATCGCAATGTGCGATTGTTCTGTTTTCTTGGTTTTCAAGAACAATCTTGGCTGTCTTTGTTCTTCTTGGTATTTTTCAAAAGTTAAGATTTCAAAACGGGGCATTCGTCCTAAATATTTTTTCGCCAATTCGACCGCTTTTTTATTTTCAATTCCGCCGGCAAAAACAATTGTCATATTATGTGAGCTATACAGACTTTTCATGTAAGCGATAAAATCTTCCCTGGTTGTTTTGCTGACAATGTCTTTGCTTCCGGCAATATTCCAACCCAAAGGCGTATCTCCGTATATCAGACGCTCATAGACATCACCAATATCTCTCATTGGATTGTCTTCAGTCATATCTATCTCGCCAACAATTACACCTTTTTCTTTTTCTATTTCTACTGAATCAAGTTTTGAATTCTGAAGCATGTCGGATAAAACATCCAAAGAAATTTCTACCTTATCGGCAGCCGATTTGATGTAATAAGCCGTCACCTCTTTGCCGGTTGAAGCATTAAATTCCCCGCCCATTCCGTCTATCAGGCTGGTAATATCCATGGCCGTTGGACGCTTTAGGGTACCCTTAAAAGCCATGTGTTCCAGAAAATGAGAGATTCCATTGTTGAGCCTGGTTTCGTATCTGCTACCGGCCCCTACCATGACCATAACCGTGGCTGATTCAAACGACGGCATAGGAATAGTCAAAACACGAAGTCCATTTGGCAGAATTGTACGATTAAATTTCATTTCAGTATTTTAACACTTGACGACCTATTTGCAAGTAACCCTAATTACATTTTGCTTGGTGCTTGTATGCCCAAAAGATTTAGACCATTTTTGAGAACTTGCCCAACTCCCCTGGTCAACGCCAAACGGAACTCCGCCTGATCGCTACCGATGATTTTGTGCTTTTGATAAAACAAATTAAATTTTTGAGATAAATCAAAAAGATAATTACACAAAACATTTGGAGCAAACTTCTCCCCCGCCGCAGAAACTACTTCAGGAAAATTATTCAGAGCTCTGAGTAAAGAAATTTCCTCCGGCTCAAGCTTTAAGTCTTTCTCACCTATTTTAGCCTCAGATTTTACTTTCTCAAGAACACTTTGCGTCCTGACAAACGTATATTGTACGTACGGCCCTGAATTGCCCTGAATATTGATTGACTCCTCAAAAGAAAATTCTATATCGTGCCCCAGACTGCTTTTAAGCAGTGCGTATTTAATCGCCCCCACACTAATCTGCTCTAAGATCTCGTCTTCCATTTCGGGATATTTACTTTTCAAGAGTTTTTTAGCTTCATCCAGGAGCCATTCCCCGGCGACGATATTGCCCGTACGGCTGGACATTTTCCCGCTCGGAAGCCTAACCATTCCATGCGTTAAATGTTTGGTTTTGGCTGCCAAATCGGGATTTATTTTACCAAGCGCCATTAATAAAACTTTGAAATATCCGATAATTTCATTCGCCGTTATGACAATTGACTGATCGAATTTAAAATCATTATATTTCTTAAACGCCAGACCCAATTCTTTGGCCTCATAGGTTGGCAATCCCAAAGAATTTATGAAAACCCTATCGTGTAAACCGTATTTTTTACCGGGAAATATTACGGCTCCCTGACTTTCTTCAAAAATGCCCTTCTTTAAATACTCCTTAACCAACTCCAGTCCGCTACTTCCGACTTCCGACTCAAAATAATAGAAATCAAATTTAGTTCCGAGGCGCTTATAGATTGTTTCGAAGTATTCCAAACTCCATTGCCTACCCTTATTATAAAGGTCCATTACGGCCTTGTCTTTAGCATAAATTTTTTTGTTCAATTGCTCAATTTCTTTCTTCGCTTCTTCATCGTCTTCATAAGCTCCTGAGCCAGAAGCATAAGCTTCACCCAAAGACTTGATTCTGTTTTTCAAATCTTCTTTTTCCAAACTTTGAACAGTTAATTTTAATCTTTGAATTCCATAAATTGCTTTCGCCACATGCATTCCGACATCCCCCTGATAATTTACTCTTTTGAGATTTGCCCCCATCGCCACCAACAATCGACTGACCGATTCACCTACAGTATTTGTATATAAATGGCCAATATGAAATTCTTTGAAAGGATTCGGATCGGTGAATTCAACCATGATCTTCTTATTTGCCAAACTTTTTCCAAAGCCATACTCTTCCCCCACGGCTTCTTGTAAATTATTTTTCAAGAACTCTTCCGATAGATAAAAATTAATGAAACCCGGTTTCACAGCTTCAACTTTAGCAATAAATGGCAAAGTTGAGCGTGAACTATTTAGTTTTTCTGCCAACTCTGAGGCCAAATCAAATGGGTTTTTCTTAAGAATTTTTGAGACTACCAGGGCAACATTGGAAGAATAATCTCCAAAACTTTCATTCTGGGGTTTTTCAATCAGGAAATTTACAATCTCTTTCGTGATGTCATTTAATAAATTCCTGAGAGCTAAGTTAATCTCGTTTTTAATATCCATTAACTTATTTTAGCACAATGGATTTTGTGCTTCTTGACAAGAATATTTGCAACTGATAACTTGAATAACAGTGAAGGTTTTAATTATTGATGATGACGAAAATTTAGGTGCAATTTTTGAAGCTGCGCTTCAAAAAGAAGGCCTACAGACCGTTTATGCTCTAAACGGACAAGGCGGCATTGACAAAGCTAAGTCGGAAAAACCAAATATCATACTCCTGGATCAAGTTCTGCCTGACATCTCCGGAAATGAAGTTTTGAAAACTCTAAAAATGGACCTGGAGATAAAAAGCATCCCCGTACTTATGCTTTCCAATTTCAGCCAGGAAGATTTAGTCAAGGAAGCTCTAACTAACGGCGCTCTGGACTATATTTTTAAATATCAGGTCGAGCCCCAAGACCTTGTAAACAAGGTTAAACAAGCCCTAAAAATATAAATCTTCTACTGCTCCTTACAAAATCTTGCAATCTGACGCGGTATTTGCGACACTTTATCTAGTTAATTAAAATTCTGCCCAAACATTTCGCTAAGGCGGGTTTTGTGTATATGGCAATTGCTTTATTTATTACCATCGTAATCGGACTTATCTCCGTACTTTTATCATTAGAAAATGATTCTCTTCGAAAAAGCTTACTCGATAGTAAAAAAACGGAAGAAGATAGATTACATAAATTATCCGTAATCAAAAATCTTGAAGAAAAAATAGCCTATACTACCGACTCCGAAGAAGTAGTTGATGAAATAATCATCGCTTTACCTAACTTTTATAAATACTCTGCAGCCTCAGCAATGATCATTAAAGACGAAAATCTTGTTTTCAAAATATCTGCTGAAGAAAACATTGGACAAGAATATGTAGAGAAAGTTGAACAAGACCTACTATCTTCTTTTGAAAAGCTTACGGGTAAACTGTCTTTAAAGATGGAGAAGATAATGCTCGGTAAACCGATAAACAATACTCTTAACTCAATCTATTTGTCGTCTTTCCACGCACCACTCATCGCCAACAACAAGGTCTTAGCCATGATACATCTGTCTTCAACTCTTGAAAATTCTTTTTCCGACATGGAGGATTTACGCACAATCATAGATGTTGCATCATCAGCTTTAACACGCTTCAATCAAGCGGTAACTCTGGAAACTGACAAACTGACTTCCCTGATTAACAACCTGAATGACGGAATTTTTATGATCAATGAGAAGAACAATTTACTGACTATCAATGATTCCGCAAGAAAAATCCTAGGCACGTCGGCAAACGTCAACTTTTCCGAGATTTCAAGTATTTTTGGAGAAGACTTTGGCTTGGAAAGTATAATTCATGAAGTCGTGTCGACCAAAAATCCAAGATCCAGGCAAGGAATTCAGATAAACAACAGGATTCTTAATATTTTCATAAGCCCAATTGAAAACAAGGGAGCTTCAGTCGTTTTACGCGATATAACGGATGACAAAAAGAAAGAATTACAAAAAGAAGATTTGGTCAACGTTATGGTTCACGAACTACGGAGCCCCGTTACGGCAATCAAAGATTCAGCCGAGCTTATTATTACCACCAAGAGTCTTGAGACAGACAAAAAATTAAAATTTTTAGAGATTATCCATACCCAAGCCAAAAAAGTTTTAGGACAAATCGGCTCAATCTTAGATACAGCTAAACTTGATGCAGGCAAATTGGTTTTGCAAAAAACCAAAAGTGATATTACCAAACTAATCCAAGAAGAGATTCTGACTTTCATGCCTCAAGCCAAACGGAGAAATATTTCCTTAAACTTTGACACCCCAGACAAACAAATTCCCTTAATCTCTTTTGATGAAATACGAATCAGCCAGGTAATTGACAATCTTTTATCAAACAGTCTTAAGTTCACTCCCGAAGGCGGCAGGATAGACGTTGAGTTGGATTATAAAGTTATTCCTCCTGTCTTGGACGGCTCCTCGCCGATGGGAGAATTCTTAAGTTTAGACAAATATATCGTAATCTCCATTAAGGATAATGGGCTCGGAATTGCGCCGGAGCAACAAAAGCTACTCTTCTCCAAATACACTCAAGCTGAGAATATGTCAGAAAAAGTTGCCATTATGGGTACAGGCTTAGGACTTTATCTGGCTAAAGGTATCATCGAGTCACACGAAGGTAGAATATGGGTAAAATCCGCACCAGGACAGGGCTCAACCTTCTCTTTTAGCCTGCCAGCTACAGATAGTGCTAAAAGCACTTATGGGGCCTCAAAACCCGCCACAACGCCCCAGGCGAAATTGTCCCAAACCATTAATTAAGACATATATTAGCAGTCTCTTGCTCCTATTGCTTATTCTACCTGAGATACGCAAGATAAACCCGTTGTCAACCTCCCAGAGAAGTATCGTCAACGATTATAACTCTTGATTTCATTAATTAGCAGTAAGCATGTATTGACCGCTAAATATCCTGAATCTGTATGAGTATTAGCCTTAAGTCTGACCTTTTCCCGCCATCAAGCTGATATAAATTTGAATATAAGACGTAGAATTTGAGATTAATGACCGGAAGAATCAACAAACACCCCTACGTCTGATTTCCCTAAATGAAACACAAATTCTTTCTCACCGACTGCCTAACTTAAGCGATAATCCTCAATAGCATTCAAAATCTTCTTATCTTAAAGTATTTTTCAGACATTCTTATTAACTACATTTTCCCTTAGGTCGACTAAGATCATTTCAGTTCCCGTTTTGGCATTTGCGGCATACTTAACTTCAAAGATGACAACTCCTGAGCATGGCTTGTTGATTAAAAATAAACCTATCAAACCATATATAAAGTATATCAACTCGAAGGCCACCAGACTCAGTTGAAGTCAATTAATTCCGACCGAAGAAAAGACCTAGAAGCTAGTCCCCTAATCCGCCTCACGCAGCTACAAAGTTTATTACCTTTCCCTCAATATAGATTATTTTTCTTATCTCTTTACCGGACAGATTGATTTTTACATTTTCGTTGAGTTTAGCCAAATTCTCAATTTCGGATTTGTTTTTGGCAGCTTCCGGATCCGTAACAATATTGCCTCTTAATTTTCCGTTTACCTGAACCACAATCGTTATCTCTTCCTTAACCAGAAATTTCGGGTCGAAGGTTGGCCAAACTGAAACACTAATCGACGCTTTATTTCCTAGCAGTTGATATAGCTCTTCGCTAAGATGAGGAGCAAAAGGGGCAATAAGCTTTACGAAAACTTCAGTCTCCTCACGACTTACAGACTCCTGTTGTGACAAAAAATTGTACCACTCCATCAGCGCCGCAATAGCGGTGTTATAATTTAACTTCTCAATGTCTTCAGTTACCTTTTTGATTGTCTTATGCATTGCCTGAATACCTGCATTAGATGAAGAACCGTCAACCTGACCCGACACAAACAGGGTCCAGACCCTTTTCAAAAATCTGTACATTCCTTCTATCCCGGTATCCCTGAAATCTCCACCCTGACTGAAGGGGCCCATAAACATCAAATAGGCCCTAAGCGTGTCTGCGCCAAATTTATTAATATATTCATCGGGTACAACCACATTTCCCTTGCTTTTACTCATCTTGGCACCGTCTTTGACAATTAGACCATGAGCTCTAAATTTGGTAAATGGCTCTTCAAAGCTAATTAGGCCCAAATCCTTAAGCACCATCGTGATAAATCGAGAATATAGAAGGTGTAGCACCGAGTGTTCCGCTCCGCCAATATACATATTAACAGGAAGCCATTTTTTTACCCTTTCCCTATCAAAAGCGGCTGTTTCTATATCAGTTGAAACATATCTTAAAAAATACCAGGCGCTATCCAGGAAAGTGTCGGAGACATCCGTTTCTCTTCTGGCTTCTCCGCCACACTTTGGACACTTGGTTTTGTAAAACTCAGGATGACTGGCCAAGGGCGCTTGTCCCGTACCCAAAGGCTTGTAGTCCTGAATAAAAGGCAATTCAACCGGTAAATCTTTTTCGGGAACCGGCTGCCAATCACACTTTTTGCAATAGATCATCGGGATTGGCGGACCCCAATAGCGCTGTCTTGATATTAACCAGTCGCGGAGATGATAATTAACCTCTTTTTTACCAGCGGGTTTGGCCTTAAGTGAAGTTTTGATAATTGGAATATTATATTTCTCCGCAAATTCCCTATCTCTCTCATCTTCCGCCGGCACTGCCATGATTGCTCCCGTTCCGTAACCCATCAGAACATAATCTGCAATCCAAACGGGAATTTTCTTACCGGTTAACGGATTAGTAACATATTCTCCGCTAAAAACGCCTGTCTTTTCTTTTCGTCTTTCCTGATCGGACTTCTTGCCAGATACTCGGATATAATCCATGACCTCTTTTGACTTAAATTCCCCAACCTTGGGATGCCGAGGTGAAAGAACCAAGAATGTGGCTCCGTCCGTAGTCTCAGGTCTGGTTGTAAAAACTTTTATCCCGTCAAAGCTTATTATCATTCCTTCCGATCGGCCAATCCATTGCCTTTGGGCAATTTTGACCTTTTCGGACCAATCAATCTGTATCAAATTATCTAATAATCGATCAGCATACTTTGTTATTTTGAAAAACCACTGGTCTAAATCCCTCTTCTCGGCAACCGTACTGCATCTCTCGCAGAGACCATCTTCGACCTGCTCATCCGCCAAAACAGTCTTACAGGAGGGACAGAAGTTAACAGGAGCTTTCTTGCGATAAGCCAAGCCGGCTTTAAAAAGCTGAATAAATAACCACTGAGTCCACTTATAATATTCCGGCTTGTAAGTCTCGACCGTATTTGACCAATCAAAGCTATTTCCAATTGAGTGAAGCTGCCTATAAAAGTTCTTTTCCGAAAGCTTAGCCTGCTCGACCGGATGTCTGCCGACTTTTATGGCATAATTTTCACTGTGAATCCCAAAACCATCAAGACCAATAGGCTCAAAAACCGACTTACCATGCATCCGTTGATATCTGCCGTAAACATCTGCGCCGGTAAAAGCATACATATTTCCAACGTGCATACCTTCGGCACTCGGGTAAGGAAACATCATGAGATTATAAAATGGCTTAGCAGCCTTATCTAAGTTTGGAGAATAGATTTTCTCTTTTTCCCAAATTTTTTGCCATTTAGCCTCAATTTCTGAAGGATTATACTTTTGATTTATACTTTTTATTTTTGACATTTAAGTTGTGATTTAGGATTAAGTATATCACAATTTCAAATCAAGTTAGAATGGTTGCATTTTGAGCCAAGATTCTTTACGATTAAAACGAATAAAAAGATGAAGCTACCATTTCTTTTCACGCTTGCTATCCTATATCTACTGCTTAGGGTTATGACTGTAAATGCACAACAACCCATGTCAAATGGGGATTACATTATAAGGACTAACAGCCTTAACACCGTCTCCGAATCTGTCTCAGACCTTGGTTACAAAGCGAACCCTACCCCCACAAATCTCGGCCCCATCATATCTGAGGGCGTGAATTACAAAATAATGACTGGCTTTGAAAACCTTAAGACTACTCTGTCATTTTCAGTTTCTATTTCATCCGATATTATTGACTTTGGAATACTTAGTCCGACCAATCCCATCATCCGCACTGTTGATCTAAGCACAAATACCCAGGGAACCTACGGATATTCCGTAATCGTCTTTGAAGATCAGCCTCTAACGGCCTCATCTTCGGGCATAAAAAAAACATTTATCCCCGACACAACCTGTGATAAAGGCACCTGCGGAGTCGAAACTTCGGCTGTCTGGACCAATGCCTTGACTTATGGATTTGGCTACCGCTGTGACGATCTGATAAGTATTAGCTGCGATAATTCATTCACCCAGCCCAATTTCTACAGGCACTTTCCTGATATCATCAACAACGATGATCCTCAATCAATTATCAGCGCCGAAGGCGCTGATAATCAACAGGCCAGGATTTCCTATAAAGTAAACACCTCGGGCAATCAAAGCAAGGGTAATTACGGCAACACCGTTACCTATATCGGCATACCAAATTTTTAGAAATTTATGGCTAATAAGTTAAAGGCTGGAATTTTATATCTATTTCTCTGCTTAATTAGCTCACTTTGCGTGGCTCACATCGTCAATGCGGCCTCGTTAGGGCTGAGCGTAAATCCACCCATAACCGTAATCAACGTCATCCCCCCGACAAGCACGACAAGTCAAATAAGTATCCAAAATAACGGCGACACTCAGACCGTCTTTCAAATTCAGATAAAACCATTTAAGGCCAAAGGGGAAAACGGCGAGCTTGAATATTCAAGAGAAGCTTTGCCAATTATAAAGGACATCCAAATTTTGGATGCCGGCACACCCGTAGAAAGCGTAACGCTTGATCCAAAACAAGAAAAAAAACTAAGCCTGAATATAAATATACCCCAGAACATAACTATATCAGACTATTACTTTTCGATCATCTTCATCTCCACAAACTCCCATTCGGAAGAATCAAATTCTACTATAAATCAGCTTGGGATAGCCACCAACGTTCTCTTGTCTGTAGGCCAAAAGGAAGATCCCGAGGCCATTTTGCAGGACTTCTCAACCAAGGTCTTTCTCGAAGAAGGCCCGGTGCCTTTTACGGTCAGAGTCAATAATATCGGTAATCAAATGATCACACCCAAGGGAGAGATTCTTATCAAAAATATGTTTGGACAAAGCGTCGGAAGACTTAGCCTGTCAGACGTAAATATCCTAGCCAACTCAATTAGAGCAATACCGAGTGATTTCTCTGATTTCAGTCACCCGGTGGCCGTATGGAAGGAGGGCTTTCTGCTTGGGTTATACTCGGCTACTTTAAGCCTCTCCCTGTCCAATGACGGACCCACATTCACAAGAACTATTCATTTCTTCGCTTTTCCTCTTCAAATCTTAATAATAATTGTCATTATTGCAATAATCGCAATTATCCTTAAAAACAGATTTGATCTATATGCGAACAAAGATCGAACATAGGTATAAATAGAGAGATAATCACGCGAGCACAAGCCCAATCTCAGCTTCAACCTACAATCATTGAGATTATGCCAAGGGTTAAATTTTGTCCTTTTAGCACAAGAAACCGACGATCATTAATTATTTTAGTCTTAAGATAGAAAATTAATACCGAATCATCTGCAAACCTAAGAACAAATTTCATAGCTAAACTTTGGCAAATGAAACCAAATTTACTAGCCATATTTAACGTTTAGCAATTGCCTGCAAGCTAAAGCATAATTAGTTCTTGATTATCACAATCAATCTAGCACTGCTAATTTTAGCTTCGTTTTATTAAAATATGTAGAGATAAATGACAAAAAATTGATCAAAAATCTAATGAATAAACAGTAAAGATAGATACGTTATGATACATATCACGCCTGAGGTCAATATCAAAGAATGCGAATATTTCTCGAAAATACCTGGCGAAATGACCGAAAAGTGTTTTCACTATGTTTTCACAGCAACTATCTTAAAAATCATATCAATCAAAATATATCTTAATATATCAACAAACCCCTGCCTTTAGGCTATTGACAAACTCTTCATAATTGCCTATTCTAATTGTATGTTTTTATTCTTGAAATACTAAAATAATCTGTATAATCTGTATAATTTTGTAGCTAAATGAACTTATTACAACAATTCGTCAACTTCCTCCTAGAGCAAAAGCCCAATCGATCCTCATTGACTGTGAAAAATTACAAAGCCGATGTCAGTCAATTCATAAAATGGTTCGAAAAAGAATATAGCTTGCCTTTTGATCCTAGAAAAGTAGACTTACTGACGATTGAGAAGTACAACAGCGCCAGGAATCTCTCCAAGATTTCCATGGAGAGACACACTTCGTCTTTACGCAAGTTTTTCAATTTTTTAAAATTAAAAAACCTTGTCAATTTCGATTTGTTTCCCGCCTCGGATTACAGGGAAAAAATCAAAGCTGATCCATGGATGCTCCGAAATTTTAAAAACTTTCTCGATGAATACGGCAAATCTAGCCTCACAATCAAAAACTACATCAATGACATAAAAGGCTTTTTCAAATGGCTTGAAGAAGTATCTTTAGCCAAATACAGCTTTAACATTGAAGACAGAAATTTACTGAATAAGATCAATTCATCCACTATCGAGCAATACCGCCAAAGACTAATCGAGGCTAAATACTCTCCCCTGACGATCAACAGAAAACTATCTTCTTTGAGAAATTATATAAACTGGGCCACAAATCAGGGATTCATTTCGACGCCCCAATCTAAACAGATCAAAAACGAGGCCACAACTCAGGCAGAAAATGTCTCAAACGATCTCCAGGATGAAAGTACCAGCTATTCTTCTTTCCCGCCCATTAGATTAGCAGAAAAGAGCAGAAAGGGAATTAACAATGTTTTGGACGCTCTACTCATACTTCCTGTCATAAGAAACATACAGAATGCTCAATATTTGCTTTGGAAAGTCACAGGCAAGAGAATATTCAAAAAGCAGGCCGCTACAAGCTCATTCCGACCTCAATCTGATCAAATAAATAATATTAAAAAAGAGTTTTATGCTCCGCTTGATATCTCGACCGGTTACTTGCCAATCCATAAGAGAATTTGGCACTACCTCCGTTACTCTAGACCAAAATGGTACAAGACATATCATTCTTATACATTTACTCATTATTTTCATTTCGCAATCTTGACAATACTGAGCTGTGCCATAGGCCTTGGAATCTATAACTACATCTTCCTCACAGACGCACAAAGAGACAATGCGGTGCTGGGAAGCTTTGTCACGCCTGCACCCAGAATCCTGTCCTTCCAGGGCAAATTGACCGACTCATTAGATAATCCAATAACCCAAGAGTCAAATGTCCTGTTCTCCCTTTATGATGATGAAAATGCCTCTCCTGAAGCCGCTATTTGGCAGGAAAAAGACGTTGTTAAGCCTGACTCGGCCGGCAGCTTCTCGATACTTCTTGGCAAAAAAACTTCGATCCCTGATGCTCTGTTCAATCAAAATTCAAGGCTATTTTTAGGAATTGCTGTAGGAAATGGCCTGGAACTTCTTCCCCGCCAAGAAATAGCCACTGTTTCCCTGGCCAGCAATGCTCAAACTTTACAGGGATTCGACCTCATAAACAATACTGATAAGACGAATAATGTCGTTTTAGCCTTGGACTCTTCCGGAAACTTAAGCATCGCCGGAGACAGAGCTCATACTTTTCAGGCTATTGGAGGCGATTTTGTACTTTCGGGAAAAGTCTTGTCCTTAGCTACCACTCCGGGCAGCAATGGCAACGTTCAAATTATGCCTGACGGAATGGGAAAAATTGACCTTATGGGACCCATACAGAATAGCACAAACAATAACAATCTTAAATCAGCCCTGGGGTCAGTCGAATTTGATGATATGGTCTCCATACTGGCCACTAGCAGTGCTCAATCGGCCCTCTATATCAATCAAACCTCTACCGGGGCACTCATTAGCGCCTATACCAACGATTCTGCCAAATTTATCCTAGAGAATGATGGATCGGGAATGTTTGCCGGAGATCTGGCCATAAATGGCTCAAGCCTTAACAGCTCAAGCTCAACTTTTAACCTCTTGAACTGGTCGACTACAACTTTAAATATTGGAGGTCAAGCCACAGCAATTAACTTAGGCGTTTTAGGAGGAGACTTGACTATAAAATCCAATTTAATTCTTTCTTCTCTTACATCAAATGGTGGCATTCTATATACCAATGGATCAGGAAAGATTTTTGAGACGTCATCGAGCTCGGGTACTGATTGCCTGACGGGCGGATCAAGCCCATCCTTCACCCCCTGTTCCCAAATATTGAACCAGGCCAACACCGTTGGCATCGGAACATCGATGCCCTCATTCAAGCTTGACGTTCAAGATTCTCAGGACGCCACTACCGCCGCCGCCGCCCAAATCTATAACACGAGCACCAGCCCGAATGCCGCCGGATTAATCGTGAAATTGGGCAATACTTCTACGTCCACTGTTTCCGGCACGAACCATTTCATAAACTTTGAAACAGCCGGAATCGGAATTGTCGGATCAGTCCAAGGAAACGGTATAGATATGGGAATAAAATATATTACCAACGGAATTGCCGACTTTGCCGAATACCTAAAAAAAGATCAAGGTCAAACCATTCCATTCGGATCGGTCGCCTGTCTTGATGAAAACGGACTGGCCGTAACTTGTGACAACATTAATAATAAGATTATCGGAGTCGTTTCCGAGCATCCGGCTTTCCTAGGAGGAGAGAATCTTGGCAATGGTTCAATTGCAGTCGGACTCACCGGACAAATTGACACGCTTGTTGCGGACCAAAACGGAAAAATAAAGGCAGGAGATGTTTTAACGAGTTCAGATGTGCCAGGCGTAGCCGTAAAAATCACGAAAGCGGGGCAAATTATCGGAAAGGCTCTGGAAAACCTACCAACTGACGAATCTAAAGTAGTTGGCTATTATGATCCCGACAACAATGAGTACAGAGATAAAGTCAATTTCCCGAATATTCCCCTAAAGTCAAACATTGTCCGTGTCTATAGAATCCCTGTTTTAGTAAGTGTTTCATGGTATGACCCGGGAGCCTATTTGACCCAAGACGGTGAACTCACTATCCAAAAGACAAGCTCTAACGATTATTACATTTCCAGCTCCATTGATGATGCATTAACCAATGTCGGAGGCTTCTTTGAAGTTATGGCAGCCAATATTAAGGCCGGCTTAATCAACGCCTCTGAGGTGGTTACAAACACCTTAATCGTAACTTCAGATTCAGTCATAGTAAACGGGCAAAACCTCAAAGACTACATTGTCAGCGTAGTCAATGATTCCGGAATTGCTACAAATAAGACTACATCGGCGGTAAACACCAATCAGCTTTCGGCAGACGTAATTTCACCTTTATCTTCACCAAATCTGACCGTAAAGCTGGCCACGCCCTCAGGTTCTTTGGTCATAGAGAATGCCAGCGGATCCGCTGTGGCTAAGATCGACAATCAGGGAAATGCTTCCTTCTCGGGCACCCTAAACAGCTTGTCCCTGCAAACGGGTGATGCCAGCATCAGCGGGACCTTACACGCCGGAAACATTATTGCTGATTCCATTGCCGGATTGGATGCCAGGATATCTGATATATATAGTACTAATTTTGCCGATCTCTCATCAAATTCTGCCCAGCTTTCTAATATACCTGACCTTACAGCCGAGCGGGCTCAATTCAATCAAGGACTAATGGTCTTTGGACCAACCAACCTGTCTGATCTTGCCCTGGCAGGCAGACTCTCAATTGGTTCGACCATGTTCATGACGGAAGATTCTATTGAAACTCTGGGCACAGACTTGTCTCTCCAAAGCCTAAGACAAGGCGGTCTTTCAATGATGGGCGGATTAGTTTATATTGATACCGAAGGAAACATTAAAGCTCAAGGCGACCTGTCTGTGGCCGGAAAACTTGCCGTAAACATTATCTCCCCTCTTTCTACGTCCGACTTGACCATTAATAATGCCAGCGGATCAAGCGTTATGTCTGTAAACCAAACCGGCGACATCGTAGCCTCCGGGTCAGGAACTTTTACCAAGCTTAATTTTAGTCTTATTCAACCCGCTCTAGCAGTTTCTGATACTGAAATAATCGCCAGCTCTTCCGCAGGAATCGCTGAAATTGCTCCCTATCAATCAGAAGTTACGATCGATAATACCCTAGTTACGAGCAAATCAGTCATCTATATAACTCCAACGGGAACACCAAGCGCTCAAACTCCATTTTTGATACGTCAGGCTCCCCAAGAATCATTTACTGTCGGGGTTCAGTCGCCGACTAACCACTCCATTGATTTCAACTGGCTAATTATCAATTAAATTATCAGCTACTAACGTTCTGTGCTAAGATAAATTTTCTTTCACGAAAAAATAACATATTTTTCACAGTTTTTGGGGATTAAACTATAAGATTATTTTTCAATAGACTCAATTAAGAGATTAGGTCGCCAATAAAACCCATAATTATGGTGGCAACACGAAATATGCTTGCCAATATAAGTTTAATAAAGGTTTAGAATATATTGTTATTTCTATATATTATGATTAGATTGATTTATAGACCTAAATTAAGCTGATTCCCAAATCAAGATCTGAATAAAAAACGTATTTTTTCCCCTTGACATTACTGCGGGTCCTTGCTAATGTAAATCAATGGACGGAAAAAATGGAGTAAATTCATACATTCAAGGCATCTCCCTGTTCCTTTTGGGAATTCTTTTCATGGCCTTCCCTCTTATATTTACTACTATTACTACTGATCCCTTTGTTTTGCCAAAACAAGTTTTATTAGGAGCAGTCGTAGCTGTCCTTTTGGTTCTTCAGATTGTAAAAATGTTTGCCGATAAATCCGTAAAGTTTAGGAGAACAGTTTTCGATATTCCGGTTCTTCTATTAGTTATAGTCGCTTTTGCTTCTGCCATGCTTGCCGTAAATCGGGCGGACGCCTTAACAGCATTTTTCCCTTATTTCTTTGCCGTATTGGGCTTCTTTCTTATTGTTAATACGGTCAAAGATAAAAATTCATTTCTTTTTCTCATGTCTTCTCTCGTTGTTGGTAGCGTCTTATTGTCCATGTATGCAGTTTTATCCTTCTTTAAGATATATATATTTTCATTGCCCGGAACCCACGTCCGAACATTTTCCCCGTTAGGATCTTCTCTTGAGCAGGAAATCTATCTGGTGCTGATATTTGCAATCTCCTTTTATTATGCCTACAGACTTCTTAAGTCCAAAATAAAGAGTCAGGCAGGAAATGATTCCCTCGTAGGCTCGATTAAATCTAATCTTTCCAGCCAAGAGATGACAAAGGTGGCATGTTTCGGAATAGCTTCCTTCATTATCCTGATGGGAATAATCGTGACGACCTATTCCCTCTTTAAGCTTAATAATCCAATGATTCTTCCGGCTGAAACAGGATTTCAAACTGCTCTTTCCGAAATCTCCCTTGATTCAGGACGTATAGCACAGGGATTCCTTTTGGGAAGCGGATTTGGGACATACGCGGTTGACTTCTCCAGATTCAAGCAAATCTCATTTAATCAGAACCAGGGCTTGTGGAGCGTGGCTTTCTCTCAGTCTTCAAGCTTTGCCTTTGAACTATTAACCACAACCGGAGTCTTGGGACTGTGTGCTTTTATCTTCCTCCTGATAAGAATTCTGAAAGAATTGAGAACAAGTCCTCAAAACAAAATGCTGGTGTCTATGATTGCCATATCCTTAATCTCACTTCTTCTGCCATTGGGCTTTATTTCTCAAGCTTTGTTCTTTGTGATATTGGGACTATTTGCAGCCAATCAAGGATTGATTAATAAATCCGAAGATAGATTTTTCGATATCGAACTTCAATTAGTAACATTCAAGAAGGGACTAATTGCCCTGGAAACACCACATGCCAAGAACGAAAAAAGCATAGTGCTTCCATCCGTTACCGCTATCATTCTACTGGCGCTTATCGGAGTTCTTGGATACTATAGTATTCCTTATATTGTTTCCGATGTAACTTTCCAACAGTCTTTTGTTGCAGCCTCTCAAAACAACGGCTCCCTATGGTATCAAGAGCAAGGAAAAGCTATTCAAACTTTCCCTTATCGAGACGGTTTCTATAGAGTATTCTCTCAAACAAATCTTACCTTAGCTAACACTTTGGCATCCCAACAAAAGGCCGGAACCAAACCGGATGCCACAACTCAACAGAATATAACTACACTCATACAGCAATCTATCGATGCTGCCAGAACAGCAGCAACTATCGCTCCTCAGACCTATCTCAATTGGCAGAATCTGTCTTCCATATACAGAGGACTAATCGGATTTGGGCAAAATGCAGATAGCTTCGCTATAGCTACGGCACAACAAAGCATTGCTCTTGATCCGAATAATCCACAGGAATATATAACCCTGGGAGGCATATATTATCAATTAGGACAATGGGATAATGCTCAGAATCAATTCCAGCTGGCTATTACCCTTAAACCGGATTACGCAAATTCACACTATAACTTGGGTCATGCCCTAGAGCAAAAGGGAGATTTACAGGATGCTTTGGCTCAATATCAAGCAGTAAAGAGCTTGGTACTAAATGATAAAGCCAGCTTAGATCAAATAAACAAAGAAATAACAGCACTTCAGGACAAGACGAAGACGACTCAGAATAGTTCTACCGGAACATCCGCTCTTAATATTGATAAATCTAAGGCGCAATTACCTACACAGAATCCTCCGGTAAAAATCCCGGCATTATCAACCGCCTCTCAGTCATCTAAATAGTCTGCAGCAGAACCGGAACAAGTTAATTCATTGGAGATTTAAGTTTTTTAGTGGGGATAAATCTTATATCAAAAGTATCACGATAAGAATAAATTCTAAAACGCCGTGATACTTTCGATACACAAAGAAATCTTATGCAGATTGTCTTTGTTTTCTAAAACAATCCTTACAAAGGACTGGTCTGTTGCCTTTCGGTTCGAAAGGTACTGTATCTGACTTGCCACAAGTTGCGCAAGTTATAGGGAAAGATTGTCCAGAAGACATTCCTCCTCTTTCGCCATCCATACGAGCCTTTTTCAAAGCTCTGCATGCTGGGCATCTAACAGGAGCGTTTTGAAAACCTTTGCTCTGATAGAATTCTTGTTCTGAAGCCGTCCATGTGAAAGGCTTACCGCAATCTCTGCAGGTTAAATTTTGATCTTGAAAATTTGCCATTTAATATTCACCCCCCTTCAAAGTAAGATGATATTCCACAAAAGAATAAATGGGTGTTTTGTTTTGGATTGGTTGTATCATTAAGTTTCTCTAAATTTCCGACCTACCATTTTCTACTAGAATCTAGAGAAAGGAGGATGGATTAATATAATGCAATTATACCCCAGCGTCAAACAAAATAGCAATAGGCAACTTAATTGTGGACCCGAGGGGAATTGGACCCCTTTCTACTCCATGCCATGGAGTTATACTACCGGTGTACTACGGGCCCGGTAAACAATAATCTTAATGGGTGGACCTGAGCGGAGTTGAACCGCTGATCTCTGCAATGCGAATGCAGCGCATTACCAACTGTGCTACAGGCCCAGGCCGGACAATATCAAGTATTGAGTATCTAGTATATAGCAAAACCCTAAAAGTGCCAAGAGCTTATTACTGCAGATACGGCAGCGGATCAACTAATTTGTCATTCTTGCGAATTTCAAAATGAACGTGCGGCCCGGTTGTTCTTCCGGTCATACCAACCCATCCGATGATTGTCTGTCCGGCAACAACATCCTGTCCGATCGAGACATTAGCGGTAATCATGTGTGCATAATGCGAAGCATAACCCGCTCCATTATCAACCCAAACGTTGTTTCCATATCCCGTATCATAAGTTCCCAAGCTAACATAGCTTACTCTTCCGCTCTGCGCAGAAACAATCGGAGTACCATAGGGAGCCGCAATGTCCAAGGCCATGTGATACCAAGATGCGAACTGAGTTATAACTCCGTGAACCGGCCAAGTGAAACCTAAAGAAGAAATAGAGGTTGGGCCTTGGACGATGTAGACCTGACGCTGGATATACATCTGCTCTGAAGGCTTGATGCCATCCGGCACAATTAATGTTTGACCCTCGACCAAAGAAAAGGTTTCAGGATTAGCGAAATCATTGAACGGAAAATCGACTATTTTCTGAGCATCGGTATTTAGTTTTTTGGCAATCGTATATACGGTATCCCCTTTTGCCACCTTGTATTCAATTCCGGTTACGGGCAATATCTTCAAGGTGTCGCCAACGGAGATATCATCTTCCGTCAGATTATTCGCCCAACGTATCGTATCAGTTGAAATGCCAAATTTTTCAGCAATTGTCGATAGGGTATCTCCTCTTTCAACCGTATATTCAATAGTTTTATCTCTGGGTTTTGCAGATTGAATGGTTTGGAAGACATCATCGCTGACAATAATTGATTCCTTGTCATTTGGAGAACTAATCTGGAGGTTGTTAGTTTGACCCTGAAATAAGGGATAAGTATCGGCCAAAAACGGCGAGATAATTACCCCAATTCCCAAAACTCCAATGGCCGCAATATGCATGAATGGCCTATTGTAACGACCCCTTTTAAGGGTAAACAGCTTTACGAGATTGTTTTTGTAAGATTCAAAAACAACCGAAACTGCAATCACTTTTTTCTTAAAATATGAAAATAAGAATTTACAAAATTTAGAAAAATCCGTGAAACCTGAAATGAAAAAACTAAGGGTGGATTTAATCATGACGACAGAAAGAAATGGTACCAAAATATGAAGCCTAAGTCAAACGTTGAATGCCTCTTTAGCCCCTGCCAAGATCTTCAAGAAACTCCTCGTTGGTTGTAGTTTTTGCCAATCTCTCAATAAAGATACTGGTTCTTTCTTCCGGACCCAGCATATCGATCATCCTGCGCATCGTCGAGACCTTCTTGAGATCTTTTTCCGATAATAACAGTTCTTCCTGCCTGGTTCCGGAACGGGCAATATCAATTGACGGAAAAATTCTTCGGTCAGCCAGTCTTCTATCCAAATGCAGCTCCAGGTTTCCGGTACCCTTGAATTCCTCATAGATTAAATCATCCATCCTGGAACCGGTATCAACCAGAGCCGTACCTATGATAGTCAGGGATCCGCCCTCCTGACAATTTCTGGCGGCTCCAAAGAACTTTTTCGCTGGCCACAAAGCTGCAGGATCAAAACCACCTGACAAAGTACGTCCGGATGGAGCCACCGACAGATTATAGGCACGAGCCAAGCGCGTAATTGAGTCAAGAAGGATGATAACGTCAATTCCCATTTCAACCAGCCTTTTAGCCCGTTCTAGCGTTATTTCTGCCACTCTGGTTTGAGCATCGGGTGGTTCATCAAAATGCGAGGCAACTACATCACCTTTTACTGATTGGGCAATATCCGTAACCTCCTCAGGACGTTCCCCTATCAGGGCGGCCATCAAATGGGCTTTAGGGTAATTTTGAGCAATTCCGGCAGCGATTTCCTTAAGAATTGTAGTTTTACCGGCTTTTGGAGGAGAGACAATCATGCCTCTTTGTCCAAAACCAATTGGCGACACCAAATCAATCATACGGGTTGACAAAGGCAACTTACCGGTTGAAAGCATGATTTGTTTCTTGGGATAAATCGGGGTCAGATCATCAAAATACGGTCTTCTCATGGAATCATCCGCCGGAACATCATTGACGGTTTCCACCTTTAATAGTCCAAAATAGCGCTCTGTATCTTTCGGCGGACGGCCAACCCCCTTGATCTTATCTCCCGGACGAAGCATAAATCTTCTGATCTGAGATTGGGAGATATAGACATCACGCTGAGACGGAATAAACTTTGGCCTCAAGAAACCATGTCCTTCAGGCTGAATATCCAGAATTCCCGAAACTTCGACAGTCACAGCCGGCTCAGGTCTGTAAGCATAAGGCATGGGTGTAGGAGTCGGCGGTACCGGTGAGGCTGACGTGACCGGAGCAGGCGGCATTACAGGCGCTATCGGCGTAACTATAGCTGGCGCAATAGGTGCCACCGGCTCAACTACGACAGGCTTCTCCTCTACTTTGGCAACAGAAGGAGTACCGATTATTTCATCGACTGTAGGATCTTTTTGAGTTGTAGTTTTTCTATACGGCATATACGCTTTTCAACACATGTTGTGGAACTTTTCTCCGAAGGGACTAAATCCAGTCGTATTACACCATATCTTAATCTAGTTGTCAAGAAGTATTTAGAATTGCCCTACAAACCTGCCCCTTGACATATCCTATAATAACTTGATATACTGCCCGATAACAAAAGGTATTATATGAAAAAGCTGTATTTATCAATCTTATTGGCTGCTATCTCTTTTGCATTTCCTTTTAAAACTTTTGCTGACACGACCTGCCAGGCAATTTATGGCGGGGGTCAAACCTGCGTCACTACCACAAACATCAGCATTAATAAAACCGTTATGAACCCTCAAACAGGAGCGATGGTTGACAATCTAGGTATTAATGATCCGCTGTATAAGCCCGGATTTATTGCGACATTTCAAATCGCCGTAACTAATACCAGTGGTTCAAACATTTCAAGAATAAGCGTAAAAGATATTTTTCCTCAGTATGTAACTTTTAGTTCAGGACCCGGAAGCTTTGATAATAACTCCCAAACTTTAACCTTCGAGGTTGATAATCTTGCCAGTAATGAAACAAGAACTTTCACTATCTTAGGCAGAATTGTCAATATATCTTTACTCCCAATAAATCAAGGAGGCGTAGTTTGTGTTATCAATCAGGCAACGGCCACCAATATCGATAATAGCTCTCAAACAAGTCAGGACAATGCTCAGCTTTGTATTGAAAAATCTGTCACAAGTAGCTTTCCTAATTTTTCAAACACAACTCTTAAGACTACTCCCTCAACCGGAGCCGAATCCTTGACACTCCTCTCTTTAGTCCCAACTAGTATTGCCGGGTTGCTTTTAAGAAAAAAATCTACTAGAATGATTTCCAACAAAGGAATGAAATAAATATGGAAAAAGCAAAAAATCCAAAAATATCGAAAATAGAAAAGAAAATAGAAGAGTTTAGAATGACTGAAACGACATTCACGGTTCATAGGGAGACAGTCTCAGGAAAAATTGCCAAGCTCTCTCTTTCCGCAGCTAACCAACCTAAGCTCGGAGGGCAAATTGATATGCCTGGAACAGCAGGCGGAACTTTATTGGAGGAGGTCTCTATTGCCACCTCTCACGATTTACAGAGAGAAGAAAAGAATAGAAAAGCTAGCGACAGAGAACTTAGAGGAATGATCAATGGACCAAGACAAAACGCAGAAACAGCACAAAAAAAAGCCGAAGCTGCCAAAAAAGCGACGGAGTTGATACTGAACAACGTTACTTCCATCGCTAAATCAGTAGAACTGGATGCAGAAAAGACAAGAACCGCACGGGACCTTGCCTGGGGTGCAGCAAAACTCGCAGGAATGTCAGAGGAAGAATACCAACTAGCGCTATCCGTTCTTGATCTCAAACAAGATGTTCAGGGATTAAAGACTTTTCAGGATAGAATTACCTTAGCATTGGATATCATTTTGACTGATCACCCGGACTATTTTACAAAAAAATCTTATCAGGACAAATCAACAGTGGCGCAAAGGGATCAAAAAATTCAAACAGTCGTTGACGGAATTTGGTCAGGCAAAAAGGAATGGAAAGAGATGGAAGGTGAAGAAATAAATGAAAAGACCAGACAAATGAATAAGGAGACCAGAGATCAAATTTGGAAGAACGCTAAGCCGGCTGAAACAATAAAGGTAGAGCAGTCAGTTGCAATGATAAACGTAAAACAGCCGACAGAACCAATAAAGACAACTGAACCTAAAAAGAAAACATCAGAAAAACAAAAAAAGATCGCCTGCTTGATTATCGCTATAGTTCTTGCAGCCGGGGCTGCTGGAACAATTGCTTATTTACTTTATGACGAAGCAACAGAAAACAACGGAAACCATACAGCACAAATTATCACAACTCCAACGACAACTGGAGCGACCGGAACACCGGACAAGAATACGGTCTATTTTGCCGGAATTCCTGTGCCATCTAATTTGGACCAAATACAATTTGCCAATTTAAACAGCAACTTCCCTCAAGGACAGTGGATAAATCCAGACTATAATCCGGCTGAAGCAGATGCGGCTCACAATTGGGAAGGAATTGGCCCGCATTATCCGGAAGCTTTCAAAAATATTGACCAGGATGCAGCCCACCTTTCCACGCATGGAAATGTCGGAGAAACAGTGGTGGTATCCGACAAAGGCGGTAAAGTTATGGTCGCCTTTATGCAGGAAAATAATCATCAAAAAGACGGAGACTGGGGAACAGATCAAAACGGCAACATGGTCAAAGACAACGTCGATGACATGCAATATACCTTCCACTCACTAATCCCTAATGAGCAAATATTGGTAGTCGATCCGGACACAGGCAAACAACTATCATGGCCCGACGGATCTCCGGTAATCTATACCGCAAACAGCCTTGGTATAGCCGCCTTTGACCTTCCGGCAACTATAGGCAAAGATGTAAGGGTTGCGTTTATATTTTATATGCCCGCTCAAGTTCCTGGTGTTAACCCACAGGAAGTCTTAATCCAGCGCGGAGCAAATAACCATCCGGAAAATAGAGGAGTAAATCCCTTGCCTGTAACCGTAATTAAGCCTGAGATACCCGGAAATTAATACCCCCCATTAACTTAATCTAAAAAAAATTACTGAAGCTTATCGATTATCATTTTTGTAGGTTTTTCCCAGGAAAAATTTGCAAGAGTGAAGTTATATAAATTCTTTCCCAATTTGAGTCTTAAAGACTTATCTTTAATCAATTTGTCTAAAACAGCCTTGAAAGCTTGCCTGTCCCCTGACTTAACCAACAAGCCCGTCCTGTTATCCTGAATTAATTCACCGATTGCCCCGCTATCAGTGGCGACTACGGCTACTTTGCTTGATCCTGCCTCAACCAATGCCAAAGGCAATCCCTCACTATGCCTTGACGGATAGACAAAAATATCGGCAGATTTTAACAACCTTGAAACTTCTATTTTTGAAAGATTCCCCAAAATGTGAATATTTGTCAGATTATCTACCTGTTTCTTTTCTTTTAAAGAAGACTTTAGTTGCCCGTCTCCTGCCAAGAAAAAATCAGCCTTAGGAGTATTTCGGGCAATCTCGAAGAGATCCCCTACCCCCTTTGACTTAATCATTCTGCCTACGTACACAATCTTTAATCTTTTATTATTTTTATGCTCAAAACTACCCTTGTCTTGATGACTTAATCCCGGATATGCAACTTGAGAAGAAACATTAAAATTTCTTTTCAAAAAATCCCGGGTTTTTTTGTTTTCAGCATAAATTTCGTCATAGTTATGAAGAGAAAACCTGACTATTGTCTCTTCTATTAACCTAATCAATAGGTCAATAAAACTATTGCCGGAAACCGGATGAGAAGAACAATGATCCGTTAAAACTACTTTGGCTTTGATTGATTTCGCATATAATGGAGCCCACCATGAATTATCAAAAAATCTGGTAGAGCTATGAACCAGATCATATGACTTGTGACTCTGAAGAAATTTAAACAAAGGCAAAGGTGAAGGCAGACAAAACTGTCCCGGCAAGATCGTCCAACAAGGAATTCTATAGATATTTAACCCTCTGTATTCTTCTGTTGCCTTAGCCTTGTCCGTGTCATAACAGAGCACATCTACCGAAATAGCCGGATATTTCTCCTTTATATAGGCATATAGCTCCTCCATGTACCGCTCACTTCCCCCAACGTGGGGATAAAAAAACGGAGTAATTATTAAAATCTTTTTCATATTATTTTAAAGACGCTCAGTTCAGCATTTTCATAAATCAATTTAAAATTAGGACTTTTACGGAGATAATCAATAAAGACTTGATCTTCCGGACTTGTCAGTCTCGGAGACCAAATGTTGTAAAATGAGCTTTCCTTTTCATTTTCCGAAAGACTTTGCCAGGCAAAGTATCTTCCCCCGACGACAAATAGAGTTTCCCTGTCGGCAGGCGTACCAAGCGTGTCTCTTATCTCCAATAATTTTTCTTTCATAAAAACGGGATCGTAAATATTGTTAATTGAAATTAATTTTTCTCTTGTATCCAAGGTCGCATAGACCCCACCCTGGCTGTTTACGCCGGACAGAGCTTCCAAAATGTACTGAGTACCCGGGTCGCTAATGAGGAATGAGTCTGTTTTTTTGTTCTGAGAAAGCCATTTACCAAGCTCTATTTCATTAAAAGATAACTGAGTTTCCAGATTATTGAAATGAAGAGGGTCTTTATAGACCGATTGATTCTTATAAAAGACTAAGACAAGAAATAAGGCTACCCAGGATAAGCCCAATATTTTCCAGACCTTAGGCAAGCCCGACAACAGGACAAATAGACCGAAAGCAATAACCAGATTAACAAAGTAACCTCCCAAAACATAAAATTTCAGAAAATAAGAAAAGGGAGCAAAAGACAAACCAAGCAGTAATAAGGCAAAAATCAGAATCAATTTTTGGTCTAACTCCTTTGCTCTGACAATGGCAATCAAGCCAATTACAAAACCGATGGTTAACCCTACTCCGTACCAATCGGTTAAAAATCCCAACTTCTGCCAAAGCGGAAAATTAAAATGCTGAGCTTCTTCAATTGCCAACACGTCCCATTTGACTACAAAATTTGAAATAATCAAGGCAGCTGAAACTATAACTGAAGCTAAAATTACCAAATTTGGGTGTTTTAATATATTTTTCTTTTGTATCAAATACCAGCAGCCTAGAACAAAAATACCAACAAGGCCAACCACATAATGCATGAGAAAGATTACAAGAACACTTAATAATAAAAATTTAAACTTGATATTTTTTAGCTCAGGTATAAGAAAAATCGCCAGAAGAGAGGCCAATGTCTGGGGTATCAAAAATAAGGGAGCATAGGCCACGGCCGACTCAAAAACCAAGGCCGAAACTAGAGCCGACAGTAGGGCCATTAATTTGTTCTTAAAAACACTTTTTGCCAACCAAAAAGAGGCAATTACAGTCAAAAGATAATGCCAGTACTCCAGCCACCAATAAACACCCAGAAGGTTTCTTTGAAAAATTATCTTAGGAATTGACAGTAAAATTTGAAACATGGGAGGATAACTGTTGATCGTAAAAGTATCGGAAATTTTCGTAGTTAAGAATGAAAGATTTCCCTGAGCGATTAGGTTAGCCAAAGTCAGATGCTCATAAATGTCCCAATTGAGAGCCAAAGGGTACGGCGTATTTCTTTTCCAGATCAAAAAATACACCAAAGAAGAAAAAATAAGCATGATAGTAATCTCCCTACCCGGCTTCAAAAAGGTTTTAGATTTAACAATATCCGATATTAAGCGAACTAAGGAAATTAGACTCAGTCCAACTACAATTACAAAAACAAGTAAGGAAAAATCAAGCTTAAAAAATATGGCTATTTGAGATAAGCCAAAAAAGGCAATAAATAAAGAGAGAGCTCCGGTAAACCAGGAAAGAACTATGTTCTTGGTAAAGAACCTTCCAATCAAATACGGAATTAGATAAAAGGATAAACTGGCGAAAAAATCTATTATCATAAATAAATTATTTGTTTAATCGTAACACTTCTGGCACTTTGAACGGGTATCCTAATTTCCAACAAACTCCAACCTTCCTGCATAGATGCCTGCTCATTCGGATAAGTTGGTATTTGCATTCTTACCTTACCATTTTTATCCAGAATAATTATCCCGGATATTCCGACCGGGAGGAATTGATCTTTTCCTACAATCAACGGCGTAAGATTCATTTTAGCCGTAAAGTCAAACATATTCTGAGTTAAAAACCCTTGATTTAAGTAAACTCTATGTTTGTTATCCGTAACAAGGCATCCTGGACAAATTACAATCGACTCCCCTATTGCATCAAAATTTTTACTCAAAGATATTTTTCTATCTATTTCTATTCTGTTCCCAAAATATTTGACTCCGTAATCAACTTCACCGTTCCCATCACTATTCTTTCCCTTAAATACCAATTTCATGCTCTTTTGATTCAAAAATACATCTTTTAAAACTACCAAAAAGTCTTCCATCAATCCTCCATTGGCACTTTCCGACACAACATTCAACAGATGACTTTTAGAAAAACCATGATAGTAAAAATCGTTTAACGGAAAACCGAAGGTAAATACCTCCCCGGAAGATTCGTACAAATTATAACCGTATTTCGTAGAATCAATTTCGCCCTGAGACACAAATATTTGATTTGTGGGATACTTTAACAAGAAAAAAGCCACCGATATTAATCCCATAGTTAACAGGGCAAAAGCTTTTAATATTACCTGAATGGTAGTGTATTTCATCTTGCTAAATCTGACCAAACGTGCTATTATTATACCAAGACGTGATCAAAAAAACAAGCTTATAATAAATATGATTAAGAATAAATATATCTCGCTTGTACTCCCCTGCAAGGATGAAGCTCGCGCTTTAAGCGAGATTTTAAGCCGGATTCCTAAGGAAATAGACGAAATAATCGTCGTTGACAATAATTCTAAGGATAAAACGGGAAGTACAGCCAGATCTTTTGGAGCAAAAGTCATAAGAGAAACCCGGGAAAAAAATGGAATAGGCTACGGATATTCACTCGCCACCGGTATTAAAAAATCAACCGGCAATATTGTCATCTGCATGGACGGCGATGGATCATATCCGGTTAGTGACATACCGAGATTAGTAAGAATCATGGACAAAGAGAAGCTGGATTTTATCTCTTGCAACAGAATCCCTTTTAGAAATCAAAAGGACATGTCGTCTATTAGAACCTTTGGGGTAAAAGTTTTAAATCTTGTTTTTTGGCTTTTAAACGGCTACAAAATACATGACAGCTTAAGCGGAATGTGGATCCTTAATCGAAAAGCTATCAACAGTATTTCCCTTTTTGAAGGAGACTGGAATTTTTCACTGGAAATAAAATTAAATGCAGTAGCAAATTCACAAATCCGATTTTCCGAACAGCCAATCTTCTATCACGACCGCATCTTTGATACCAGCAAGCAAAATCTTTTAAAAACAGGCATAAAGCATCTGACGTTTTTATTCAGAAAAAAGTTTAGCTACTCTAAATCCGGTCTTAGCTTATTACAGGATCCCCTCGTATCCCCTGCCTAATGTAGCCTTTTGAAGCTTAATTAAAAGAAAATTTAAACAGTCACCTTATCTGTGGGCTCTGCTACCGTGTATTCATCAACAATCTTGGCAATTTGCTCCATAAACTTTTCTTTTGGAGTTTTTTCTACAACCGGCTCCGGCTGTGACGCAGCCTCCTCCTTTGGAGCATCAATCACTTGAGGTGGTACTACCTCATCTGCCGGAACAACAGGCAAATCAGGAGCAGCTCGCGGTCCATTTGTAAGCAAATCATCCACAGTAACCGGATTTGGCGTCGCTACATCCAATGCGGGATCAGTAGGCCCTTTTGTCTCCGGCAAGATTGTGCTTTCAGCAGCCGGAGTAGGATTATTATTTATTCCCGGTTCCCCAAATTGAGCAACAAACTTATTAACTTCGGATTCTGAAGGAATTGCGGTTCCAGCTGTTATAATCTTAGCCTTAGCTACCACTTTTTCTAAATTAGCCAATGGATTAACCGGCTCTACCGGACTTCCGGAAGAAACATCTGCGACCGGCGCTGTCGTAATTGTTGGCGGTTGATTGCTACCCTCTCCTGTTGGATTCATATCTTAAGATATATTGACAGTATTTGAATAAGCTTGTCAAGTTGCCCCTTAAAACTTGACCTTTAAAGAAAAATAGTGTTATAATATTACCTTCTTATGTAACTTCTGTCTCAATTATTGCTCCGCCCAGCTCGAACATTATTTTTTATGAAAACTGTCAATAAACCATTAGTGTCTATTTTGCTTCCGGTTCACAACTGTGAGCGTTTTTTAGCCGATTCCTTGAAGAGTCTGGTAGGGCAAAATTACAGACAAATAGAAATTATTGCTATTGACGATAAATCTTCCGATAATTCCCTCAAAATACTTAAATCCTTCGCCAAAAAATACAAAAAAATCCGCTTTTATAAAAATGTCAAAAGGTATGGAATAGTTATGACTTTAAATCGGCTGTTACAGCGGGCTAAAGGTGATTATATTACCATCATGTCTGCCAAGGATATTTGTTCTAAGTCAAAAATTAAAAAACAGCTTGATTTCCTGTTGGGAAATCAGGGCGTGGTAGCGGTCGGCTCTCAGTGCAGATTTATGAATAAAAAAGGCAATCTGATCGGAAAATCCGACTTTCCCAAAGAAAATCAGCTCATTTATGCCTCCCCGCTCCACGGAATCTCCATGCAATTTGAAACAGTTTTAATCAACACTACCCTAATCCCGAAAGACTTATTGCGTTTTAAATCAAATTCAGAACACTTTATCTATTCCGATGTCCTGATGAAACTTCTGCCTTACGGGAAATTTGCCAATCTTCCTCAATATCTTCATTATCACAGAAATAATCCGGAAGCCTATTTTGGAGATTTAAGAATCCATCTAGCTTCCCTTATCAAGCTCTGGATAAAATCGATTGCCAACTATGACTATCAATTATCGGTTAAGTCTTTCTTCACACCCCTCATAAAACAGTCCTAATTTCTATCCCGAAGTTATCCACATTTTTTCCAATAAAATATTTATGTTGATTTTACGGCCTAAACTATTAGCTGTTTACTCTAGGATATGGCATTTTTAAAGAATTATTTGCTATAGGTTTGACATACTTGACAACGTATGATAGAATCTTTTTAGATATGATATTCGGATTTAAGAAACAAAAGAAAACATCTACCAAAACTATTTCCGACTACAAAATGGAAGTCCTCGTGAAGCAATGTGGAGATCAATTCAAGAAGTTAATCGAAAAAGGAATTAATGTTCCAGTCGCACTTTTGTAAATTGTCGATAAAAAAGTAAAGAGCATCGCTTTCGTTACTCAAAATATAAGTTCAGGTACGATAAGCAATGCTCTTATGAATTTGACAGTTAGTTTTTCAGGCAGGACA
>Ga0182027_10000870_pt1 | contig 51226 bp, 48 predicted proteins | sample 712E1DmetaG_FD_121300 | JGI IMG/M metagenome (GOLD analysis project Ga0182027, IMG submission 121300) | Permafrost microbial communities from Stordalen Mire, Sweden - 712E1D metaG (Illumina Assembly) | ecosystem: Environmental > Terrestrial > Soil > Wetlands > Permafrost | place: Sweden...
ACCAAGACTTGCTCTCCTTGGTCCTGAGATCTGTTGCTGCCAGCTTTAACGGCATGGGTGGTTTTCATATTGGCAGGTGTAGCTCTCAACGGCTCACCTGCCAATCCCCATGCCATCTACAATCGACCGTAAAGATTCGGGGCATTCCGGCCAGAGAATTGCATGGCTTGACAGCGTGCCGGTCGACTGTTACATAGCGGGGGTGATGGTTGAGTTGGTAGCCATCCTGGCGGCGGAATCAAAGGACTCTATCATGAAGAAAAGCCGATCAACATTTCGTTTGGTCATTCTGGCGCTCGCCGCGATGACCGTGGCGTTGGGCGTTTCGTGCTCGCAGCCAGCTCCGGTGGCGCCGCCTCCGTCCGAGGTCGGGCGGTTCCAACTCGTTGTGGCGCCGGAAGGCGAACGGGGGGTAGCCCTGTTCCTGGTGGATACGAAGATGGGCAAGACATGGTTTTATCGAGCTCCGCAAGGTTTCCTGGCGAATGGTTTCTGGAGCGACGTTCCGCAGTTGACGTACGGAGACGACTATTGGCGGCAAATGTTTGCCAAGATGGTGCAAGCGCAGCAGCCAACCCCGCCACCGAGCGCCGACGCCGGCATGACCAACGCCCCGTCACCGTCAGGGACGAACCGTTGAGTTGCCACCGATCTGTTCCCGGTTCCCGATGCGAATCCACGACGCGCGCGGGCTGCCCTGGTTTTCTTGTCTGAGTGACACGAGGACAGTTTTTCCATGAAGTATCGGATCCTGAAGAATGCCAATCTGAAAGTTTCCGAAGTCGGTTTTGGCGTCTGGACGGTCGGCACCAAAATGTGGGGGGTGGCGGACGACGACTATGACACGGGGATCCGTCTTCTGCAACGGGCTCTCGATCTCGGCATCAACTTTTTCGACACGGCGGACGTGTACGGCGACGGCAAGGGGGAAACCTTGTTGGCGCGGGCCTTCCCAAAGCGGCGCGACGAAATCGTCATCGCCACGAAGTTCGGCTACGATTTCTACAATCATCCCGGCGTGCAACCGGGTCAGCGCGAGCGTCCCCAGAACTGGTCCTCCGAGTTTATTCGCCTGGCCTGCGAGCGGAGTCTCCAGCGGCTCCAAACCGACCGGATTGATTTTTACCAGCTTCACAACCCGCGGATCGATGCGATCCGCAATGACGCGCTGTTCGAAACCCTGTACGCCCTGCGCAGCGAAGGCAAGATTCAGACCTTCGGCGTCGCCCTCGGGCCGGCGATTGACAAGCGCCAGATCGAGGAAGCGAAAGCGGCGATTCAGGAACGCGGAGCGCACGTTCAGATCATTTACAACCTGCTCGAGCCCATGATCGGCGAGCCGGTGTTTCCCGTCGCCCGCCAGCACGAAGTTTCCATGATCACGCGCGTGCCGCACAGCTCGGGCCTGCTCGAAGGCGCCTACAGCGAACAGACCTCTTTCCGACCCGATGACCACCGCAGCTTCCGCGTCACCGATGACGAGAAACGCAAGAAGTGGCTGTTGGATGGATTGAAGAAGGTGGAGAGACTCTCCTTCCTGACGCAGAACACGGGACGCACTCTCGGGCAGGCGGCCATCAAATACATCCTGGCCGAGCCATCGGTGGCCTCCGTGTTGCCGAACATCTACAACGAACAGCAGCTTACCGAATTTGCCGCCGCTGCCGATACGCCCGACCTCACCAGGGAAGAACTGGCCCGGATCGGGGAATTGTCGCGCAGCAATTTCGGGTTGGGTGCGACTCCTGAATCTTTACGATCCCGCTTGCCGCTATCACGATCCTGATGAGATTTGTAGGGCAAGCGCTCCGCTTGCCGCCGTTATGGGATGGACAACCGGAGCGGTTGCCCTTCTACAATTGATCGTAAAGATTCCGGTGCGACGCCGCCACCGCGGACAACAACGCGGTGGCGCAAGTGGTCAAACGCCTGGAAGCGTGGGCGACACGGACAGAACAGTTGCGAAGAAGCTTGGGAAACTAACGAAACTGTCAAAAGTCAATGACTGAGCCCTTTTTCCCCTTTTTCGCGTTTGGCTGCGGACCAGAAACAGGCAACGAACGGCAACTTCCGGCGGATCAGCGGAGTGTTTTCTTCAGGAACTTCTCGATTGTGGGCTTGGCGTCCTCGGTGAGCGGATCGCCATGCGCGAACGTGGCGATCTTGAAATTCAGATCGAGCAACTGCCGCAGGGATTTGAGAACCAATTTCCGGTCTTCCAGATACTGCTCGGCGAGAAGCGAAAGGCCTTTCCCGGGCAGGTTGAGCAGCGCATCGCCGATGAGAAGGATGCCGCCACTCTGTTTGGAGTAAAACGCCACACCGCCCGCCGAAGTCCCCAGCAACGGGAGCGCCGTCACGCCACCGGGCAGTTTCTCGTTATCGACCACCAACACATCGATTTTCGTGTCGCAATCGACCTGTGCTTTTTCGTGAGCATAGATCTGGATCTGGTACCGTTTGCGAAACCAGTCCGCGTCACGGTCGTGGTTCGCGTTGGTCAGAAAGATCGCCACCGGGACCCCCCAGGCTTCCAGCTTCTCGACCACTTCAGGGGAAGGCTTCATCGGATCAACGAACACGACCCCTTCGGGCGTCTTCAACGCGTAACTGTCAAAATCCAATTTCCACTGGGTGTGGAAACTGGACCATCCATACAGGGTTCTGGCAACCTTCTTGAGGCTTGTCGCCGGCGTCATGACTGAGATTCTCCCGGGTGGTTTGCGGACATCACGGGGAGTGTAGCTTGCTGGGCGGCACCTTGGCAAGCCAAGTGTTTATTGCGTTGCCGACTGAAGAGAACTGACCGCGGGCGCCGAATCCGCGGCAGGCGCCGTGATGCAAACGACGTCGCCCAGCACCTCACACTGGCAGCTCAACCGTTGATTGGCCCGTTTGCCTCTCAGCTTGAGTTTCTCCCGCAACGTTTTGGGAGACAGATTCTCGAGGCCTTCGACGATCTCCATGACGCAGGTGCCGCACAAGCCGTTCCCGCGGCAATTGACGATCTGGCCGATCCCTTTGTAAACCTCCACGTCGTGGAGCAGCGCCACCTTGCGCAGGTTGGCATAGTGGCCACAATCGACTTTTTTTCCCGCATTCAAGAATTCAACGGTTGGCATAATTCTCCTTCTCACGCAACCCCGCATCTCTTATAGCGATACTCCTCCACGTTGGCAAGGCAAGCAGGTACGAATTAACGTTCAACTCTCAACGCTCAACGTTCAATGGTGGCCACACTCCCGGGAGGGGAATGAGCGAACGAAGCGGTCAGCGTCAATAGATTGGTGGCGCATGCGTCCCTGCTTGCGCCACCCACCACGCTTCCAAACCAAGACCACCTTATTTCAATCGTCCAATCGCCAGCAGAATCCCCTGGAGCAATGCGTGTGGATTTGGCGGGCAGCCGGGGATGTAAATGTCCACGGGGATGACGGAGTCCACGCTGCCACAAGTGGCGTAGTTTTGGCCGAAGATGCCGCCGCTGCATCCGCACGCGCCGACGGCAACCACCAATCTCGGAGCGGGCATCGCGTCGTAGGTCTTGCGAAGCGCCAATTCCATGTTACGCGTGACCGGACCGGTGACCAGCAACAGGTCCGCGTGCCGCGGCGACGCGACGAAGTGAATGCCGAAGCGTTCGATGTCGTAAACCGGACCATTCAAGCCGACGATTTCAACTTCGCAGCCGTTACAGGAGCCGGCGTCCACTTCGCGAATGTGGAGGGAGCGTCCGAACATTTGCGCGGCGCGCCCTTTGATCTGCCGGCCCACGGCTTCGAGCGATTCGCGCTGCGGCGGGGAGAGTTCCGCAGGCCGAGTCTTGGGCGGCGAAGGCGGCGGGAGCAAGCGGTCGTGCGTGCCGTCGGGGTTGAGGCTGTAGCTGGCGCTGGTCACCAAATCGTCACGGCGGCGCGCGGCACATTCGCACTGGTTCGTCATGCGGATGGCCGGGTCCACATCGGCGCACAGGCCGCAAAAGATGCACTTCGCCAGGTCGAACCGGGCGACCCGCTGGCCGTTCACATCCTCATACGAAATCGCGCCGGTCGGACAAATGGCGGCAGCGGGACGCGCGTCCTTCCAGTTCGCCCAATCAATTTCCGGCTTGCCGCGCGCACGGCTGGAGAATTCCGGCGGCGTCTGCGGATAGCTCGTTGTGACGACGCCGATTTTCAGGCTTTGACGAAGGGTTTCAAACATGATCAGCGGTCCGTTCCTGAATAAGACAGGTTGAAGCTTTTGTTCACGACCGGGAAATCCGGGATGATGTTGCCCAGGATGGCTTCGGTCAGCGCCGGCCAGTTTTGCAGCGACGGGTCTTTGACTTTGCAACGCGCCAGCCGGTTGCCGGGCGCGGTGTGAATCCAGTGAAAGATTTCGCCGCGCCAGCCCTCGACCCAGCCCAGCGCTACGCGGTCGGGCGGCACTTCGCCGACCTTTGTCTGGATGGGACCGGCGGGCAGTCTCTCCATCACTTGACGGAGGATGCTGAACGATTGGAAGAGTTCTTCACGGCGCACGACCATGCGGCGCTGGACGTCGCCTTCGGTGAAGACCGGCACGGTGAATTGCACCTGATCGTAGAAATCGTGCGGAAAATCGCGGCGCAGGTCGTGGTCGAAGCCAGACGCCCGGCCCGCAATGCCCACGACGCCGAGGTCGTGCGCGACTTCGGGCTTGAGAACACCCGTCGTCTCCAGCCGGTCACGCGTGCCGGAGTTGCCGCGGATCAGTTCGACGAGTTCGTTGAACTCTTTCTCGAACTCGTCCACGAGCCCGGCCAACGCGCGGAGATGGTCGGCATCGAAATCGAACCGCACGCCGCCCAGGCAGGCCATGCCGCGCAACAGACGGTTGCCGGTGAGCTGTTCGTTCACGCGCAGCACGCGCTCCTTGAGCCGCATGGCGTGCATGTTCGCGGTGACGAACGCCACGTCCGTGCAAATCGCGCCGATGTCGGCGACGTGGTTGTAGAGGCGTTCCAGTTCGAGGCAGAGCGTGCGGAGCGCGCGGGCGCGCGGCGGCGCTTCGACTCCCGCGGCGCGCTCGACCGCGTGGCAGAACGCCGTCGCGTGCGCGAAGCTGGAGTCGCCGGAAATGCTCTCGGCCAGCCGAACGCAGTGCGGGATCGGCAGGCTCTCGAACAGTTTCTCGGTGGCTTTGTGGACGTAAAACATCCGCAGTTGCAAATAGAGCACCGGCTCGCCCGCCACGCTGAACAGAAAATGGCCCGGTTCGATGATGCCCGCGTGCACCGGGCCGACCGGCACTTGAAACACACCTTCGCCCTCCACCTCGCGGAACTTGTGTCGCGGGCCACTGAAGGGCGGCAGTTTCGTGTGCAAATCGAAGTCCTTGCGCAACGGGTAAACTTCCGGCCAGTCGTCGTGGAGCGCGCAACGCCGCGGATTCGGATGCCCGATTAGTTGGATGCCGAACAAGTCCTGGATTTCGCGCTCCTGCCAGTTGACGGCGTGAAGGGCGTTCGTGAGCGAGGTCATCTCCGGGTTGTCCTCCGGAATGGGCACGCGCACCAGAACGAAGCCGTGCGCCGAGTCGAGCGCGTAGAGGTAGTAGACGAAGAACACCTTTTGCCCGGCCCGGGCGTCCTCGGCAAACACGCCGGCCAGCCGGCCGTCGTGTTTCTTGTAGAAGGCCGAGCAGAATGCGCCGGCCAGCTCGAGTTTCGTCTGCAGGTAAAGCTCGTTGGGGTGCGGCGCATGGGCGTGTTCGATTTGCGCGCCGAAACGCTGCGTCAGTTCGTCGAGCACGGTTTGCAGTCCGGGGAGCAGGTTCATGGAGCCTTTTCCGCTAACAAAACTGTAGCCGCAGGCTTTAGCCTGCACGGGAAAGACGCACCCGTGAAGGGTGCGGCTACGGGGAAGTCGGTTTTGATTGGATCCTTCATGGCATTCCCCGGATGATGTTCGCGGCTTGTTCCATCAGTTGGCGGACGGAATCAGGCAGCCAGACGGTGAACAGCAGCAGCGTTCCCAGCGGCAGACTCATGGCCACGACGTTGCTCACTGAAATAGTCTCGCGCGGGTATTGGCCATTGCCCGGCCCAAGCAACAGTCGGGCGAGTTTGTTCAAGACGCCGCAGAAGACGGCGATGAGCGCCGCCAGGATCACGACGCTTACCCCGACATGGTGCGAAGTGAAGCCGCCAACCAGGATCGTCAGTTCGCTCACGAACAGGCCGAACGGCGGCAGTCCGCTCACCGCCACGGCGGCGAGGCCAAGCAACAACGCCGTCACCGGCATGGTTCGCACCAACCCGCCGCCGAGGCGGCGGAAATCCAGCGTATGGAATTGCTGGTGGACGTTGCCCGCGGCGAAAAACAGCACGGGCTTGGTGAGCGCGTGATAGCCCATGTGCAGCAGCGCGCCGAAAACTGTGAGCGGCGCGTTGATGCCCACGGCCACGCAAATCAGGCCAACGTGTTCCAGGCTGGAGTAGGCCAGCATCCGCTTGAGATTTTTCTGCAGGAGAATGAACGGCCCGGCCAGCAGCATCGAGAACAGTCCGAAGCCGAGCAGCAGGTTACGGCTGAAACCGGAGCCGAGGCACGCGGTGGTGAGAATGTGGAAGCGCAGCAGCGCATAGAGGGCGATTTTCAGGGAAACACCGGAGAGCATCGCGCTCGTGGGCGACGGCGCTTCGCTGTGGGCGTCCGGCAGCCAGGTGTGCATCGGGGCGAGGCCGGCCTTGGTGCCATAGCCAACCATCACGAAGATGAAGGCGAGCGTCATCAAGTGGTGGTCGAGTTGCGGCGCCATCCCGCACAGGCGGGACCAGTTGAAGCTCGGCATCGTTTCGGCGCCCGTTTTGCCAATGGCCGCCGCGTAAGTAAAGATGGTGCCGAACAAGGCCAGCACCAGACCCAACCCACCGAGCATGACGTATTTCCACGCCGCTTCGAGCGAGGTCTTGCGATTGTAGAGAGCCACGAGCAGCACCGAGGAAAGCGCCGTGCCTTCCACCGCGATCCACATCACACCGAGGTTGTTGGCCAGCACGACCAGAAACATGCCGGTGGCGAACAACGGTGTGAGCACGTAGAACTCCCGGAAGCGCCGCTCCGTCACGGCAGCGTCGGCCAGGTCGCGACGGAAGTAACCCACCGCATAGAGCGACGTGGCAAGCGACACGACCGAGATGAGCAGCACCATCCACGCGCTCAGGGCGTCGGCGCGCAGGAACTCGCCCCACTCGGTGACGGCGTTGCCATTGTTTGCCACGACGGTTTTGAAGAGCTTCACTCCGAGAACCAACACGCTGACGAAGCCCGCGATGTTGAGGAACTCCACCCGCCCGCGCGGCCGGGCAAACAGGCAGAGCAGGCCGACGACGAACGGCACACAGAGAATGGAGGTCAGCAGCATGAGTTCACCATTTGAGTTCGTTCAGCTTGCTCACATCCATCGAGGCAAACGTCTCGCGGATGCGAAAGACGAGGATGCCCAGCACCATCACCGCGACGACCACGTCGAAGAAGATGCCGATTTCGACCACGAGCGGCATTCCGTAGGTCGTCAGCGCAATCGCGGCGAGCATCACGCCGTTTTCCATCGTGAGGAGCGCGAGGACCTGAGTGACCGCTTTGCGACGGTTGATCATCAGGAAGAACCCGGTAAGCAGGAGCGCAATGGCGACCGCGAGCGTGTTGCTGCCGACTCGTTCGAGCGACGTGATGGGGCGGGCGACGGCGTAGGAGAGCACGGTCAACGCGCCGCAGATGAGCATGGAGGCGGGCATGTTCACGAACGGAAGGATTTCCTGCTCGATTTTGATGCGGCGCACGAGCCGTTCGAGCAGCCACGGCAGGAAAATCACTTTGCCGACAAGGGTGAGCACCGCCACGGCGTAAACGTGCCAGGCGCCATAGACGTAGCCAACGACGGTAGCGATGGCGGCGAGGAGGAGTGATTGCAGGGCGAAAATGCGGATGTTCGTGACGAGCATCCGTTGCACGACCAGCAGAAGCTGCATCATGAGCATCAGCGAAGCGAGCAGGGTGATGAGTTGCGAGCCGGTTTCAGAGGTGGGCGGGTTCATGGTTATCGAAATAAGAATGTGGACACCAGCGCGAGCGTGGCGAGTATGAAGGCAGCACTCAGCAGGTCCGGCACGCGAAACAGGCGGAGCTTGGCATTGGTTGTCTCGACCCACACCACGGCGCCGGCGAGCACGATGAGTTTCATGACGAGGAACAACAAGCCCAGTCCAAAGGCGGCGGTTGTCGTGTCCGCCGCCAATCCGACTGGAAAGAAGATGTTCGCCAGCAGCGCCATCAGGACGAGTTGCTTGATGGATACGCCCCATTCGATGAGCGCCAGGTAGCGGCCCGAATACTCCAGCAGCATCGCCTCGTGAATCATCGTCAACTCCAGGTGCGTGGCCGGGTTGTCCACGGGGATGCGGCCGGTCTCCGCGAGCAACACGATGAACATCGCGGCAAACGCCATCGCGTGCGACGGGTCGAGAAACTTCCAGCCCGGCCCCTGGCTGGCGAGGACGATTTGACTGAGATTCGTCGAGCCGGCCGTGATGGCGACCGTGAAAATGGCGAGCATCATCGCCGGTTCGGCGATGGCGGAGATGGTCATTTCGCGGCTGCTGCCCATGCCGCCGAAAGCGCTCGCAGGATCGAGTCCGGCCAACGCCAGAAAGAACCGGCCCAGCGCCAGGAGTCCGACCAGTGCCAACGCGCCGCCAAACAAGCTCATCGGCGCTTGCGCGGTGACCATCGGCACCATCAGCCCGGCGGAGAGTGCCGTCAGAAACAGCACGTAGGGCGTGACGGAAAAAACCCACGAGGCGTGCTCGGAGATGACCATGTCCTTGCGCAGAAACTTGAGCAGGTCGAAGTAAGGCTGCCAGATGCGCGAACCGCGACGGTTCTGGAGCTTGGCCTTCCAGTTCTTGATGAGGCCGCTGAGCAGCGGCGCCAGCAACAGCAGCAGCGCCGTTTGCGCGAGGATGGCTGGTAGTTCGAGGTTCATAAGGCAAACAGCAGCAGCAACAGCAGTGTGACGAAGATGTAAAGCAGGTAGGCGTGAATGCTGCCCGCCTGGAGCGCGCGAATCCGCCGGGACACGAGCAGAATCAGAATTCGCAGCGGCCGGTAAATGCGCCGCACAAAGACTTCCTCGACGTGGCTCTCGAACCGGAGCTTCTTCGCGAAGTGAGGCGAGAAGTCGTATTCGCGTTGCACGTCGCGGCGGGGACGGAACAGTGCCTTGAAGATCATCCGAATCGGTTTCGAGAACCCGGTGGCGGTATATTCCATCTGCGGCGTCAGTCCAGGCTGGCCGCAGGCCCAGGTCAGGCCGCGCCGCGTCTTCGAGTTTTGCGCGAAAACCAGCCACAGCCCGAACGGAATCGGCAGCAGGCAGACGAACATCAGCACGATGCCGAGCGTGGAGACGGTGCCGGCTTTTTCCGTGAGCGACGCCAGCACCAGGCCGTCGGCAAGACTGACTTGCGCGCTGAGTTGCTGACCAGTGAGCTGCTGCGTCAGCGGGTCGAGCAGCCGAATAAACGCGGTGGGAAAAAGTCCGAGGAGCACGCAAGCGACCGTGAGCACCGCCATGCCGAAGCGCATGGAAGGCGCGACCTCGTGCGCGTGCCTGGCATGTTCGCTGCGCGGCTGCGCGAGAAACGTAATGCCGAACGCTTTTACGAAACACGCCGCCGCCAGCGCGCCCGTCAGCGCCAGCATCGCGCCGCTGAGCGGGAAGATCAGCCGTATCAGGCTCTCCGTCGTGCCGAAACCCTGGAGCAATGCCTGATAAGTCAGCCACTCACTAACGAACCCGTTCAACGGCGGCAGCGCGGAGATGGCCACCGCGCCGACGAGGAAGAAGAAGGCGGTTTGCGGCATCCGTTTAACCAGCCCGCCCATTTCCTCCATGTTGCGGGTGTGCGTGGCGTGCAGCACCGCGCCCGCCCCGAGGAACAACAACCCTTTGAACGAGGCGTGATTGATGGTGTGATACATCCCGGCAATGAGACCGAGCGTGGCCAACAGCGGGTGTCCCGTGTGCAGGAAAATCAGGGCCGCCCCCAAGCCCATGAGGATGATGCCGATATTCTCGATGCTGTGATAGGCGAGCAGGCGCTTGAGGTCGTGTTCCATCAGCGCGTAGAGCACACCCAACACGGCGGAGATGGTGCCGACCGTCAGCACCGTCACACCCCACCAAAGCGGCGGCGTGCCGAGGAAGTCGAAGCAGACGCGCGTCAACCCGTAGATGCCGGTCTTGATGATCACGCCGGACATGAGCGCCGACACGTTGCTGGGCGCGACCGGATGCGCCACCGGCAGCCAGATGTGGAACGGGACGATGCCCGCCTTGATGCCGAAACCGAGCAGGAACAGGAGGAACGCCGCATCGCGTTTGCCGGGCGACATCTGCGCGCCAATGTCATGCAAGCTGGCAAAGCTGTAGTCGCCCGAGGCCTGGTACAGCAGCAGAAAACCAAGGAGGATGCACCCGGCGTCAATGTGCGACATGATGAAATAGAGCACACCGGCATCGCGCGTTTCGGGTTGTTCGTGCTCGAAGCTTACGAGGCAGTACGCCGTCAACGCCATGAGTTCCCAAGTGATGAGAAACAGCCAGATGTTGTCCGCCACGAACATCAACGTCGTGGCCAGCAGCAGCGCGTTGAAGAAAGCGCCGAGCGCGCCGACGTTTTTGCGTCCGAAGTAACCCTTCGCGTAGCCGAGCGAATAAATCGAGAGCGCAAAACCGAGCATAGAGACAATCAGGAGGAAGAACGCGCCCAGCCCGTCAAGACGGACGGTGAACTTGATGGAAGGAATGAGCGATGGCAGAAGCTCGAACTGCGGTGCGGGCGTGCCGGCTCCGCTGGAGAGAAAGAGCAGCGCGGCCAGAAGGCCGCTCAAAGCCGAAAGCGATGCCACGCCGAAGGAAAGGGCGTTCGCCAGTCTCTCGCGGCGCATGAACAACAATCCGGCCACGGCTCCGATGCCATATCCGCAGAGTGACGCAACGAGCAGCGTGGCGGGTTGGAGGTTCATGGCGACATTCGCCCGAGCAACCGCAACAGGCCGTCGAGAATGGTCAGCGGATGCGGCGGACAACCCGGGATGAACAGATCGACCGGCACCACGCTGGCCGCGCCGTTGTGGACCTCGGGATGGTCGAGGTACGGGCCGCCGGCAATCGCGCAAGCGCCGACGGCGATGACAAGCTTCGGTGCGGGCACGGCATCGTACGCCTTCTTCAAGGCGAGCCGCATGTTCTCTGTCACGGGTCCGGTAATGAGCAAGCCGTCGGCGTGACGCGGTGAGGCGACCACCTGGATGCCAAACCGGCCAAGGTCGAAGACGACCGTGCTCAACACATTCACGTCGGCCTCGCAGCCGTTGCACCCACCGGCGCTGACCTGCCGCAGCTTGAGCGACCGGCCGAAGAGCCTTCGGCTCTTTTCATCGAGCGCGGCCGCCAGCTTGAGGCCGTCGCCGATCAGCACCAGGTCTTCGCGCGTGCGCGCCGCCAGGCGGAAGTCCTGCGTGTAACAGATCGCCTGCTCGGGGCACACCTCGACGCAATCGGTACAGAACAGACACCGGCCCAAATCGAGCCGCAGTCCCTTCGGATCGATGGTGATCGCGTCGGTCGGGCACGCTTCAGCGCAATCGCGGCAGCCGACCGGGCACTTCGACGAATCCACGACCGGTAGTCCGCGAAACCGGTCAGGCAACGTCGGCTGCCCCTTCGGAAAGGAAATGGTGCGATGGCCTTGTTGCCAACGCGCTGAGAGAATTTTCAACATACCATCACCTCAGAGATCGTGTCCGCAGTAAGACAGGTTAAAGCTCTTGTTGCACAACGGGAAATCGGAGATTTGCTGGTTGCGCAACGCCAGCGCCAGCCCCATCCAGTTGTAAAAGGAGGGATCGACCACCTTGTAGCGGGCGAACCGGCCGCGCTCATCCGTCATGGCCACGTGACAAATCTTGCCGCGCCAGCCTTCCACGAGCGACACGATGAACGTGTCGGCGGCCAACGCCCCTGGCGTTGTCCGCGTGGCCCCGACGGCCAGCATCTGCAGTTGTTCGCGCACGAAGTCCGCGGACCGCTGGATTTCCAGCCAGCGCACGTAGGCCCGAGCGAAAACATCCCCTGTGTTGGCCGTGGAGACAGGAATGTGTGAGAAGCGGAAAATGCCAGCCGGGAAATCATGCCGGACATCGCACTCCACGCCGCAGGCCCGCGCCACCGGGCCGACCAAACCAAGCTGTTCGCAGACCTCCAGAGTCACCTTGCCGGTATCTTCAAACCGGCTCATCACCGAAGGCGAATCCCAGAGCAGGTTGACGGCGCTGGTGACATCGCGCATGGTCTTCTCCAAGAACTTCAGCAATTCTTCCACGCGCGTTCCATCCACGTCGAACACAACGCCACCCGGCCGCACCAGCCCGCGCCCGAAGCGACTGCCGCAGAGACGCGCGGTCATGTTGAGGAAGTCGCCACGCAACCGGCCGCAGTAGGAAGCCGTGGGCAGAAATCCCACGTCACCCGCCAGTGCGCCGAGGTCGCCCGTATGATTGGCCAACCGTTCCAGTTCCAGCGCCACGCCACGCAACGCTTGCGCCCGCGCCGGCACCTTGCAGCCCGCCAGCGATTCGATAGCCTGACAGTACGCCGCGGCGTGGCCCACCGTTGTATCGCCCGCCAGCGTTTCCATGTAGTGGATTGTCCGCTTGTCCGGTCCGCCGACCAGGGCCCGTTCCACCCCACGGTGCTGATAGCCGAGTGAGATTTCCAGGTGAAACACCTGTTCGCCGTGGCACTGGAACCGGAAGTGCCCCGGCTCAATCACGCCGGCGTGAATCGGGCCGACGGCCACCTCGTGAACTTCTTCGCCTTCGACGCGGTAGAAATCGGTCACGCCGATGAGAGGTTGTTCCTGGGCAGCCCGGCCCCAGGCGTCGTGGCCGGGGCGCTGTGATTTGACGAAGCGCACGGGCTTGAGCCACGGATGCCCTTCGGGACGCAGGCCGAACTGCTCGGCAATCTCGCGCTCGAATAGATGCACCTGCGGACACTCCGGCGTCAGCGATGGGAAAACGTCGCCACGCATGCGCGTTCTCGTTGCGTAAAGCTGGCCGCCTTCGCGGTCCGCCAGCACCCCATAGATTTCCACGGCATCGCCGGCGTTTGGCACATGGCCGAACATCGCCGCCACGTGCGCGCCGACCGCCACGCGGTCCAGGATGGCACTGCGGAATTGCGGCCAGTCCAGCTCCGGAATTTCCTGGCGCGCCCGCGCCACTCCGTTTCGCAAAGCCAACAACGCAGAGCCGGCACTCATCGTCCGCCCTCCAGGAACGCCGCTGCCTCGCGCAACATGGATTCCAACGGGGGCGGAAGATAGACACCCAGCAACAACACCAGTCCCAGAAACACCAGGATCGGCACGACGACCTGCGGACGATCCTGAAAGGTGGTAGCCGCCGCCTGCGGGGACGGTGTTCCCTGGACAACTCGCAGGACCGTCGCACCCATGCCGACAAACACAATCGCCAACAGCAGGAGGAACAATCCCGCCACGACGAATTTACCCTCGCCGATCGCGCCGTTCAGGATGGTGAATTCACTGATGAACGGCCCGCCCGGCGGCGACCCGGTGATCGCCAGAAACCCGGCCAGGAACAGCGAGCCCGACACGGGCAGGCGGCGGATCGCGCCGCGCACATCATCGGTGAGTTTGCTGCCGTAGGCGCGGTGGATGTTGCCCGCCGATAGAAACAGCACGCCCTTGGTCACCCCGTTGGTGAGCAGGTGCAACAGCGCGCCGAACGTCGCCAATCCGCCGATGCCGATGCCCAATACCAGAATGCCCATGTGCTCGACGCTGGAGTAGGCCAGCATCCGCTTGAAGTCGCGCTGCCGGACCATGAACACCGCGGCCACGGCCATCGACAACAGCCCTACGAAAATCATGATCTCTCTCGCGAACGCCGTTTCGTTCGCGGCCCGGCAAATCTGATAGAATCGCAGGATCGCCAGAAACGCGCAGCTCGTGACACCGCCTGCCAGCAGCGCGCCCACCAGCCCCGGCGCTTCGCCATACGCATCCGGTTTCCAGGTGTGCATGGGCGCCAGCCCCATCTTCGTTCCGTAGCCAACCAGCAGCAGCACAAACGCCGCGTGCAGCCACGGACGCGAAAGCTGCGGCGCGAGCTTCACGAGATCGTCGAACAGCAACGTCGATTCCAGTCCCTCGTGCAGCGAGGAGTAGGCGAGGAAGAAGGAGCCGAGCAGCGCCAGCGCAATGCCCACCGAGCCGATCAGCAGGTATTTCCATGTCGCCTCCAGCGAACGCGGGTTGTGATTGAAGAACAGCAGCGGGGCCGTCGCCAGCGTGGTGGCTTCCATCCCCACCCACATCAGGCCGAGATGATGCGACAAGATCACCAGCGTCATCATCGCCAGCATCGCCAACAGACAGGCGCAAAAGACGCGGTTCGGACGGTCAGCCCGCAACGCCAGATAGCCGGGCGCATAGAGCGCGCAGAGGAAAAACAGCACGCTGACAAACATGAGAACCAGTTTGCCGAGGGGATCCAGCGACAGCCAGCCGCTGAATGCCGAGACCGGCGCGCCGGCAAGCGCGCATCCGACCAGGACCAGATGCGCGAGTCCGCCCAGCGGCACCAACCACGGACGCCAACGGCTCGACGGCACCGCCGCGGCCGCCGCGGCAGTCAACAACGGAACAACTATCAAAAGCCAGGCCATGCTTTACTCCTTTAACGCGGAAAGTTTGCGGGTGCTCACCGTCGAAAACTCCTGACTGATCCGGTGGATGATAATCCCCATGATGAAAATGGCGACGAACAGGTCCAGCAACACGCCGAGCTCCACCAGGAACGGCATGGCCTCCACCAGCAGCAGGCCAAAGATGAAAATGCCGTTCTCCAGCACCAGATAGCCGACCACCTGGGTGATCGCCTTCGCCCGCGTGGTTAAAATCAGAAAGCCGGTCAGCACCGTGGACAGCGACGCGGGTACGACCAGCGACCCGATGTGTTCATGGGCAATCGGCAGTGTCTTGGAAAACAGAATGGCCAGCGCCGTGCCCACCCCGCCCAGCAGCAGCGAGGAGATGAACCCGATGATCGGCTCGACCTCGCGACGGATGACCACTTCCCGGATCGCATGAAAGAGCATCCGGGGGATCACCACGCCCTTCAACGCGATCGCGGCGACGGCCATCAGGATCACCCCGACCGTCACCGTGCTGTGGGCCAGGACGACCGTGACGCCCAGCAACACGCCTTGCAACGCCAGGGCGTGGATCACCGTGCGCAGTTGACTTGCGCCCAGCGCGACAAAATTCAGCAACAAGACCGCGACCAGAATTGGATCGAGTAATTGATTCATGAAATCATCTCAGTAACAGGACAATGCCGAACGCCGACAGCAGGCACGCCGCCACCAGAAACGTCGGCACAAACACCAGCCGAAAACGGGCCATCACCGATTCGACCACGCCGATCAACACCGCCAGCGCCAGCATCCCCGCGACGAAAAGGCCCCAGTCCGCCCACGCATTGCCCGACTGAAACGGGGCCACGATGTGAAGCAACAACGCGCCCATCACGAACAGCTTCACCGCCGCGCCGTAGAGAATCATGCCGAACGCCGGCCCGCTGTGATCGAGCACCATGACCTCGTGGATCATCGTCAACTCCAGGTGCGTGTTCGGGTCGTCGAACGGGATGCGCGAGTTCTCCACCAACACCACGATGAACAGGCTCGCCGCCACCAGCACCAACGACGCGCCCGCCACACCCCAGCCGCTGGGAAACGGCCCGTTGAGCATCGTGGTCAGCGAGAGCGACCCGGAAAGCTTGGCCAGCACCAAAAAGCCGAAGAACAAGGCCGGCTCGGCCAGGCACGAAAAAGTCACTTCCCGCGCGGCCCCCATTCCTTCGAACGCCGAACCCGTGTCCAGCGCCGCCGAGGCCGTGAAGAACCTTCCCAGCCCGAACAGGTAGGCAAATAGAATCAGGTCGCCGCTGAAAGAGACCGGCGCCCCGTGGCTGCCCAGCGGCACCAGCATCCCCGCCAGCAGGGCCGTCACCAACCCGACGACCGGCCCCGCGCGAAACACCCAGGTGGTGGTCGTGCTGAACACCGAACCCTTTTGCAGGAGTTTGGCCAGATCGTAGTACCATTGCAGGACCGGTGGGCCGACCCGCCCGGCAAACAATGCCTTGGTCTTGCCGATCACGCCGAGCAACAGCGGCGGCAGCCCCAACAGCAGAACGATGTGTACGATAACGTGATTCATAATCAGGGACGCTCTCTCGTTTACCTCCACAACAGCAGCAGAATCAGGAACACCACGATGTAAACCAAATAGGCGTGAATGCTTCCCGCCTGTAAAAAGCGGAACGACGACGTGATCTTCGCGCCGAATCGAAAGCTCGGACGCAACACGCCGTCCAGCACAAGCTCCGGTACGTGACTGCGAAACCGCGTCGCACCCGAAAACAAGGGCTGCTCGCCGGGAGCCAGGACTCGCGGTCGCAGCACCCAGGCAAAAAAACCAACCAGCATCTGCGCAAACGACGACGACGTGTATTGCATCGTCGGCCCCGGCGCTGCATACCCGCAGTCCCAGGTCCCGGCCGGTGCCGCTCCGCAGGCGCGCACCCGTTCGGCCAGCCCAACGCTCCCGAGAACAAACAATCCGATCAACACCAGCCCGGCCACACTGACCCATCCCAACGGCGCCAGAGTCGCCAGTGCCGGCCCGTCGGCCGCCAGTTCCGGCGCCCACGCGTGGACCCCTTGCTCTAATACCGGCGCCACCAGCAGTGGCGCCAATCCGATGAACAGACAGCAGCCCACCAACGCGAGCATCGGCCCCGTCATGTTCGACGCGGCCTCGTGCGCGTGGCGCGCGTGCTCGGACCGGGCCGCGCCGAGGAACACCGTGCCAAACGCTTTCACGAAACAGGCCACGGCCAGCGCGCCGATCAACGCCAGCGCGGGCGCGGCAAACGCCGCCCCGGCCCACGCCGTTCCGCCGCCGATCCCGAGCGAACGGAACAGACCGAGATAAATCAGCAGTTCGCTCACGAATCCATTCAGCGGCGGCAACCCGCAAATCGCCACCGCGCCAGCCGCGAAACAAAGCGCCGTGCGCGGCATCGCCCGGGCCAGTCCGCCGAGATGATCCATCTCGCGCGTGTGCGTCGCGTGAATCACCGCGCCGGCGCTCAGGAACAGCAGCGACTTGAACAGGCCGTGATTCCAGACGTGCAACAACGCGCCCGCCAATCCGAGTACCACGTAATCCGCGCGTCCCAGCGACCGGCCCACCATCGCCAGTCCCAGCCCCATGACGATGATGCCGATGTTCTCAATGCTGTGATACGCCAGCAACCGTTTCAGGTCATGCTGGCCCAGGGCAAACACCACGCCCAACACGCCGGAAATCGTTCCCGCCGCCAACAGCAGGCCGCCCCACCACACCGGCGGATGCGGCAACAACGAGCCGATACGGACAAGACCGTAAATGCCGATTTTAATGAGCACGCCGGACATCAGCGCCGAAACGTGACTCGGCGCCATCGCGTGCGCGCCCGGCAACCACATGTGCAGCGGCATAATACCGGCCTTGAAACCGAAACCGATCACCGCCAGCAAGAAGATGGCCGTGGCCGCCCCCGGCACCACCGCCGTGTCCGGCAGCGCCGTCAGCGCGAACGAGCCCGTCACGCTTCGCATGACGGCAAACAACGCGAACAGGAAGAGCGTGGCCGTGTGCGTGGTGACCAGATAGACCCAGCCCACCTCGCGCACCGCGGGGTCCTCGTCTTCAGTGGTGATCAGGAAAAACGCGCTGAGCGCCATAATCTCCCACACAACGAGAAACAGAATCGAGTTGGCGGCGATCGTTATTCCCGCCAGGGCCGCCGTGGCCAGGCCGTAAAACAGGCGCAGCCGCTGGCCGTTGTGCGGATGTTCCGCCTGCTTCCAATAACCCAGCCCGTAAATGCTGCCGAGAGCCGGCACCAAAAAAATCGGCAGCAAGAAGATGACCGAGAGTCCGTCCATCTTGATGACCCAGCCTGCGATGGGCGGTTGCCGCAGGGATCCCAGGGCGCCGGCAATGCCCAGGACCGAACCCATCAGCGCCAGCACGACGGCGAGCTTCTGTCCCGCGTCCCCGTCGCGTTTGAAAAATAGTCCCGGCACGCCACTCAGCGCATGGCCCGCAATGCCCAGGATGACCAGCCACTCGCTCATGGCATGCTCCACCCCCGGAAGACGATCCAGGCGAACGCCAGCACCAGCACCACCACGAAGTACAACAGGTAATAATGAATTTTGCCCTGTTGCACCCAGCGCAACTGGGCGAACCGTTCCGCCCACCGCTCGAAAAACGGTTGGTACAGGTCGCGGCTGAGCGGATCGAAATAGGCCACCGCCAGTTTGCCCGCGGAAGGGAACAAGCCCTGCGGAGCGACTACGTTGGTCTTCGGCCGCAGCCACCTCGGAAACAACCGTGTCACCATCAACTCCGAGAACGATTGCCCCGTGTACTGCATTCGAGGCGTCGGCAGAACGTAGCCGCATCCCCACGTCGCGTCCGCCGATTCGCTGGCGCGCCGCCGCAGCACCAGAAGAACCAGGGCGGCGGCTGCGAGCGCCATCCACACGACGACGTTGACCGTCCCCAACATGGCCAGAGGCGACTGCGCGGAGTCGAGGACGGCCATGAAGTTTTCGACCGGGATGCCGAAAACCTGGCGGACAGTTCCGGAAATGGCCAGGACAAGCACCCGGGGGAACACGGCGGCGATCACGCAGAGCAGGGCGAGAACGCCGATCGGCGCGGTCATCCAGACGGAAGATTCGTGCGCGTGGCGGGCCTCGTCGCTGCGGCTTTCCCCCAGCAGCACGATGCCGATTAGCCGGACAAAACAGATCAACGCCAGACCGCCGACGAACGCAAGCACGCCCACGGCAAACAGAAGCACGGTGCGGCTCACACCATTGAGTTCCAACCCGCCGTGAAGCATCGCCATGTAAATCAGCCATTCGCTGACGAACCCGTTCAGCGGTGGCACCGCCGTAATAGCCAGCGCGCCCAACGCCATGGCCGCGCCGGTTCGCGGCATCCGCTTCATCAATCCGCCGAGCCGCTCCAGATCCTTCGTACCCGCACCGTGCAACACACTACCGGCGCACAGGAACATCAATCCTTTCATCAGCGAGTGGTTCCAGAGATGCAACAGTCCCCCTGCCAGTCCCAACACCGCCACGGTCGTATGCCCGCTCGTCAGGCCCCACAACCCCACGCCCAGCGCCAGCACGATCAGCCCGACGTTCTCGATGCTGGAGTAGGCCAGCGCGCGTTTCAAGTCGCGTTGGAACAGTGCCAGCGAAACGCCGAATACCGCCCCGGCGAGTCCGATGGCCACCAACACCGGCCCCCACCACGCCGCCGGTTTGCCCAGGAACATCAGGGTCCGGAGAAGACCGTAAATCCCGATCTTGATCATCACGCCGGACATCAGCGCGGACACGTGGCTCGGCGCGGCCGGATGCGCTTCCGGCAGCCAGACGTGCATCGGCACAAACCCCGCCTTCGCTCCGAACCCGACCAGCGCGAGCACGAAGATCACACCGGCGCTGCCGGGAGCGAGCTGGTTCGCCACGCCGAACTTGTCGAAATCGAGCGAGCCGGCCTGTCGCCCCAGCAACAGGAACATCGCCAGCAAACACGCCGCGCCGAGATGCGTGGCCACCAGATAAATCCATCCCGCGACCCGCACCTCCCGTTTTTCGTGCTCGAACGTCACCAGGAAAAAGGCCGCGACCGACATCATTTCCCAGGCGACCAGGAACAGCACGACGTTGCGGGCGATCACGACCATCGCCATGCTCGCCACGAACAGGTTGAAGAAAAACCACTGCGGCGCGAGCCGCTTCGTGGCGCGATACGCCAACAGGTATTCACCGCCGTACACCGCCGCCAACGCCGAAAGCGCAAAGATCGGAATCAGGAAAAATGCCGACAAGGCGTCGAGTTGGACGTGGAACGCGCCGCCGGGCACACGCCAGGCCAGTTGCAGCGAGTCCGTGCCCGCCTGGAGCAGCCCGCGCAATGCGGGGACCAAACCGACGACACACCCTGCCAGCGCCCCGCCCGCGCCCAGCGCCGTGGCGATACGCGGGCGGCCGATGGCCGGCAGGGTCGCCAGACCGCTCAAGACGAGAATCGCGACGGCAACGATCAACAACGTCATCATTGCCCCCCGCGGGCGGCAGCGATGGCAGGCTGCGCGAGACCGGCCTCAACCCGGCGCGCCTCCTTGAGGATTTCTTCCGCAGAGGCCCGACGCGTCACCGCCGCCTTGAACCCCGCGTCGTGCAACGCAAACGCCAGCCGCGACAGCAGGTGCAGATGCGTCCGCACCGTCGGACTGATCAGCGAAAACAGCGCGTGCACCGGTTTGCCGTCCACCGCGCCGAACTCGATCGGCGTGGCGAGCAGGCAGAGGCTGATCAACGCCCGGGGGACGTGCAGCACCACGGGGTTGCGCACGTGCGGGATGGCGATGCCGTCGCCGACGCCGGTGGACGCCAGGGCTTCGCGCGCGAGGAACATGTCGAGGAGAAACTCCCGATCCGCGTCGTCAGGAAGAGACAGGTTCTTGACAATCGCCCGCAGGGCCGATTCGCGGTCGGAAACTCCGACCCCGTGGAAAATCCCGCCGGCCTGCAGCGCATCGGCAAAACTGGGTGGACGCGCCGAGGCGTTTTCCTGGTCGCCAAAAATCTCGCTGGAGAGATGGACGTGGCGCGCGGTGGCCCACTCCAGCAACTCGGCGCGGTTGAACCGGTACTGGCCGCTGATTTGGCGGGCGGGCAGCTCTTTGTCTTCTATCCATTGATAGATTTTCTTTTCGGGCACGGCGAACAGTTTCGCCACTTCACGAACACGCAGTTCCATCGTCAGTTTTTCCTCTCTGCTAAAGCGGTCACGCGCCGCACGCGACACTCCACACGAGATACAATCAGGATTGCCACCGCCAGAAAAGCCAGAATCATTTACTTCCTTGGCAACGCCTCTTCGAGGCGGTGGAGTTCGGCGAGAATTTCTTCGTGGAACGCCTGACGCATCACGGCCTCTTTCAATCTGGCGTCGCGCAACGCAAACGCCAGGCGCGACAACAGGTGGAGATGCGCGCGCACGGTCGGACTGATCAACGTGAACAGCGCATGCACCGGTTTGCCATCGATCGCAGCGAAATCGACCGGCTTTTCCAGGAAGCAAAGGCTGATCATCGGACGGTTGACGTGCAGGACGACCGGGTTGCGCACATGGGGGACGGCAAGGCCGTCACCAATACCCGTGGAGGTCAGTCCTTCGCGCGCCAGCAATACCTTCAAAAGGAAATCGCGGTCCACCTCTTCGGGAAGCCGAAGTGTGTCCACCACACACCGTAACGCTGAATCACGATCCGCGCCGCCGACCCGGTAGTGGATTCCGCCAGCATGCAACGCTTCCAGCAGACTCGGCAATGGGGTGGGGCTTTCTGGCTCGACAAAGATTATTGGGGAGACCTGGATTTTTCGTGAGGTGGCCCACTCCAGTACTTCCGCCCGGTAGAACCGGTATTGTCCACTGACACGGTATCCGGGAAGACTGCCGTCGTTAATCCAGCGGTAGACAGTCTTCTCCGACACATTCAGCAACTCGGCGACATTTTGTACGGTCAATTGCATTCGTATCTGACTCTTCCAATCGTTACCCACCATTGGACAAAGGTGGACTTTCTACTGGAACATGGCATGGATGTCAAGCGCCCGACGTAATTTTCTATCTGTAACGCAACGCGAGGCAATCCTCGGCTTCGGGACGTCTCTTGAAAAGCGCGACCGATGTTGACATACTCCATCCGTCGATCGAAAGGTGCGGATCCATGAAACCCGACCAATTCATCAAAGTGGCGCAGAAACTCGCGCGACCATACTGTATCACCAACGGAAAACGATTTCGTCTCAAGGATTTTGACCCCGGCGACACGGGCGGGTTGAAGGCCGCCGACAAACCTCAAGAAGTGGAAGCGCTGCACGACGGTGTGGAAACGCTGTCGCAATTGCAGGATCGGCTGTACGCCGGCGACCGGTGGGCGGTGCTCCTGATCTTTCAAGCCATGGACGCCGCCGGCAAGGATGGCGTGATCAAGCACGTGATGTCCGGCGTCAATCCGCAGGGCTGTCAGGTCACGTCGTTCAAGACGCCATCGTCGGAGGAACTCGACCACGATTATTTGTGGCGTTGCGAGAAACATCTGCCCGAGCGCGGCCGCATTGGCATCTTCAATCGTTCCTACTACGAGGAGGTCCTCGTCGTGCGCGTGCATCCCGAGCTGCTCGAACGGGAGCGGCTCCCCGCCGAATTCGTGACCAAACACATCTGGAAAGAGCGCTACAAGGACATCCATGCTTTCGAGCGTACCCTGGGCCGCAATGGCGTGTTGATCCGGAAATTCTTTCTCCACGTTTCGCGCGGGGAACAGAAGCGCCGGTTCCTCGAACGTCTCGACAACCCGGAGAAGAACTGGAAGTTCTCCCCCGACGATGCCCGCGAACGCCAGTATTGGAAACAGTACATGGAAGCGTACCAGGAAATGATTCGCCACACCGCCAGCGACGCGGCTCCGTGGTACGTCGTGCCCGCCGATAACAAATGGTTCACGCGTGTCATCGTTGCCGCCGCCGTCATCGACGCCCTCGCCTCGCTCGACCTCCAGTATCCGAAGGTGAACCAGAATAGAATCCAGGAGATGGCCGCCGCCAGGAAAGACCTTCTCGCCGAGAAGTGAAACTCTTGCCGCGCGCTTCTGCTCCACGGCGATTGCATCGGGACGGGTTGTCCGGTATCCTTGCGGCCAAGGTGAAACTGTCGCTGCAGTGGAAATGGTTTCTCGGATTGGCCGCGCTGTTGGCGGCATTGCTGTTGCTGATCATCCTCTGTATTGATCTGACCTTGCCCCCCTATCTCATCGGCAGGATCCAGCACGATCTCGAACGGGAAGCCAGGCTGGCTCGCCAGGCGTTCGACAACCAACTGGCAACGACACCGGCGAACGTCGGAGACGTCAACCGTCTCGCACACGAGTTGGGAAGCCAGACCGGTTTGCGCATTACGGTGATGACAGCCGACGGAACAGTCATCGGCGAATCCGACAAGCCGCCGGAGGAACTTGGACAGATCGAAAATCACCTGCACCGGCCGGAGATCCAGGAAGCTCTCCGGAACGGCGTGGGCAGCACGCGACGTCACAGCGCGACGATCGGGGTCGATCTGTTGTACGTGGCGGTTCCCGTGCTTGCATCGTCGCCCTCGCCCCAGTTGGCTGGGTTCGTCCGTGTCGCGTTGCCACTCCATGAGATTTCACAGACAACCAGCCGCGTGCGTTGGACCGTGGCAGTCGTAAGTCTCATCGTCGGCTTGATCGACATTCCATTCCTGTTCTGGTTGGCACGGCGATACAGCGACCCGATTGACACGATGCGTCAGATGGCGATTCGGGTCGCGGGCGGCGATTTCGGCATGCGCGCACCCGAGCGGGTCGGCGGCGAGCTGGGGGAACTGGCCGGAGCGCTCAACCGGATGAGTGTGCAGTTGGAGACGCGGTTGCGGGAACTGACGGCCGAGAAAGCGGAGTTGAACGCGACGCTCGCCAACATGATCGAGGGCGTGCTGGTCGTGGATGCCGGCTGCAAGATTCGCCTGGCCAACGATGCGCTGCGCCGACAGTTCGGCCTGCCCGAGTCAGCCTTGGGCAAGACGGTGACGGAAGCCTTTCGCAACGCGCCGCTGCAGGATCTCGTCAGTCAGGCGCTTGCAAGCGAGCAGGCCCATGCGAGAGAGCTGTCCTTTTTCGGCCCCGAGGAACGCGTGTTCGACGTGAACGCCGCCTGCCTGCGCGGGCGGGACGGTTCCCCGACCGGCGTGGTCATCGTCTTCCACGACATCACGCGGATCAAACAACTGGAGAATGTCCGAAAGGAATTCGTCGCCAACGTCAGCCACGAATTGCGAACACCACTGTCGATCATCAAAGGCTACGTCGAAACGTTGCTCGACGAACAACCGCCCGACGACGCCACCTCCAAACAATTCTTGCAGACCATCGAGAAACATTCGCGGCGGCTGGAATCGCTGATTGGCGATCTGCTCAGCATCTCAGAACTGGAATCGCATCAGGCGAAATTGAATCTCGCCTCCGTCTCGCTGCGAGCCGAAACCGAATCCGTTCTGGAAGAACTGAAACAGCGCGCCCGTGACAGAAACCTAACGGTCGTTTCGGAGGTGCCGGAGGGTTTTCCGGCAGTGCGCGCCGATGCCCAGCGGCTGCATCAGGTGCTGTTCAACCTGCTCGACAACGCGATCAAATACACCCAGCCCGGCGGTCGCGTGATCGTGTCGGCCCGGGAAAAGGAGGGCGAGATCGAGGTGTGCGTCGCCGACAACGGCCCGGGCATCGCGCCCGAACATTTGTCCCGCATCTTCGAACGGTTCTACCGGGTGGACAAGGCCCGTAGCCGGGAAATGGGCGGCACGGGCCTCGGCCTGTCCATCGTCAAACACATCGTCCAGGCCCACGGCGGCCGGGTCTGGGTCGAAAGTTCACCCCGCTCCGAGCGGGGCGAGCCCGGAAAAGGCAGCTCGTTCTACTTCACCCTGGCGCGAGCATAAACCGGGCACCGCGCAGATGCCCGCAAGAATGGGAGTCAAAGCTACTCTTGAAATCGGTGCTCCTGCCCCGCATACTCGTGCTCATGTCGGCGAAGTCTCATCAGGACAACTGCTCAACATCGAAGTCTGAGACATGACTGCTGAAACACACTCCCAATTGGCGAATTTCATCTGGAGCATTTGTAACCTGCTCCGAGGCCCGTACAAGCGGAACGAGTATCGCAAAGTCATTCTGCCGCTCACGGTGCTTCGGCGATTTGACTGCTTGCTTGTCCCGACCAAGGCGAAGGTTCTCGAAGAGTTCAAGGCGGTCAAGACGAAGCCAGAAACTATCATTCGTCACCGGCTTTCCTTGGTTACCGGGCGTCCGTTTTACAATCTCTCCAAGCTGGACATGCAGAAGTTGCTCGACGACCCGAACCAGCTTGCGCCGAACCTCAACGGGTACATCAACGCTTTCTCGCCCAATGTCCGCGCCATCATGGAGCGGTTTACTTTCGACCAGCAGGTTTCCCGCATGGCCGAGAAGAACCTGCTCTTCCTCGTCATCAAACGCTTCACCACGATTGATCTCTCGCCGGAGCGGGTGGACAACGTGCAGATGGGGTACGTGTTCGAGGAACTCATCCGGATCGGCGCGGAACAATCCAACGAAGAAGCCGGGGAGCATTTCACTCCGCGTGAAGTCATCAAGCTCATGGTGAACCTGCTGCTTTCGCCGGAGAAAGATCTCGCCCGGAGCCACGTGGTAAAGACCATCTACGACCCCGCCTGCGGTACGGGCGGCATGCTCTCTGTTTCGGAGAAATATATCCGCGACCTTAATAAAGAAGCCAAGCCGCTCCTCTACGGTCAGGACTGGAACGACGAGGCGTGGGCGGTCTGCAAATCCGACATGCTCATCAAGGGCGAGGACGCCGACAACATCATCCTGGACGACACGTTCACGAAGGACGGGTTTGACCGCAACAAGGACGGCGAGAAGTGGACGTTCGACTACATGCTGGCCAATCCGCCGTTCGGCGTGGAGTGGAAGCAGCAGCAACGGTACATCGAACAGGAGCGCGACACGCTCGGTTATGGCGGACGGTTCGGTGCCGGCACGCCGCGCGTCAACGACGGCGCGCTGCTGTTTCTCCAGCACATGCTTTCCAAGATGCGTGCACCGAACAAAGGCGGCAGCCGGGTCGCCATCATCTTCAACGGTTCGCCGCTGTTTACCGGCGATGCTGGGGCGGGCGAGAGCAACATCCGGCAATGGATCATCGAGAACGACTGGTTGGAAGCCATCGTCGCCCTGCCGGAACAGCTTTTCTACAACACCGGCATCTCCACCTATCTCTGGGTGCTCACCAACCGGAAGGAAAAAGAACGCAAGGGCAAGATTCAACTCATTGACGCCCGCAATTTCTGGGTGCAGATGGAGAAAAGCCTCGGCAACAAACGCCGCCGCATCGGCGATCCATCGGACAAGGAGAAAGACCCCGACCACATCGGCGAACTCACCAAAATCTTCGGCAACTTCAAGGACGGTGAGCTACGCGCCTTCGCGGAGGAAGACCCGGTCACCCACCAACCCGTCCAGCGGCAGCGCGTGGTCTGCAAGGTTTTCGACAATGAGGACTTCGGCTACCACAAGATCACCGTCGAGCGCCCGCTGCGGCTGAACTTACAGGCCACCGACGAACGCATCGCCCGGCTCGACGACGAAAGCGGATTCCGCAATCTCGCCACAAGCAACAAGAAAGACGAAGTCGCCCGGTTAAAGGAGATCGAAGCCGGTCAGAAACGGCAGGAAACGATCCGCGAACTGCTCCGCGCCTTCGGCGGAAAAAAGCTCTACAAAGACCGTAAAGCATTCCTGACCGACCTGCGCAAGCTCGACCGCGAACGCGGTGTCCACCTCGACGCCAGCGAACTCAAGGCCGTGCTCGGCGCGCTCGGTGAACGCGACGAGACCGCCGAAATCTGCCGCGATCGCGAGGGCAATGCCGAACCCGACACCGACCTGCGCGACACTGAGACCGTGCCGCTCAAGGAAAGTATCGAGGAGTATTTCAAGCGCGAGGTGTTGCCACATGTGCCCGACGCGTGGATTGACGAAAGCAAAACCAAGGTCGGCTACGAAATCCCGCTCAACCGGCACTTCTACCGGTATGAGCCGCCGCGTGAACTGGACAAGATCGAAAAGGACATCAAGGGCCTCGAAGACGACATCATGAAGATGCTCAAGGAGGTCACGGCGTGAAGTTGCCGGCCTACCAGAAATACAAGCCCAGCGGCGTCGAATGGGTCGGCGATGTGCCCGAACATTGGGACACAACCAGATTTCGATTCTTGGTTCGCTCGTCCAATGCTGGGGAAGTCATTGACCGCTCATATTGGCATTCGGGCGACGAACTCCTTTTTTCGTGCCAGCGGGAGTCGATGGCATCAGACTTCCCGGACTTTCCCTTGCGAAAGCGCACCACGGAGAATGACCTTCTAGTAACGCGAAATGGGACACCATACGTCCACGTCCCCCCGGCAAATGCGATCTACAGTAACGTCGTCCAGCGATGCATCCTTAAACACGATTTGCTGCGAAGTTTTATCGCACTCGCACTGGAAACCGCTTGCGAAAGGCTACGCGGTGAGGGATACGGAGTCTCGATCCCAAGCTTCTCATATGAGAAATGGTGCGACCTTCCGCTCCCGTTGCCTACTCCTGCCGAGCAGCGCGCCATAGCGGCGTTTCTGGATCGGGAGACGGGGCGGATGGATCGGCTGGTGGCGAAGAAGCGGGAGTTGATCGAGCGGCTGCAGGAGAAACGCACCGCCCTCATCGCCTGCACTGTTAGCCGCGGCCTCAACCCCAACGCCAAACTTAAACCCTCCGGCATCGAATGGCTCGGCGACATACCGGAACATTGGGAAGTAAAGCCGCTTAAGTGGCACTCACACTGCCAGAGCGGGGACGGAATCTCCTATGAAGATGTCGTCCCCTCCCAAACGTCGGAGAATCGCATACCTGTCATTGGTGGCAACGGACTCATGGGGTTCTGTGAAGCAGCCAATACGCATGAACCGGTTATTGTAATTGGGCGGGTGGGCGCTTTGTGCGGGAATGTTCACAAGATTGATCCCCCGGCATGGATCACCGACAACGCCTTGGTTCTACGGGCTGATGCGCGCGTGTTTGATCGCGACTACCTCGCTGCCGTCTTGAAGCACCGGAACCTGAATGAACTGGCAGACAAGACAGCACAACCGCTGATTACCGGCACGCTGGTAGGTGATGAACGCGTCCCTCGTCCGCCCCTCCCTGAACAGCGTGCCATCGCCGACCATCTCGACCGCGAGACGGCAAAGATCGACCGGCTCGTGGCGAAGGTGGAAGAAGCAGTGGAGCGGTTGCAGGAATACCGGACGGCGCTGATCACCGCCGCCGTGACCGGCAAGATTGACGTGCGGAAGGAGGCCGCGTGAGTTTCGAGATTGATAACTTTCAGAAGTACTTGGATACGGTGCGAAACGAGTTGCCACAGGGCCGTATCTATTTCAGAGGCCAGAGCAAATTGACAAGCGCCGGCTACCCCCTAAAATCTTCCATTGGACGCTACAAGAAATTGGAGGCTCTCACTCCGTTCGCTCTTGAAGAGAAGGAACGCGAGGTGTTGAGTGTCTTCAGTAACCATCTGTTGACCTACGTCCACCATCTCCCGCGCAACGATTGGGAAACACTCGCCATCGCCCAGCATCACGGTTTGCCGACACGGTTCATGGACTGGACAACGAATCCGCTCGTTGCGCTTTACTTTGCCGCACGCGAGACAAAGTTGGACGACGGCGACAAACCGGTGAACAGCGCGGTCTACGTGTTGAAAAGCGAGCCGGAGCGATACAGCGAACTCGGACGCACGACGGAGGAAGCCATCAAGCCGGTTGGCGACTCTTTTACAACTCCTGCAACCGAAGAAAAGGAAGAGACCGCTTACGACAGGTGGGGAGTGCCAGTCGAAGAGGGCGGTAATCCCAACCGGCCAATGACTGAGTCCTACGTAGCCTCACTCAGACAGATTCCCAAGGAAGCCAGCACTGCCGAGCCGGCCACCGCCGCGCAGTCGCCGTTCGAGATCAGTGAGAACGTCATGTACGATCCGCCGCACGTCGCCCCACGTATTCGCGCCCAAGATGGTGTCCTGCTGGCGTGCTATCAGCCAATGCAGCCGCTGGATGAGAACGACTACATCGAAATCGTGATCAAGCACGAGGCGCACGATGACATTCGGCGTCGGCTCGACCAATATGGCCTTTTCGACAAGCAACTTTTTCCGGACCTCGACGGTATCGCCAAGTGGCTCAAGTACCGGGTGTTTGAAATCGACGGGAAAGTTTAGTAAGGACTCAATTCGATGCCCGGACAAACCACCGAAAAAGCCTTTGAGACCCGCAAGATTGATGTGCAGGCCGCAAAAGGATAATGTTTGGCCATGGACCGTGTTGCGATCAAACCGGAGTTGCTGCGCTGGGCGCTTGACCGCGTCGGTTTGGATGTCGCCGACTTGGAACACAAGTTTCCGCGTTTGGCCGCTTGGGAACGCAGTGAAGCGCAACCGACGCTGAAACAGGTTGAGGCGTTTGCCAAGGCAACCCATACGCCGGTGGGGTATCTGTTTCTCGACAAGCCGCCGGTCGAGAAAGTCCCCATTCCTGATTTTCGGACGGTTGACAATGAGCATATGGGCCATCCATCCCCCGACCTGCTGGAGACCATCTACGTCTGCCAGCAACGGCAGGAATGGTATCGGGACTTCGCGCGTTCCATGGGCGAAACGCCGCTGGCGTTTGTCGGGTCGGCCAGCGTGCGGGATGACATCGTGGCGACGGCGGCGAAAATGCGGACGGCCTTGGGCTTCGACGTGGACCAACGCCGCCAGATGCCGACGTGGACGGATGCGTTGCGGCATTTCATCGAGCAGGCGGACGAGCTGGGCGTGCTCGTCATGTGCAACGGCGTGGTTCACAACAACAATTACCGGCATTTGGACCCGGAGGAGTTTCGCGGCTTCGCGATGGCGGATGATCTCGCGCCGCTGGTGTTCATCAACGGCGCGGATACCAAGTCGGCCCAGATGTTCACGTTGGCGCACGAACTAGCGCACATCTGGTTGGGACAATCGGCGGTTTCCGATGCCCAAGCGGTGCGGGTGCCGGAGCAGAAGGTGGAACGCTGGTGCAATCAGGTGGCGGCCGAGCTCCTTGTGCCGCTTGACCGGATGCAGCAGGAATACAACAAGGCCGCCCACCTGCTGGAGGAAGTCAGCCGGTTGGCGCGGCGGTTCAAGGTCAGCACCCTCGTCATCTTGCGACGCATTCACGACGCCGGGGGACTGACGGAAGAACAGTTTTGGAAAGCCTATGCGGCTGAGGTGAAACGGTTGCGCGCGATTCCCAGAGGGACTGGCGGCAACTTCTACCTGACGCAAGCCGCGCGCGTGAGCAAACGCTTTGCGACAGCACTGGTCATCAGCACCCGTGAAGGTCAGACCCTTTATCACGATGCGTTCCGGATGCTGGGCTTTTCCAAGCAGTCCACATTTCTGGAACTCGGACGCAGCCTGGGGGTGGGCGTCGGATGAGTTATCTGCTCGATTCCGACGTCTTTATTCAGGCCAAGAACCTCCATTACGGATTGGATTTCTGCCCGGCCTTCTGGGACTGGCTCATCGAATCGAACACCGACGGTTCGGTTTTCAGCACGGAGAAGATCGGGGATGAAATCGAGGCCGGTGCCGACGAACTTTCCGATTGGGCCGCAGCCCGCGGCCCCGGTTTCTTTCTCAAGCCCGACGCGGCGATCTTGCCGGCGTTGGGCAAAGTCAGTGCTTGGGCGACGGGCCAGAAGTATGAGCCTGCTGCCGTCAACACGTTCCTCCAAATCGCGGACTATTACCTCGTGGGGCACGCACTGGCTCACGGTCACACCGTCGTCACCCACGAAGTCGCCGCGGCCTCGACGAAGAAGATCAAGATTCCCAATGCGTGCATTGGCATTGGCATCAAGTGTATGACGCCGTTCGAGATGCTCCGCCATGAGCGGGCACGGTTCATCCTCGGGCCGAAACCATGACCCAGACCACCGAAAAAGCCTTTGAGACCTACGTGGAGGAAATCCTCCTGACGCGTGGCGCATGGAAGTCCGGCACGAACGCGGAGTGGGACAAAGACCGGGCGTTGTTCCCGGCACAGGTGTTCGCGTTCCTCCAAGAGACGCAGCCGAAGTTGTGGGCCGAGATGAGGGCCTTGCACGCGGCGGGATTGGAATCGCTGCTCATCACCACGCTGGTCAAAGAACTGGAAATCAAGAGCTCGCTCCACGTCCTGCGGCACGGTTTTAAGTTCTACGGGAAGACGTTCTACCTCGCCTACTTCAAGCCGGCGCACGGCTTGAACTACGAGGTCGAAGCTCTCTACTTGAAGAACCGGTTGACGATGACGCGGCAGGTGTTGTGTCACTCGAACGATCATAGCACGGTGGACATGGTGTTGGCCGTGAACGGCCTGCCGGTGGCGACGTGCGAGTTGAAGAATCCCGGCACGCACCAGACGTGGCGGCACGCGGTCCGGCAGTATTGCGAAGATCGTGACCCGCGCGCGCCGCTATTCGATTTCAAGAAACGGGCGCTGGTGCATTTTGCCGCCGATACAGATGAAGTCCACATGACCACGCGGCTGGCACGGGACGGGACGCAGTTCCTGCCGTTCAACCGGGGCAGTCATCCCGGTGAGATCAAGTGCGGCGCGGGCAATCCGCAGCACGAGTCCGGTTACCGGACCGGCTACTTCTGGGAAGAGGTGCTCCAGTTCGACAGATTCCTCGAAATCCTTGGCAGCTTCATGTTCCTCGAAAAGAAAGAGGAGAAAGTCGAAGACGGCAAGGGCGGCCACCGATGGGTGACGAAGGAGACGATGATCTTCCCGCGCTATCATCAGCTTGATGCCGTGCGGAAACTCGTCGGAGCGGCGCGCAACGAAGCGACCGGGCACAACTATTTGATTCAGCACTCCGCTGGCAGCGGGAAGACGAACAGCATTTCTTGGCTATCGCACCGGCTGGCCAGCTTGCACACCGAGAAGGACGCGAAGGTGTTCGACTGCGTGATCGTCATCACCGACCGGCAGGTGCTCGACCGGCAGTTGCAGGATGCGATTTACCAGATCGAACACGCGCAAGGGGTAGTCAAGGCGATTGACGAGGATTCAAAGCAACTGGCGGCGGCGTTGGTGGACGGCACGAAGATCGTGGTGACGACGCTCCAGAAGTTCCCGTTTGTGTTGCGTGGCCTATTGCACGTTGCCGGCGCGGACAGCGCCGACGCGCCAACGGCGGAGGAGAAGGCGCAAGCCAAGGCATGGGAAGCGGAGATCGCCAAGCGCAAGTATGCCGTTATCGTGGACGAGGCGCATTCGAGCCAGACCGGCGAGTCGGCACGCGAGTTGAAGATGATTTTGGGCGCGGCAGCCCAACCGGAGAACCCGGAAGAAGAGCCAGACTGGGAAGACCGGCTGAATCAGGTCATGCAGTCGCGTGGCCAGCAACCGAATTTGAGTTTTTTTGCGTTCACGGCCACGCCGAAGGGTAAGACGCTGGAGTTGTTCGGGCGCAAAGGCGCGAACGGCAAACCGGAGTCGTTCCACATCTACAGCATGCGGCAGGCAATCGAGGAAAAGTTCATTCTCGACGTGGTGCGCAACTACACAACCTACACCACGTATTACCGGCTGGTGAAAGCTATCGAAGATGATCCAAACCTGCCGAAGAAGAAGGCGGCGCGGGTGCTCGCCAAGTTCATGAGCCTGCATCCGCACAACATCGAGCAAAAGACCGAAGTGATGGTGGAGCATTTCCGCCGAAGCGTGCGAGCACACCTCGGTGGGCGCGCGAAGGCGATGGTCGTGACCTCATCGCGGTTGCACGCGGTGAGGTACGTGCAGGCGTTCCAGCGGTACATCACAGAGAACGGCTATAAGGACGTTTGTCCACTGGTCGCGTTCAGCGGCAAGGTGACCGATCCCGATACTGGCCTCGAATACACCGAACCTGGCATGAATACGGACGTCGTCAGCGGCAAGCCGATTGGTGAGAAACAATTGCCGGAACGGTTTACGTCGCCGGACTACAACGTCTTGCTGGTGGCGAACAAGTACCAGACCGGTTTTGATCAGCCGCTTCTGCAAGCCATGTACGTGGACAAGCGCCTCGATGGTGTGCAGGCGGTGCAAACGTTGTCGCGCTTGAATCGAATGATCCCTGGCAAGGAAGAACCGTTCGTCTTGGATTTTGTCAACGACGCCGAGAACATCTACCGCGCTTTTAAGCCGTACTACGACGCCACAAGTTTGCAGGAAAACTCCGACCCACAGAAGTTGGAGACACTCAAACACGAACTCGACGAACCGCAGATTTACTATTGGAGTGAAGTCGAAGCGTTCGCGTCCATCTTTTACCGTTCCCCCGGACGGCAAACCACCGCCGACCACGCCCATTTGCAGCGGCATCTGCAGCCGGCGGTTGACCGGTACAAGGCCATCCCCGAAGAGGAGAAACGCGAGGCGTTCCACGAGAAGCTGGAAGCCTACGTCCAAAGCTATGCGTTCTTGAGTCAGATCATTCCCTACGGCGACCCCGCGTTGGAGATGCTTTACAGCTATGGCCGGTTCCTGTTGCCGCATCTGCCCCTCGACGGCGACGACGCAAAGGTTAAGCTCGGCGACGAGGTGGCGCTGCAATATTACCGTCTGCAACGTGTTTCATCCGGCCCCATCGAGGTGCGCGAGGGCGAACCGGAGGGCGTGCGGAGTCCGGTCGATGTCGGCACTGGCAAAGCCAAAGACCAGAAAGCGCCGTTGTCAGAGATTATCGAAATTCTCAATGAGCGCTTCGGCACAAACTTCACGGAAGAAGACCGTCTCTTCTTCCAGCAGATCACGGAGAGGGCGAGGCATAACCAGCAGGTGATCCAACTGCGCCAAGCCAACCCCTACGACAAGTTCCAGCTTGGCCTGCGAAAGATGATCGAGGAATTCATGGTCCAGCGCATGAGCGACAACGACAAGATCGTCACGCGCTACATGGACGACAAAGAGTTTGAAAGCGCCGCGTTTTCTGTTCTATCGAAGGCCATCTACCAAGCCATTCCGCCGAGTGGCGAGACTCAGCCTGGGGTGTAAGGGCACCGGCGCGCTCCCCAAGGCGACAGCGCATGGAGATGAAAAGCACCGATTGGGAGTTTTGGGACAGCCGTTACCGGGCAGGCAAGATGCCGTGGGATTTTCGCGGCGTGCCGGGCGCCCTGTCGGCGTATTTGCAGACGCTGGCGACTCCGGGTCGCGTGTTAATCCCCGGCTGCGGTTCGGGCTACGAAGTGCGAGCCTGCCATGAGCGCGGCTGGGACGTGTTGGCCATGGATCATTCGCCTGCTGCGTTGGAACGCGCCCGGCAGGTGCTCGGCCCGCTCGCCGACAAGGTGTTGCTGGCCGACTTTTTCACCCACGATTTCGGCGGACGAAAGTTCGACGTGGTTTACGAACGCACGTTTCTCTGTTCGCTGCCGCCCGAACGCTGGCCCGCCTACGCACAACGCATGGCGGACCTGCTGCGGCCCGCTGGAAAGCTGATTGGCTTCTTCCTGTACGGCCAGGAGGAGGAACCGCCGCCGTATCCGCTCACCGAGGCAGCCGCGCTGTCGTTGTTCGGCCGGGACTTCGTGCGCACGGCCGACGAGCCGGTGCTGGATTCGTTGCCGCTGTTTGCCGGGCGCGAACGCTGGCAGGTTTGGGAACTCCGGAAGCGGTGAGCATCGGCAGCAGACCGCAACCAGGGACGAGAGGAGACCGGGTTTCGTCATAAGACATTTGACAGGGTTCCCGACAGACCACGCTATGACGTGACAGGCAGCATACATCGGATACCGATGTATCGCCTCGAAATCCTCGTGGAACAAGGGAACGCATCGAAGCGACTCAGAAGTTGCGCGTTCTCGTGTACGGAATCAACGGTGCGGCGTGGCGGGAGGCGACGAATCCAAGACAACCGCCGCGATTGCCAGTCCGTTTCCATGGGCGCATCTCGGAGTAGCACCATGATTGACAAGTCGTGGGTAGGACGGACCGCCGGGCCGTCCGAATTGCTCGAAGGACGCGGCGCGCCCGGCGTGCCTGCCCCGATTCCGTATCGGGGTCGCGCCCTACCAGCAGGATTCGGTCGGTGACAGTATCCAGAGGCGCACCGCTTCCATCCGCCGCAACTCCGGTGCTTGACATATTCGCTTATGCGCATATGATAGGCGCAACAAATCGAGATGAAACCCATGATGAATACTCCCTTGAGAATTCTGATCGTCGTCGCGTGCGTTGCTCTGGTGGCGGGAGCCTTCGCCCCGAAACGGGGATGGGGGGCGAACGAGCCGAATAAAGACAGTCAGCCAGCCGCGTCGGCGTCGACCGGAACGGCCACGGCAGCCGCGTTGCCGGTCGCGACGGCCAGACTTCCCAAATTACTCGACCTGGGCGCCACCAAGTGTATTCCCTGCAAGATGATGGCTCCCATTCTGGAGAAATTGAAAAAGGAATACGACGGACGATTGGGGGTGGAGTTCATCGACGTGTGGGTGAGCCCCGACGCGGCCAAACAGTACAAGATCGAGATGATTCCCACCCAGATATTCTACAGCGACACCGGCAAGGAGCTTTTCCGCCATGTCGGCTTCTACGGCAGGGAAGACATTCTGGCCAAGTGGAAGGAACTCGGCATTGACCTGAGCCGCAAACCGGGTCCGGCTGGTTCAGAAAAACCCGCTACGTCATCGGCTCCGGACAAGACAAAGCACGAGTAAACGTGGAAACACTCTTCACCGCGCTCACCCACGCCGTGGAAGGCACGGCGGCTGTTGCCCTCGGCGCGGCCGTCGTCTGGGGCATCCTGAGCATCGTGCTCAGTCCGTGTCACCTGGCGAGCATCCCGCTGATTGTCGGGTTCATCAGCGGCCAGGGCCGGGTGAGCACCGCGCGGGCCTTGGGGACGGCGACCCTGTTCGCGGTGGGCATTCTCATCACCATCGGGGTGATCGGCGTCATTACGGCGGCGGCGGGCCGGATGATGGGCGATGTGGGCCGCTGGGGGAACTATTTCGTCGCAGCGATCTTTTTCGTGGTGGGGCTGTATCTGCTTGGCGTCATTCCCATGCCGTGGGCCGGGCCTGGCCAGGTGAACCTGCAGCGCAAGGGACTGCTGGCGGCGTTCATTCTCGGCCTGGTGTTCGGCATCGCGCTTGGCCCCTGCACGTTTGCTTACATGGCGCCGATCCTGGGCGTGACGTTCCAACTCGCGAAAACGAATCCGTTCTATGGTGCTTCCCTGTTGCTGGCCTACGGCGTCGGGCATTGCTCGGTCATCGTGCTCGCGGCGGCGTTCACAGGGCTGGTGCAGCGATTCCTGAATTGGAACGAGCGGTCGAAAGGCGTCACCGTGTTGAAATCTGTCTGCGGCGTGCTGGTGATTTCGGGCGGCGCGTGGCTGGTTTACTCCGCGCCGTGACCCTGTTTCCATGAGTCATCCATGAACCCATCTATTAAACCTGCTTGTTGCGGGACGGCTTCGCTGGGCGAGCAAGATTGTTCGTCGGCCAACGTTGTCTCCAAGCCGACGCTCACGCGCTACATCCTGCTGGGAATCGCAGGACTGGCCGTGTGGTGGATGGTTTACCGCAGTCTGGCGCCGTTTGCCGCATGGTTCACCTATTCGCTGCTGACGCTGCCTCGCGGTACGCATCTGGGCTCGGCAATGGAGTTTTTCGTCTTTGAATCGCCCAAGGTGCTGATGCTGCTGACGCTGGTGGTATTTGGCGTCGGGATCGTGCGGTCGTTCTTCACACCCGAACGGACACGGCGGATTCTGTCGGGCAAACGTGAGTCGGTCGGCAACGTGCTGGCGGCGTTGCTGGGCATCGTGACGCCGTTTTGTTCGTGCTCGGCGGTGCCGCTGTTCATCGGGTTTGTTACAGCGGGCGTGCCGCTGGGCGTCACGTTTTCGTTTCTGGTTTCCGCGCCGATGGTGAACGAGGTCGCGCTGGTGCTGCTGTTCGGGTTGTTCGGATGGAAAGTGGCGGGCCTGTATCTGGGAACCGGGTTGCTCATTGCCATGGTTTCCGGGTGGGCGATTGGCCGGTTGCACATGGAAAAACACGTGGAAGACTGGGTGTTCCAGACGCACACCGGCAACGGGGTTAAGGAGGAACCACTGGACTGGCCGACGCGCATCCGGTTCGGCGTGGAGGCAGTGAAAGACATCGTGGGGCGCGTGTGGCTTTACGTGCTGCTGGGCATTGGCATCGGCGCGGGCATTCACGACTACGTGCCGGAGAATTTCATGGCGTCCATCATGGGCAAGAGCGCCTGGTGGTCGGTGCCGCTGGCGGTGATCATTGGCGTGCCGATGTATTCCAACGCGGCGGGCATCATCCCGGTCGTGCAGGCGTTGCTCGGCAAAGGCGCGGCGTTGGGCACGGTGCTGGCGTTCATGATGTCGGTCATTGCGCTGTCGTTGCCCGAGGCGGTCATTCTGCGGAAGGTGCTCAAACTCCCGTTGATCTTTACGTTTTTCGGCGTGGTGGCGGCTGGCATTTTGATCGTTGGCTTTCTGTTTAATTGGATCCTGTAGCGAAGCCCAGGGAGAATACGCGATGAAGAAAATCCAAATCCTCGGCACCGGCTGTGCGAAGTGCCAGAAACTGACCGAGAATACTGTTACCGCGGCCAATGAACTCGGCGTGCCGTATGAACTGGAGAAGGTCACGGACATTCAGCAGATCATGGCGTTCCGGGTGATGATGACCCCGGCGTTGGTTGTGAACGGCGTCGTCAAGGTGGCCGGCAAAGTCCCGTCACCGCAGGAAATCAAACCCTTACTCGGCTGAGCGAGGTTGCCTGACTTATGGATAAACCGAACCAGCTCTTCAAAGCCTTTTCCGATGAGACGCGGCTGCGGATTCTGAATCTGCTGGCGCAGCGCGACCATTGCGTGTGCGAGTTCCAAAGCATCCTGCGCGTGCCGCAACCAACGATCTCGCGGCATCTGGCGTACCTGCGACGCAGCGGGCTGGTCGGGGTGGAGCGGCATGGCAAGAGGATCATGTATTCGCTGGCCCAACCCCGTAACGAAGTGCACGCGGCGTTGTTGCGATGCGTGCGCGGCTGTTTCCAGAAGATCGATTTCCTCCAACGCGACATTGAGCGCGGCAAGAGACGAAAACCAGTGATTTGCTGTTGAAACCATGAGCGAACACATCAGTCGAAAACTATCGTTTCTTGACCGTTACCTGACCCTCTGGATTTTTCTCGCGATGGGAGTGGGAGTGGGCGCGGGATATTTCGTGCCTGGCGTCGAAGGGTTCATCCATCGGTTTCAGATGGGCACAACCAACATCCCCATTGCCATCGGGCTGATTTTGATGATGTACCCGCCGCTGCGGGATGGGGCGGTTTGCTGCGGCGACAAGGGATCGCCGGGCGCAAAAGGTTGTTGCACTTGAGAACAATGAACCAGAGGAGAAATAACCGATGAATCCACCGAATGAAGACCGTAAACCGACTGACAATATGAAATTACTGAAGCAACAGGCCGCGGCCTGTGGTCCCGGATGCGGCTGCCACACCTCTGAGACGCCGGGTAAAATGCGTTGGGTGCTGGGTGCCATCGTGCTGGTAGCTGCTGGGACTCTCGTGGCCCGGGCCGTAATCAAAAACAATGGGGCATCGGCCCAAACGCCCGCGGCCGGATTTACGACGACGGCGCTCACCGAACAGCCAGCCGACCCTGTCTCGACCACATCGGACACGGTTGCCGAAAAAGAGATCGGCGCGCTTTCCGAACTGAACGTGGTTGCTGCCAATATGGACGCAGTTTTCGTTTTCCTGCCCGGCAAGGGCAAAACGGATTCCAAAGCGTCGACGTCGCAAATCCGGGATGCGGCTCGAAAAATCGAGTCTCAGGCTCGCAACAAGATCGGCATTTTCACGCTGAAGACAAACTCGCCCAACTATGAACAGATCGCGGCGCAACTGTCCCTCCCGGGCGTGCTCGCGATGGTCAAAGGGCGCGGGATGGCTCCTGTGACCGGAGAGATCACAGAAACAAAGCTAGTTCAGGCTTATGTGAGTGCATCGAGCGCCGGTGGGTGTGGTCCATCGGCCGGAGCCGGATGCTGCCCGAAGAAGTGATGTAAATAAGGGATATGCCACATGATGCAGTGGGTTACGGACACGCTTCAAGCGGCCAGTACGGGGCCGGCGGCCTTCCTCTTGGGGCTGGTGAGCGCGGTGGCGAGCGTCTGCTGCACCTTGCCGGCGATGGGCATGCTGGTGGCCTATTCCGGGACACGTCAGGATGTGAACCGGCGAATGGCATTCACATCCGCGTTCTGGTTCATGGTCGGCACCACGTTGGCGTTGATTCTCCTCGGGTTTGTGGCGGGACTGGTCGGCCAGACGGCGCAGGCGCTTCTCGGACGCTACTGGAAGTTGTTCGCGGGCGCCGTGGCGATTCTTCTGGGCTTGGCAGCTTTGAAATTGCTTCCCTTCAAACTGCCGAGCCGCGCTCGGAAGGACGGCGAATCTTCCGTTTCGGGAGGCAAGATGGGCGCGGCGCTGGGAGGACTGTTTTTGGGCGGTGGTGTCGCGGCTTGTTCGTTGCCGTGTAATCCAGGCATTTTCATCGTCATCGGCGCCAGTGTGTTGATGGGGCAGATCGTGTGGGGCATGGTGCTCATGGCGGCTTTCGGTGTGGGTTTCAGCCTGCCGCTCGGTGCCATCCTGTTCGGCGTGTCGTTTGGGAAAGCGTCCATCAAAGCGCAGAAGGCCGAGGCCGCGATCCGCAACATTGCCGGTGTACTGCTGGTGTGCGCAGGATTCTATCTGTTGGCGACGTTTTGAAACTATGAAAAGGAAAGTCATGATAAAGAAAATCGAAGTGTTCGATCCGCCCATGTGTTGCTCCAGCGGAGTTTGCGGGCCGAAAGTAGACAAGAAACTAGTCGAGTTCAGCGCCGCGCTGGCGTGGTTGCATGCCCAAGGTGTTCAAGTGGAGCGGTATAATTCGGCCCAGCAATATGAAGCCTTTGTCAGCAATACCAAGGTCGTGCAGGCAGTGAACGACAGCGGTACCGGCTGCCTGCCGCTGATCCTGATTGACGGGGAGATCGTCAGCCATGGCCATTATCCCCGCAAAGAGGAACTGGCGGCCATGGTCGGCCTCGGCGGCCCAGCCGCAACAGTTCTCCAATGAGGATACTTATTGTGGCTACAGAAACGACCAACACGAAATCTCTCCGCAAACCCGCTAATCCCTTCAGCGCCTTTGTGGACAATTCCACCCGCTTTCTGTTCTTCACTGGCAAGGGCGGCGTGGGCAAAACCTCGCTGGCGTGCGCCACGGCAGTGGCGTTGGCCGACAGGGGAAAGCGGGTGTTGCTGGTCAGCACTGATCCCGCCTCGAACCTGGACGAAGTGCTGGGGCAGAAACTTAACGGCGCTCCCACTCCGATTCCCGGAGTAGATGGGTTACGAGCCTTGAACATTGATCCCGAAGCCGCCGCACAAGCCTATCGCGACCGCATGGTGGGGCCGTATCGCGGCAAGCTGCCGGAGGCGCTCCTCCGCAGCATGGAGGAACAATTGTCGGGCGCTTGCACGATGGAAATTGCGGCCTTCGACGAGTTCGCCCGGCTGTTGGGCGAACCGTTAGCCACGGCCGACTTTGACCATGTGATTTTCGACACCGCGCCCACCGGCCATACGCTGCGACTGATGACCCTGCCGACCGCATGGACCGGGTTCTTGGAGAACAACACCTCCGGCACATCCTGCCTCGGTCCGCTGGCCGGCCTACAAAAGCAACGGGCGATTTACGAAAGCTCGGTCGCGACGCTGGCCGACGGTACGCGCACGACGCTGGTGTTGGTCAGTCGACCGCAAAAGGCCGCGTTGGACGAAGCCGAGCGCACCAGTGGCGAACTGTCGGCGCTGGGCGTGCGCAACCAGCGACTGATCCTGAACGGCGTGTTCTGCGCATCCGACTCGGATCTGCTTGCGTTGGCACTGGAACGCCGGGGCACAACCGCTTTGACCGCGAAACAAAATTTCCTGAAGCGGTTGCCAGTCGTGGAAGTGCCGCTGCGCGCCCATAATCTCGTGGGCATCCCGGCCCTGCGGAAACTGATTCGCAACGGCGAGGCGGAACCCGTCACAGCCGGCGACCCCAGCCGCGATTTGCCGCCGCTCGAATCATTGTCCGCGTTGGTGGATGACCTGGTGCGGGCGGGCCGGGGCGTCATCATGACGATGGGCAAAGGCGGCGTGGGCAAGACCACCGTGGCCGCCGCCATCGCCACCGAACTGGCCCGGCGCGGGCACAAAGTTCACTTGAGCACAACCGATCCAGCGGCGCACGTGGCCGCTGCGGCCGGCGAAGCCACCGGCCTGCAAGTTAGTCGGATTGATCCGCAGGCGGAAACGAAGACTTACGCCGAACAAGTCATGGCCACCGCCGGCAAGGACCTGGATGCCAACGGACGCGCCTTGTTGGAAGAGGACTTGCGCTCGCCCTGCACCGAGGAAATCGCGGTCTTCCGCGCTTTCGCGCGCGTCGTGGCGCAAGGACAGGACCGGTTCGTGGTGCTGGACACCGCGCCAACGGGGCACACGTTGCTGTTGCTCGACGCCACCGAGGCTTACCATCGGGAGATCGCCCGCAACGCCAGCGACATGCCGGAGGAAGTGCTCCAACTCTTACCCCGGCTGCGCGACCCGCATTTCACTCGCGTGCTCATTGTCACCCTGCCGGAAGCGACACCGGTCCACGAAGCCGCCGCGCTGCAAGACGACTTGCGCCGCGCCCAGATCGAGCCGTTCGCGTGGGTCATCAACCAGAGCTTCGCGGAGAGCGGCTCGCGCGACCCGTTACTCGTGGCGCGCGGCGCGGACGAGATCCCCTACATCCGGGAAGTCAGTGGCCAGTTTTCCAAGCGAACCGCCATCGTGCCCTGGGTTGCCGAAGAACCGGTAGGACCCAACAAGTTGCAGCAGCTTTTTCTAACTCAAAATAGCAAACAAATCAGACAGATATGAACGAACGCATAAGCAAGAAACTATCGTTTCTCGACCGTTACCTGACCCTCTGGATTTTTCTCGCGATGGGAGTGGGAGTGGGCGCGGGATATTTCGTGCCTGGCGTCGAAGGGTTCATCCATCGGTTTCAGGTGGGCACAACCAACATCCCCATTGCCATCGGGCTGATCCTCATGATGTACCCGCCTCTGGCAAAGGTGAAGTACGAGGAACTCGGCGACGTGTTCCGCAACTGGAAAGTCCTCGGCTTGTCGCTCGTACAGAACTGGGTGATCGGGCCGGTGTTGATGTTCGCGCTGGCGATTCTCTTCCTGCACAACTACCCGGAATACATGGTCGGGCTGATCATGATCGGATTGGCGCGCTGCATTGCGATGGTAATCGTCTGGAACGAACTGGCCAAGGGCGACACGGAATACTGCGCCGGATTGGTGGCGTTCAACAGCGTGTTCCAGGTGCTCTTCTTCAGCGTGTATGCTTGGTTCTTCATCACGGTGTTGCCGCCATTGTTCGGGTTGAGCGGCAGCGTGGTCAAGGTGACGATGGGCCAGATCGCCAAGAGCGTCTTCATCTATCTCGGGATTCCGTTCCTTGCCGGCATCATCAGCCGGTTTGTGGGCCTGAAAATAAAGGGCCGGGAATGGTACGAACGCCGCTTTATCCCGCGCATCGCGCCGATCACCCTGATCGCGCTGCTGTTCACGATCCTGGTGATGTTCAGTCTTAAGGGTGAACTCATCGTCAAAATTCCGCTCGACGTGGTGCGGATTGCCGTGCCGCTGCTGATTTACTTCATCGTGATGTTTCTGGTGAGTTTCTGGCTGGGGCATAAAATTGGCGCGGACTACTCGAAGACCGCGACGTTGTCCTTTACAGCGGCGAGCAACAATTTCGAGCTGGCCATTGCAGTTGCTGTCGCGGTGTTCGGCATCAATTCCGGCGTGGCGTTTGCCGCCGTCATCGGACCGCTGGTGGAAGTGCCCGTATTGATCGGCTTGGTAAACGTGGCGTTGTATTTCCAGAGGCGTTATTTCGGCATCACCATGCAGCCGATCGCAACGCACGTACCCATGGTTCCCTAGGAGATGACTCTATGAGCAAATTGAAAGTGTCGAACGATGCGGAAAATGTCCGTGCCCAGGTGCGCAACGGATATGGAAAGATTGCCACGAAGGGAGGGTCGTGCTGCGGATCGTCGTCGTGTGGCTCAGGCGAGCCGCTGGTGAAGAGGATCGGATATAGCGCGGAAGAACTCTCCGCCCTGCCCGAGGGCGCGAACATGGGTTTGTCGTGCGGCAATCCGACCGCGATCGCTTCGCTCAAGCCGGGGGAGACGGTGCTGGACCTTGGCAGTGGCGGCGGGTTTGGCAGACGTCCAGCTCAAAACGAAGCCGGATTACGTCAACGCCATGACGAGCTTCGAAGATCCACTTTACAGGAAAATCGTCACACAGTTGCCCGCAGGCTCGAAGCCGGGCGACTACATCACCAGCCTTGAAGTAACCGCGCGCAAGCCGGGGTAGAGCCGCCAGCAAAACTGTAGCCGCAGGCTTCAGCCTGCGCGGGAAAGACGCACCCGTAAGCCGAGTCGGACGAGACGCCGCAGTCGTCCGCGGCAACGGTGCCGCTACAGGGGGAGTCGGTTTTGCTTCGCAGGTCTCGCAGACTCGGCTTGAACCGCGACGCCAGGCGATCCGGTCGAGGATACAATCCGATCCCACAAGCTCAATTTTCGCTTTCCTGTAACCCGGGTGTCACCAGATCGACACCTGCGCGGGCGATGTTGCCGGCATGGAATACAAAACTGTCTGGATATCCGATCTGCTTGTCTCCGAACCGGAATACGTCAACGGATGATCCGATGCCGCGCCAGAAACTGATTGTGATTGCCGAGGACGAGGCGGATGCGGGCACGCTGCTGGAGTTTCGTCTGCAGCGCAGCGGATTCCGCACGCTGGTCGTCTCGGACGGGTTGGCAGCGCTGAATCTCGTGTTCGAGCGCAAACCCGATGTTTTGATTCTGGATTTGATGTTGCCGTTGATGCACGGCTTGGAAGTGTGCCGACTGCTCAAGACCAGCCCCATCACCCAGGACATCCCAATCCTGGTGCTGACCGCCATGGCCTCGACGGAAGACAAACTCCGAAGCTTCGGGCGCGGCGCGGACGATTACCTGACCAAGCCCTTTGAAATGTCCGAGTTGGTCGCCCGCGTCTACGCCTTGTTGCGCCGGGGCGGGGCCGCATCGGTTCGCCCCGCCTCGTCTTAAAGAAGCGGTTGTCTCATCGGGAAAAACATCTTCCTACCGCACGTAGAACCCCCATAAATCAAGGGTCCTGGGTCAGCACATGGCTCGCGGCTTGCTGTAATCGGGCGGAAAAGGGATTGATGTTTCATGCAGCACCGTCTAGCCAATTGGTTTGTCCAACGATACCAGAACGCCATCCAAACGAGTCCAGACCAGCAAAAACCGTGGGCAAAACTCTGGGAAGTCTGCGTCAAGGATGGCAGGCAATCTGATTTCATCGCCTTTTGCCAGGGCATTATCCGCAGTCGTCCGTCGTCACGGCAGGCTTGGGCTTTCCTGAAGCTGGCCACGCACGATGACTCGGATGCGTTCGACCATTTCACTTTTGCCAAACAGGTCGTCCGTCTCAATCCGTACGACGAAACCGCCTGGCAGTATCTGGATGGCGAGTACCAACATCGCGAGGACGATGGCGGCCTCACGGAGTTCTGCAGGGAGATCGTTTCGGTTCACGAGGACAATCTGTGCGCGTTGCTGCGGTTGTCGGTTGCCCAAAAGAAGGCCGCCCGTTATGGCGAACTGATCGTTACCTGTCAGGCAATCCTCAAGCACAAACCGAAAGACGCGCAGACGTGGTGCAATCTCGCCGACTCTTACGCCGCCCGTGGCAGGTACGACGAAGCCGTTTCGGCCTACGACAAATCCCTTCAACTCAAGCCCAATTTCCTGGTCGCCTGGAACAACCTTGGCAACGTCCACCATTTGCAGGGTCAATACAATGAGGCCGTGGCCGCTTATGAGAAAGCCATCGCACTCAACAAGGATGACGCTGCTCCGTGGGTCTGGCTGTGCCTCGCCTATGCAGAAATGGGAGAACACAACAAGGCCGAGGAAGCAGTCAAGAAAGTGGAAAAGCGCCTTCCGCTGGTTGCCAGCATGTTGGCCGAGGAACTCGCCCAACGATCTGTAGTCCTCGCCTGAACGCGCGATTGCACCGCTGTTGCCCCGACTTTTCGTTAACCAGCCCCCGGACGCCGCGTGAGGTCACGCGGCCTACAACACCACACATTCTGTTGGGCTGCTTGCAGGCCCGCTGACCCCAGCGGGCGCGGGATTGGCAACTCTCATCGGGGCGGTATCAGGATTCGTCCCTCCAACCGACCCATCCCATTAGTTTCCCCGGACCCCCAGGGCGCTCACCCTCGTATCGCCGTAAACTCCCTCACGCGCCAGGACGAAGGGAGGCGATATCACCAGCGCATCTCGTTTCGCCGATTCGAGCACGAGCAACCCTGACGGATCCACCAGTTGCGGCAACTCGGGCGACTGCAGCAGTGTTTGAGCGGTTTCTCCGTAGGGCGGGTCGGCAAACAACAGCGAGAATTTGGTTTTTGTGGCTGCGCACTTCTTGATTTGCGCGAACACATCGGCGCGAATCACGGTCCACTCGCAAGTAATCGTCCGGCCCTTGCCGAAGGCATCGAGGTTTTGCTTCAGACTTTTCAGGGCGCCATGGGCGTTCTCGACAAAGGTCACCGATCGCGCGCCGCGGCTGGCAGCTTCCAGTCCGAGCGCCCCCGTGCCGGCGAACAGGTCCAGCACGGTCGCGCCGACGACGCGATCGCCGAGACTGGAAAAGATGGCCTCGCGGACGCGGTCCGACGTCGGCCGCGTGTCGCCGCCGCGCGGCGCGACCAGCGGCATTCCACGGGCGATACCGGCAATGATCCGCATGAATTACTTGATCAGTTTCTGAAACTCGGATTTGAGAAATTGCTCGGCTGCGCCCTTGACCAGGCGTTTCGGTAGATCGGTCTTGGGCGAGTCGTACGGGCCCCCCACATGGAAATCCACGGTGAGAAAACCGTCTGCCCGTCGATGGAAAATCGCCCGGATCTGCGGTGGGATGATGGCCAGGGTACTCTCCGCAAGGGCGAGCGTCATGTCATGGTTGAGGGTGTAGTCCGCCAGGTTCACGGATCCAGTTCCGGTAATCTGGACTTGTGGCGAGATCAATCGGATCACCGGCGTTTGCATGACGTTGTTGCTCAACGAAAACTCCAGACGACACTCCTCGAACTTCAGGTCCTTCAAGGCGGGTACTTGCAGAAGAAGCGAGAGTTGGTTCAACAGGGGAATATCGCTGAGTTTTCCTCCCACGACCTCCGCGTGGCCATTGCCGACGATCGTCGGCAACCCGCTCGTGCCCGTCAACGCAGTCGTCGCCTGCAATTTCCCATTAACGACACGTTTCGTATGCGCCTCCTGGAGCAGCGTGTCGACGTCGGAATCCTTGACCTGCAGGTTGACGACGTACTTCAAGCCGTCGAGCACGTTCACGGTGATGTTGCCCGAAATCGTGCCGCCGGCCAGCTTGCCACTGAGCGAAGCCAGAGCGATTTCGTTGGTCGAGAAACGCAGAGGCGACGCGACCTGGCGCAACATCAGGGAATTCGCCACGTCGAGCAACTCAATGCTGGCCTTGCCGCTGCCGCTCAATCGCCCACCCGTCCAATCCACCGAGCTCGACAGGTTGATGTTCTGAACCTTGAGCAGTTCCTGGTTCTTCTCGTTCACCATCACCAGGTTGCCATCGGTCATCGTCAATTTGGAGAGCAAGAGATCGTAACTGCCGCGCGTGGTAGAAGACGGCGTCGGTGAAGTCTCCGGTTTCGGCTTGGGCGCTTCGCTGCTGGTCCCGGCGGGTGTCGGCTGCTCGGTCAATGGCTCATAATTCCACCGGCCCTTGTCACCGCGCACCAGTTGGATATTGGGTTTCTGCAGGGAAAGTTCGTCGATGACGACCTGGCGGCGCAGCAACGGCAGCAGCCGATACCGCAACACAAACGCGTCGGCGGTCAGCAATTGATTCGAGAATCCCTCGGGGTTGGCGATGGCCACGCCTTTCAGGCTGACGCCGCTGAACGGGGAGACGCTGAAGTCGCTCACTTTTATCTCCGTCCCCACCGCCTTGCGCGCGGCACCCAGCGCAAACTGTTTGAACTCGGGCGACTGCAGGTAGTGGTTCACCCAAACAGCCCCTGCGATCAACAGGACGACCAGCAGGACCAGGACAATTCCAAGGATCTTGAGCACTTTCATCGGAACACCTCCTGAAATTCATTTGGTTCGGCTCCAAACATTGCTAGAATAGCATCGAATTTCAAGCTATGACGAGGCATTTCGTAATCTTCAATCCCGCCGCACGCGGCGAAAAATCGCGCCGGTTGCAACAGTTCCTGGAATCCAAGACCAACGACCACGTCACCCTGGCGCCCACCGAAAAATCCGGCGACGCGAAGAGGCTGGCGGCACAGGCGGTCGCCGATGGCCAGGAGGTGATCGTGGCTGCGGGTGGCGACGGTACGATCAACGAGGTCATCAACGGCATTGGTTCCTCGGGCGTACCCCTGGCGATCCTTCCTCTGGGAACCGTGAACGTTCTCGCCCAGGAACTCGGCATCCCCAAAAAAATGGATGACGCCTGGGCGGTGGCGGAACATGGCGGGATCCGAACCGTGGATCTGGCCTGTGCGGAGTCGAACGGAGCGAAGCGGTTTTTCGCGCAACTGGCCGGGGTCGGGCTGGATGCGCGGGCCGTGCGCGCGGCGAGCTGGAGCCTGAAGAAAAAAATCGGGCCGCTGAGTTATCTCTGGGCCGGGCTGAAAACGTTGCGGGAACGCCCCATTCCGGTGGACGTGCGCGTCGACGGGACGGGCCAATCGGCCCGTGGCATGGCGGTGCTCATCGGCAACGGCCGGTTTTATGGCGGACCCTACCGGTTGTTCCCCCAGGCGCAAATGGACGACGGCTTGCTTGACGTGTGCGTGTTTGAGAGCAGCGGCTCGTTCGACGTGTTGCGCTACGGCCAGGGCATTCTGCGCGGCGTGCACACGGAGTTCTCGGACGTGGAATATTTCCAGGCAAAGGAATTTGTCTGCACAGCGGCTCAACCGGTGCCGTTCGAGTTGGACGGCGAAGACGCGGGCGAAGTGCCCGTCCGTTTTTCGGTAATACCGCGCGCCCTGCGCGTGATGACGCCTCATCGGGAAGAAAGGAGCCATCCTGCTGGCTGAATTCATGCGGGCCCCGGCTTTTGCCATGGCCTGCCAGCTCCGCGGCCTGTTCCCGTGAGCGCCATAGCACACGTGCCTGGATGCATCGGTGGAGGGCGAGGCTCCCGCCGAGCCGCTTCGTTACGCGTCGAGCCACGGCTCGCCGGGAGGCTCGCCCTCCAATTGAACCGTGTCGCAGCCCCGTCCTTACCTGACTTCGAAATGGCTCATCGATTTGAAAATCTGGTACCGTTGGTCGATGTCTTTTTGCGTCAGGGTTTGGAGACGGCCGAGACTGAACGCCTCGACGTTGTAGGAGGCCATCACGCTGCCGTAAATGATGGCCCGGCGCAGAGGGTCGTGGTCGACATGGTCAACACTGGCAAGATAACCCGTGAACGCGCCGGCGAAAGCGTCCCCGGCGCCGGTCGGATCGTGGATGTCTTCCAACGGATACGCCGGCGCGCTAAAGAAAAGGTTGTCGGCAAACAGCAGGCAGCCGTGCTCGCCCTTTTTCACGACGACATATTTCGGGCCAAGCTTCAGGATTTTGCGCCCCGCGATGATCAGGTTGGTTTCCTTGACCAACTCGCGGGCTTCGCTGTCGTTGAGGATCAGGCAGTCGATCTTCTTCAGCAGTTCCAACAACGGCGTGCGCTGGGTGCCAATCCACAGGTCCATCGTGTCGGCGACGATGAATTTCGGTTTTTCGACCTGCGCCAGCACGTGCATCTGCAATTGCGGTGAGATGTTGGCCAGGAACACATAGGGTGTCGCCCGGTATTGCGCGGGCAATTTCGGTTGGAAGGTTTCGAAGACATTCAGGGAAATCGACAGAGTCCGCCGCTTGTTCAGGTCCCACTCGTATTCGCCCGACCAGCGAAAGGTTTTGCCATCGGCGATCTCCAGACCGTCGAGGTTGATGTTGTGCTTCTTGTACAAGGCGAGGTACGGCTTCGGAAAATCGCTGCCGACGACGCCGACCAGATTCACCGGGGTGAAGAAACTGGCGGCGAGCGCCGCGTAGCTGGCGGAACCGCCCAGCATATCGTGGTGCTCTTCCACCGGCGTTTTCACGGTGTCGAGCGCGATCGAACCAGTAATCAACAAGCTCATGGAGCCGTTTTTCTAACCGCGAATGGACGCGAATGCACGCGAATTATCCGGTGGAACGGCTATCCCGAATCTTTACGATCGATTGTAAGGGCTCCGAAAGCTTTCGGAGCCGATTCGACAACGACGCGGTGGCGCCAAGAGCGCCCCTTCACCATTGGTAGTAGGTCGTGCCTCCCAATCGGTGGATCTGCCGGCTGCCGAGGAGCCAGAAGTTTGTTTCCACGCGGGAGGTGGCATGTTTGGCGGACGCTGGAACCGAACAAGCCATCGCATACACCGAGTGGTTGTTCCCCCTCACCCTGCGGCTGCGAGCGAAATTGGCTCGGGGAGGTTTGACCGCGGTTGACATTTGAGCCAGGCCTTCCTCGCTGAATTTGGCGAGAATGACTTGATCGCGCTCGGCCGTGAACAGTCGGGCGGAATAGGTGCCATCCGACAGCCGCTTGGGCTTGGACGCATAAGCGAATTGCAGCAGAACCACCGGGCCGGCGATCCCATCGGGACTTTGTGCAGCGGATACGGTCTTTTTCGCTGTTCGGTCGGACCGCAGCGTCGTCCTCCGCCCGGTGTTGGTTTCCTCGGCGCCCACCGAAAAAGCGCCAACCAGCAATCCTACGATCAAGAGCCTCACACTCATCGCGGTTTCAACCTCCAGATCAGTATGCGGGAAGCCTACCAATCCGGCCGGCATGGGCAAGCCGAATCTGCGCTTGACGCGATTTGAGCCCGGCGAAGCCGTGAATGTGAATCGCCCCCAAGTGATGACGGCGGCTTACGAGGTTCCGACGGCCTCGGTCATGCTGCTCTCCGAAGCCGTGCGTTCCAACTCGCTGATGTATCGTCGCTGTTTGAACAGGCTGGCTACGATCCGGCTCAGGACGTTGAGGGATTCCTTCTGTTGTGGGGTGAGCTCGCGGGGCACCTGATCGATGACGCACAACGTGCCAAGCGCGTGACCCTCGGGCGTTTTCACGGGCGCGCCCGCGTAGAAACGGATATGCGGCGACGTTGTCACGAGCAGGTTGTCGGCGAACCGTCGATCTTCCAAGGCGTCTTTCACCTCGAAGACGTCGGATTGCAAAATCGCATGGGCGCAAAACGCAATGTCTCGCGAAGTTTCCGTCGTGGTGAGGCCGATTCTCGACTTAAACCATTGACGGTCCTTATCCACGAGCGAAATCAACGCGATGGGCGTGGTGCAAATCTGTGCAGCCAGCAGCGTCAAATCGTCGAAAACCTCCTCGGCCGTCGAGTCGAGGATTTCATACCAGTAAAGGGCTTTGAGCCGTTCTCTCTCATTCGCTGGAATCGGTGCTCTCATATCAGTGACCCTCTCTTATTGCGATGACGACAACCTTGCCGTCGATCAGCGCTTGACAAGTCGTAGTTTGAGCACGCCCAGTGCCAGAAGCTATCGCCGCGGACATCGCCCGCAGCCGCCGTGGAGCCGGGTCTGCGAGACGCCATCTCGCGACGGGAGGGCAAACCCGAGGTGCGCAAGTACAAGGCGATCTACGTGATCAAAGACGCCGAGACCGGCGTCGAGAGCGACGAAGTCGCCGTGACCGCACTGCCGTAGGGGACAAGAAGACAGAAACCAGAAGTCAGTAGTCAGAATGCAGAGGGAGGCCGGGCAACCGGCCTCTCTTGCTTTGTCCGTCAACGCAAACTTATGACTTGTGAGACTCGACCCCGGCTACACACTCTGGAACTCGGATCAATCGCTCAATTGATGAATGATGAGGGCCTGTTGCCCAAATCGTGATTTAGTTGTGAATCTTTAGGCATTTGCTCTTCGCTCAATTGTGTCCCCACAGCAACGTAAGGTGGCACAACAACCGAACTCGACTGTTCCCGCTCCGA
>Ga0182027_10000871_pt1 | contig 51216 bp, 43 predicted proteins | sample 712E1DmetaG_FD_121300 | JGI IMG/M metagenome (GOLD analysis project Ga0182027, IMG submission 121300) | Permafrost microbial communities from Stordalen Mire, Sweden - 712E1D metaG (Illumina Assembly) | ecosystem: Environmental > Terrestrial > Soil > Wetlands > Permafrost | place: Sweden...
AGAGATCCGCGCTCATCGTAGTTTTGCATAAATTCCTTTTCATCGATGGTTTTCAAAATGCCTCCAAAACCACGCACGGCTTCCGAAATAAGGAATGAAGGACGTTCGCTTGGATTATACAAAGAAGTAGGATGGAACTGGACAAATTCCATATTTTCCACATTTCCTTTTGCACGGTAAACCATCGCGATGCCGTCTCCTGTAGCAATCGGAGGATTGGTTGTAGTTGAATAAAGATTTCCGGTACCGCCAGTAGCCATCATGGTAACCCGAGAAAGAAAACGCACTACTTTTTTCTTTTTAATATCGAGGGCATAAACGCCATAACAGTCGATATTTGTAAATCTCCATTTTACCAACATCCCTAAGTGATGCTGGGTAATAATATCAATAGCAAAAAAGTGTTCGAAAATTTCAATATTCGGGTGCTGACGTACTTTTTCAACCAGGGCCCTTTGTATTTCGCTGCCGGTTTGATCTTTATGATGCAGAATGCGGTGTTCCGAATGGCCGCCTTCGCGGGCAAGGTCGTATTTTCCGTTTTCTTCTTTATCAAATTGTGTGCCCCAGGTTATAAGCTGGTGAATTTGTTCAGGAGCTTCACGTACAACCATTCTGACAACATCTTCGTTGCACAATCCATCTCCTGCAATAAGAGTATCCTGTATATGTTTTTCGTAATTATCAGGTCTGTAAGTAACAGCGGCAATACCTCCCTGCGCATACGAAGTATTCGTTTCATAAAGTGTTGATTTTGTAAGAATAGCGACTTTCCCTTTATCCGCTACCTTAAGCGCAAAACTCAAACCTGCAAGTCCGGATCCAACCACCAAAAAGTCAAAATGTTTTTTCATATTATGCAATTAAGCCATTTAGGCTGAAGACTGTTAGGTATTTAGAAAGATAAATTCAAATATCAACAATTTATCTTTTGATAGGTTTAGGTAATATTTCTCGTCCTGGGCGTGACTGATTTAAAGGCCTTCAGTCTTTAGCCTTCAGCCTAATAACCTAATCCCCAAACATCCCATTTACAGTAGAGAATATCCCTGTTCCAATTCCGACGACGCCCAAAGTGGCAATCGCCCGCCACAGCGTATCACGGTTACCATAATTCCAAATGGCCATAACACATAGTACAACGCTTCCCAGGAGGCATAAACTGATTAAGGAAAAGGAAATCGTTTTAACGATTTTAGGATTAAAGAAACCTTTGTTACTACCTTTCATGGTTTAGATTTTGTTAGTAAATTCATCTATGAAATTTTATCCTGCCGGCAAAACTTTCAATCTTTAAAAAACTTTTTGAAATCTTAATTTAAAGATCAAAACCTATGTCCTGTCGGTAATATTTCCTTTCAAAATTAATGATTTCTGCATTCCGATACGATGTTTTCAAGGCTTCTTTGAATGTCACTCCCATGGAACTAACTGCAATTACCCGTCCACCGCTGGTTAGAATTTTACCGTCCTTCGCAAAAGTACCCGCATGAAAAAGCAAACTATCCTTTATTTCATCAAGATTGGAAATTTCTTTGCCTTTTTCATAATCTCCCGGATAACCCCCCGATACAAGCATCACAGCTGCACAGGACCGTGGATCAATTGAAATATTAACTTTTTCAAGTTCTTTGTTTGCAACTGCGTCAAAAATTTCTACCAGGTCTGCATTCAATCTTGGAATAACAACCTCAGTTTCAGGGTCCCCCATTCGAACATTGTATTCAATTACATAAGGATTACCTAGGTAATTCATCAATCCAACAAAAATAAAACCACTGTATTCAATTTGATCTTTTTGAAGCCCTTCGATGGTGGGGATAATAATCCGATCTTCGACTTTTTTCATGAATTCTTTTCCGGCAAAGGGAACAGGGGAAACACATCCCATCCCTCCTGTATTCAATCCGGTATCATTCTCGCCAATGCGTTTATAATCTTTTGCTTCCGGCAGAATTTTGTATGATTTCCCATCTGTAATAACAAAAACAGACAATTCAATACCTTTCAAAAATTCCTCGATGACGACCTTATGGCTAGCCTTTCCGAATTTACCCTCAATCATTTCAATAAGTTCGGATTGGGCTTCTTTAAAAGAATCAACGATTAATACTCCTTTTCCGGCAGCCAGTCCATCGGCTTTAAGCACATATGGAGATTTCAGAGTTTGCAAAAAAGAAATCCCTTCATTCAGATTGTCGCTGGTTACGCTAAAATATTTGGCTGTCGGGATATTATGACGAAACATAAATTGCTTGGCAAATTCTTTACTTCCTTCCAACATGGCACCTTTGAAAGAAGGACCAATCACTGGAATATTTTTAAGGGAGGGCTCTGATTTGAAATAATCGACGATTCCTTTTACAAGGGGGTCTTCGGGACCTACTACCACAATGTCGATGCTTTTTTCAATTGCAAAACGGCCCAGATTTTCAAAGTCGTCGGACTTAATATTTACATTCTCGCCTATTTCTGAAGTGCCGGCATTACCCGGAGCGATAAAGAGTTTAGTAAGCCGATTGCTTTGAGCCATTTTCCATGCAAGTGCATGTTCACGGCCGCCCGTTCCCAATAAAAGTATATTCATATAAATTCAACGGTTTAAATATGCATGGCAAACTTATGAAAGCATTTTAGCAATGCCAAATTCTTGAGTTATATAAACAATCCTAAATTCGTCTGAAGTCAAGATTATAAAAATGAAAATCCTTTTTGAAAACAAAAAAGGCCGATACTAACCCGGTATCGGCCTTTCATTAAAAAAATAGAGATATTATCGAACTATCAGCTTTTCTTTTAGTGGAATTCCGTTGAGTTTGATTATAAATATTCCGTGTCCTTTATCTGTAATATCGACAGAAAGATTGGTACTTCCATTCTGTTGGACAGCAACTTTATTATTCTCGTAAACCAGTCCTCCGGTAATATTATAAATTTGTACATTGTAATTCTTATCGAATGGCGTACTAAGTTGCAGATTAAACACCCCTTCGGATGGATTGGGGAAAATGTTATATTTTACATCATTGATTGTTTCTACAGCAGTAATTACAATTCCGGCCACAACCAGTTCACAATTATTAGCATCTGTGACTGTTATCGTATGGTTCCCTCCCGGGACATTATTAAATTGTCCGGAAGCCTGAGGGACACCACCATCGAGACTGTATTGACGGGGGAGTGTTCCTCCGGAGGCAGACAATAAAATTATATTATTTATGACAAACGGAGGATCAGCTGTGAGTTCAGTCGGCTCAGAAATCGTAACATAAATATCATTTTGGGAACATCCTCCCTCGTCTCTCACCGTAGCTACATATGTGGCTGCGCGCAATGAGTTGAAAACAGGAGAAGATTGCCAGCCAACATTTTTAAGGTTGTACTCATTATTTCCCCATCCACCTGTAGAAATAAGGACTACTTGTCCGTCACTGAAACCGAAGCATTTATTATCAAGGCGAGATACTGTATCCTCCTTCAAGGTTAGTGGATCAGAAGGCCTTTTTATGGTATATGAAAATGAATTATTTATACAAAAATTGTCATCGGTTACGGTCAAAGAATATGTAATCCCAGCTGCCAGGCCGGTAATCGAATCAGCGCTACCCATATTGGGGCTCCAGTCGTATGTATAGGGTGTAATTCCACCCTGAACCTTTACATGAATTTTCCCATCGGCAAAGTTATAACAGCTGACATTGGTTGTATCGATGGATGCGAATGTAATTTTTTCAGGTTGTGTCAGTTTGTATGTCCCGGTATCTATGCAAGAAAGGGCATCGGTAGTAACAACATGATAAGTGCCAGCTAACAAGCCTGTTGCAGTATTGTTGGTTTGTAGGCCCGGATCATCCCATTGATATGTATATGGGCCTTGTCCACCCGTAACATTGACCCTTACTATTCCGTTTGCAAGCCCAAAACACCGGATGGGCTGTTGCAGAGAATATGAAAAACTTAATGAATCATTTTGTAAAACATAGGCAGTATCGATAGTCTGACATGAATTGGCATCTGATACAGTTAAGATATAATGCCCTGCAGGTATTAAGGAGATGCTTTCAGTGCTTTGCCCTGAAGACCAATTATAACTGTAAACCTGTGTCCCGCCTGTAATTGAAACTGCTATAGAACCGGTTGAAGCTCCATAACAATTCACCATAGTCGGGATCATTGAGACAATGTTAAGCGGGTTGGGCTGTGATATTTTAACAGTATCGAGGAGTGACCTGTTTAGTCCACCTGTTTCGGTGACGGTAATTTGGTAATTTCCTGCGCCTACACTGAAAATTGATGAATCAATCGCTCCGGTGCTCCAGAGGTAGCTGTATGAGGCAATAGGATTTTTATTGGTGATACTGACATATGCAGAGCCATTGGACAATCCGTTGCATGAAACATTCGTTATGGTTTTTTCAATTTGTAGTAAACTCAAATCCTTCACTATGAATGCAGTATCGGCGTTACATGAATTTGCATCGGTAACTGTAACCTGGTAAGTTCCTCCGTTCAGGTTGTTGATTGTATCATTTGTTCTACCAGGCAGATCACTTCCATCCCTGGCCCATGCATATGAATATGCAGGAGTTCCACCCGTAAGGTTCACATCTATTTTACCATTGTGGCTGCCGGAAGGTATTGCTGCTGTTACTACAGACGTTCCAAAAAGTATTGGCTCCGGTTGGGTGATGATTACCGAATCATTTTTTGAACAACCGATCTGATCGGTTATGGTAACTTTATAGAATCCTGCCGATAATCCCGTCTGATCTTTAGCCGTAGGTATATAACCACTAGCTCCGGTCCAGTTATAAGTATAGGAAGGAGTCCCTCCGGATACTGTAAGATTAATGCCTCCATCAGCAGATTGGAAACAATTGAGGTCGGTTTTTGCCAAACCAATAACAATTGCAGAGCTGCCTGGAGATAAAAGTTTACTTGTTGAAGCGATAGAATCACGACTGTCTGTGACAGTAACAGAATAGGTTCCGGCAGAAAGTCCCGTTGCTGCTGAATCCAAAGAATTAGTTACATTGGCGCTCCATTGATAGGTATATGGACCAACTCCGAAGTAAGGTGTTACAATGAGTTTACCATTTGAACCGCCAGTACAGGCAACATTAGTTGTTGAAGTAAAGGTGGCAGAAAAAGGGTTGTGATATTTGGCGATAAATCCGTTGTTATTGCCGGATCCGCCGCTATTGGTGTAAACACTGTCCCCAATAGTTAAATGAGTCGACGTCATCAATCCGCCAACATAGCTATTTCCGTTATTATCGTAAGTAATTAATTCGGTTCGGTCATTGTTATCGTCTCCTGCAATACTTTTAGCAGTTATAGGATTTCCATCGACATCATAAACGAAAAACCCCGGATCCTGATTCGTTGTGGAAGAAGAAGTAATTGTAGTGTTGTTGAAATGAACTGTACCTGCAAAATTACCGGCAAACATTACTATATTTTCATGGATGAATGCACCGTAACCTTTATCCATTCCGACATCTCCATTTGTTTTTTTCCAGAATAAACGGCCGTTTTTATTATACTTTGCTACCAGCATATCTTCAGCTCCATTCGTAATCATAGGACTTGAATCCAGTGTACCGTTTCCGGTGCTATCGATTCTGGCAGAAGTTGTTACATAACCAATTAAATACACATTCCCGTAAATGTCTGTAGACACGCCGTTGCACCGGTCATCATAAATACCTCCTGCCTGTCGGGCCCATTGAACATCACCTGATCCGTTAAATTTTAATAAAACAGCATCCTCATGATTTGAAGTAACCGAATTCAGTGTAATTCCACCGACCGACATTGTACCGGCAAAAAATCCTCCCATATAAATTTCATCGGAGGAAGCCGCATTGATTTCTACAAATTTGTTAAGAGTTACATCCGTTGAACTATAATTGATTTGGGTTGCAAAAATAAAAGTGCCAGTATTGCTATACTTTGCTATGAAATTAATTACTTTTCCACCGGTACTTGTTAGGGTTGTCCCCGTAAAATAGACAGTATCTGCAGAAACACCAGTTAAATATAAACTGCCATCAGGGGCAATGGATAGCCATTGTGCCTTCACATCTCCTGGCCCCCATGCGGCTCTTTTTATCCAGGTTCTGCTTCCATTGGCACCGTATTTTGCCATAAAAATATCTGCTTTACCTGCTTTATAAACCGGAATCGTAACGTCAACACCTGAATTTATGTCGTGGTCGAAAAAGCCACAGACAATGGGATTGCCACTGGCATCCACAACCACATTTTTGGCATTGACTTTAGCCGAAACAGCACTGTTTGCCAATTCAACATGCCATTGGAGGACATTGCTACTATTGTATTTAGCAAGAAAAAAGTCCGTATTGTTTGTCACTTGAGGGACAATATTTATTCCGGGACCAATATTAGTTGAAGCTTTAAACTGCCCTGTAACAAAAACATTGTTATTGGCATCCAATTCAAGTCCACCTAGTATAGATGGCTGTGCTGTTTTAAACTGTCGGGACCACAGCCATTGCTGACTAAATCCGTTTATGGATATAAATACCAAAAGAATGGTTAAACTATTTCGTGTAAATTTCATCATGGCAGAAACAATTTGAATTAATTTGTTTAACGTATTGTTCAGAAAATTAGTTGCATTCCTCATTTGCATGCTATGACTTTCATCATTTATTAAGAATAACATTCCTCACCTTTTTAAGATTGAATATTTAGCATGTTGCATATAAACCTCTAAATTACAACAGGTTTGGGCGCATTAATAAAAGACTTACTAACATTCCAGGGCTTCATAAAAGCTTGAAGATAAGCAGCATAAAACTTTTTGAATTTTGACCAAAGGATAAATTTATTTGGTAAAGGTAAAGTTTCAGGATGAATAAATTTTAGAAAGATTGCAATTATTCAAGGAGTTAGAGTTTTTGAGCCGGAAGACGGGAGTTGGAAGAGGGAGAGCAGGAATACTTAATCATGACATCCTTCAATCATTGCAATTTAAATGGGAGCTTTCAACCTGATTTGGTTCAATTATTTTCGAAGGATTGTATGGCATGATTTTTTGCTACATTTACTCAGTGACAAAATTATTTAGCATGTTGCGCCCCATTCTGCATATCGGTTACCCGAAGACTTCTTCCACCTGGTTTCAGGAAATTTTTTATCCCAATGTTGAGAATATATGTTATATACCGCGAGAAATTGTCCAGGACTTGTTTCTTAATCCCGGTGCGTTTGATTGGAATGAACAAGTCTGCAAAGAGCAATTAAGTTCGGTTACAAAAGAAAATAAGAACCGAATTGTAATTTGCGAAGAACTTTTATCGGGCAGGCTTAGGCCTGGCGGTGTTAAGCACTTTATAACCAAAGAAGTGGCAAATCGGTTAAAACTGGTTTTCCCCGAAGCATGTATTGTCTTGTTTATCAGGAATCAGATTGATGCAATAGCCTCATCGTATTCTCAATATTTGCAGGCAGGAGGAACTTATTCTATCGATCGGTTTATACATCCGGAAAAAATCTCGCGTGGTGAATATAACAATCTTGTACTAATGGGTCCTGATTATTTTCAATATCATAAAGTATTGGATTATTATGTTGAATTGTTTGGAAACGACAACGTCCATATTTTTTTGTATGAAGATTTCAGGGATTCGAGTACTCAATTTATTCAGGATTATGCAAAAAAATTTGATTTATCGGTCGATGCAAACCTATTAACAAGTAAAAAGATGAATGAAAGCAGCCGGGCATTGCTTTTATTGCCAAGAAGGATTTGTAATTCTTTTAGCCGGACAGGCCCCCTGAATAAATACTATATTTTACATATTCCCTATTTTCACGATCTAATGAGAATGGCATTTACCCAAGCCAATAAATACAAAATTTTTGGTAATCCAAAATCTTCCGAAAAAACACTCGGCATGAAAAATGTCAAAAAGTTTAAATCATTTTTCAGCCGGTCGAATCAGATTTTAATTGAAAAATATGGGTTGACAGATATTATAAAATACCAATACCCTTTATAAAATTATGGTAGCTATTGTTATGGTCTGCCATAAAGGTGACCTGGAATTAAAAACTGCATTTCTGATCCATACGCTCAGAAAGTATTTAAAAGGAAATTTTCGGATATATCTTGGCATCCCTGATGAAGGAAGATACACGATGCCTCCATCTTTTGAGTTTTTGGCCTACTGTAAGTGTTTCAATATCCATATTTACAATTTCAACAATCCATTTTTAGAGAGTAAGGAGCAACTTTTAAAAGGGGATCTAATTAGTAATAAAATATACGCACTCATCCATCCCTTTGAGGAAGAAACAGTGCTGTTTTTAGATAGCGATATTGCATTGTTGAAAGATATCGACATAGCCAAAATCGTTGGTGATACTCTTACACTTGCTCTGAAACCAGCTGGTCATGCACATGTTAGGAACTGGGAATTGATGTATAAGGCAGCAAATCTTCCGATGCCTGTAAAAAAGGTTTTGGCAAGCGTTGGTCAGGCGGAAATGCCCCCTTACTTTAATTCGGGGGTTATGGTTTTCCGAAAAGATTTTCTTGGAAAGTTTATGGAAACCTGGGTTCATTATTTTTTATGGTTATCTGATATGGACGGAAAATTATCAACTGAGTTTCCTTTATTCCACCGTGACCAGATTTCATTATCCCTGGCCATTTGCGCATGTGATGCAGATTATTCTATTCTTGATGAATTGTATAATTTTCCAATACGGGGGAAAAAAATTCATAAAAAATCACCTCCCTGTTTAGTTCATTATCATAACACATATTCAGTTTATTTCGAAAAATTGCTTGAAAAAGAATTTCTGGAATTTATTAAACTTCATCCTTTTATTATGGATTCAGCAGGACCTTTATGGAAGAGTTTATTCGAAGGGAGTATAATTAAGCGAAAAAGCGCTGTATTCATTGAATACGTCCGTTTTAACAAGTACAGATTAAAAAGATTCTTGAAAACTTTAAAATATAGATTATTTCATTAAACCTGATTTATGCATTAATTAACGTAATATTCATACTTCAGGAAGTTTGCATTTCGTTTCAACGGGATTTATTTTATTTATAATGGTTAATCAGGGTTAAACATACCTTGAAAAAAAAGTGTAATTCTTCATTTTGGAAATAGTATACTCTCTTAATTTGTCGGGCCACTCAAAATTATCCCTGGTAATATTGGGGGAAGGTCTGACGATAGCAGAGCATTTGTCTAGATATTCCTTATCGGTGCTGATATCTAAAAAGAAAAGCAATTGCAGCATAATTGTTGCCGGGTCTTTAACGAAGTCCTCATGAAAAATAGTGACTACACTTTCCGGATAACTTTGAATGATTTTCTGGTTAATATCAGCACTTGCAAAGAAATTTTCAATTCTGTTTCTGCAGAATTTTTCATCGCAGATTATTCCTTTTTTATTCTGACGGATAAGAATTGAAGCAATATTATCCAGAGGGTTTCGGACAACATGGATCATTTTCAATGGGACATGTACAAGCGATTCAAATTGTTTTAACTCCAGAAAATTTCTAATTAGCTTGTTTGTTGTTTCACCACCCTTTTTGTCTCCGATAACTTTTATATCCCGATAATTTCCCTGATTTAAGTCTTTCACGCTATATGAATATTCTGTCCATGTAGCATCTAATTTTTCAACAAATAATTTACTCTTTCTGCAGATATAGTTAAAAATAAGTTTACGTGAATATCCTTTTTTCATTAGCCCCAAAGCATCTGCTTCGATAGAAATGACAATTTCGGGGTGGGCATCGAGCAATGCGCCAATGATAGTATGCCCACTTCGCGCATAACCTATAAACAAGCAAAAATATTCTACTTGATCAAAATTATGCCGCATAAACAATGAATAGCCTTGAAGAAATATCTTATATAACCAATTGATATTTCGAATTTTGGCTTTTATTTGGCTGGCTTTAACCATTTTTTAATGATGCTTTTCGAATAGTTTTTAAAAATCACAGCAAAATGGGAAATTTTTTTTCTGGTAATCTCTGTGATATATAGGGGCCTAAGCTTTAGGGAATATCCATCAGTTGAATAACCGTTTCTCCGCAGATTTTTTTTACAGAAATAGACTAAAAAATCTTGTTTGGAGGCGGGCAATTCTTGTTTCCACTTGTGAATTTTTGATTCATCCGGTATATCATTGATCATGGGATGTATTGAACGATAATCCTGTGAAAGGATTTCAGTAATTTCACCCTTTTTATCGGAAATCCAGTTTAATTGAAAATTGACACCCAATACAGCGGTAATATTATTCACTACCATGTGAGTGTCCATAATTAGATCTTCATATTTAAACCGGGAAAAATTGTTTAGAGCAGAATATTCATATGTCTGATTTATAAATGAATTCCAATTCATCGCAAGGGTATACCAGTTTGTACACATAGGCTTTCCGGTAAAAGGTGAAATAGTAATGCTCTGCGAGAGATAGACAGACCGAATATCCCTCATAAGGGCAATCCACATCATATTGTACGATTTAATCACCGCCTCGGGGATTTTTGCGATTAAGTCAATTAATTGCGTGTTTTTATATAAGATTATTGAAGCAGTGGGTTTATTTTTTCGTGAATAGAATGAAAGAATTGCAATAAAGATTTCAAGATTATTCCGGCTGGCAGAAATCTGATCGAAAAGTTCAACCCTGTTAAAATTCCAAAGGGAAAATTTTTTATCTCTTTCGAGTTCGTTAATGATTATCCAAAACTTTTTAGTATCGGATGAAAATTCCAAAAACGGATTTTTTAAAAACATCGGATACAAAATTTCTGCTTCAGGACATACGCAAATGTCGGGCGATTTGCTTAATTGATTTGCAAGAAATGTTGATCCTGACCTATTCACATATGTTAAAAAAAGAATTTTCATATTAGAAGTCTTTAATCAGAGCTGAATATTCTGACCATTTAGATAATTCATTCAATCGTTTATCGCCTTCATTAATAATTGTTGATATTTGATCCGGGTTTTTATAGGCATCAGTCAGACATTTCAAAATATCCGAAGCGGAAAAGGGATTAAAATAGAAAGCTGCTTTGCCACAGCTGCTCTTAAGGGAATCCAGATTCGAAGTAAATAAAGGTTTGCGATATTTCCAGGCTTCGATACAACTGAGAGAAAATGATTCAAGCAGTGAAGGAAGGATAATTGCGTCAACCTGATTTACAATGCCTGGTACGTTATTATGGTGTGAATGTCCAATGTTTATCAATATATCATTAAAATTCCCGGTGTTTATTGATTTAATCAGTTGCCTTGCCTTTTTCCCATGGTTTTTTGAGATGGTCAGATAAATTATAAAGGGAAGGCCCCTGGCTTTAATGATTTGTGCAACTTCAAATAATTTTTCAATATTTTTATGCTCATAGTATCGTGATAAACAAAGAATTTTAATTTTATTATTGAGGGGAAATATAGGCAATTTATAAGTCTGGTTAGGATTTCGGACAATAGGTATATGAGGAGTTAGTACCTTGATTGGTTTGTCGCCGTTAATTATCAAATTGAGTCCCTGCTTTTGATATTCGGTTTGTACTAGGATCAGATTCACAAAACTCATTCTTTGCAGTGTCAAAATACACCGGAATTTATGTATGAACAATGAAGTTATCGACAAAGGAATATATGACAGATTTTTTTCTATGAGAAACGGGTTATCATGCAAAAAAATTTGTTTGTAATGGGTTCTTGCAGGCAGATTTCCAAGTGTGAGCACTAAATCAGGATTTTCACGACGACAAATTACCGGCAGCCAAAAACAATCATGTACCCAACGCAATAATCGATGGAGCATCCAAGGAGGCACAACTTTAATTAAAGAATGTTTTGTCTCAAAATCTTTATAAGGACCGTATCGCGGACAGGTTATTGTTATCTCGAAACAATCTTCTGCGATCAAGGTTTCTATAATACTCTGAGAGAGAATTAATCCCCCCGAAAAAAGAACAGTGGAAGCATTGATGAATATCTTTTTACGCCTATCCATAAATTGTTTTTAAAAAATTTGCTGCTACAATTTCAAAGGTATATTTTTCGGAAATTGTTTTTGCTGCATTTACGCTAATACCTTTCATCATTTTTGAATTGGCAAGCATATTCTTAATTAATGAGGACAGTTCATCATAGTTTTCAAATTCTATAGAATTCACTCTGTGTTGAGTCAACAAACCTGAAATTCCCGGTAATTTGGATACAAGGGAAGGAATACCACATGCCATCGCTTCAAGCAAGGCGTTTGGAGTTCCTTCACTGGTCGAACCATGTAAAAAAATATCGGCTGATAAAAAATAGTCCTGAATATTAGCAACCGGGCCCGTAAAAACAATTTTTTCACCCAGCAGACTTTGTCCTAATAGGAATAATTCAGACATTTCAATTTTTTCGTCTTTCGTGATCCGGTGGTTCCCGTTTAATATATATTCGCCGGCTACAATATATTTAAAGGCGATGTTAAGTTTAGCCAATTCGGGAAAAATTAAATGATAGGATTTTCGCTTTACAAGATTTCCAACCGAAAGTATGATAATTTCCTCATTTTTATATCCAAGGAAAATTCTCACCTTCCTTTTATAATCCTCGGTAACGGGATGAAACTTATGGATGTTAACCCCCTGAAATGATTCAAAAACAGGAATCCTGTCTTTTGTTTCTGCGACAAATCGTTCTGTAAACTCAGCATTAATAGAATAATAAAAAGTCAATTTATTGAGGGCAAGTTTATTCAATTGCTTTAATAGAAAACCTTTGGAAAGTAGACTTTTTGCATCATCCCCATTGATTAATGTAGACCTGAAAATAATTTTTCTTCTGAAAACAAATGAACAAAGAATTATAAACTGATACCCAATTAAATAACCGCTATAAATAATTATTAAGTCGTTTTTTAGGATAAATTTCAAATAGTAAAATAAAAGGGAAGGGAAAGAGACAATTTTTGTGATAAGATTTCGATTGTAATAAGCAAGCCTGCGGATTATCAATTTTTCATCAGTCGACCCGGATTCTGATTTACGGTTATAGTTAAGATGGCAAAAAGTAGTTTGAGATGTCAGATCGGAAAGTTGTTTTGAAAAGAGGTAAGCATTTCGTCCTGAACCCGACATAGAGGGAGGAGCTTCGACTGTAAAAACAATAACTTTACAATCATAAGTTTTACCAGGGATCATAGGCGGCTATCCATCAATGACTTCGAAGGTAAACCCTTTATTGGAAAATTCTTCCAATACTTTTGGTAAAATATACAAAACCTTTTCTGAGGCCTTCATTGAATCATGAAATACTATAATAGAGCCTTCGCGGGCATGTCGAAATACAGCCTTCAAACTGCGTTCCTTTGATACAAGTGTTTGATAATCGTGGCTCATTACCTCCCACATTATTATTTTATATCTTTTTTTAAGATACTCAATTTGTGAACGACGGATCTGGCCATAGGGGGGTCTGAATAAATCGGATTTAATAAATTGATGTGCAAGTTCAATATCCTGAAAATATTCCTTGTGAGAGGTTTTCCACCCTTTTAAATGACTATAGGTGTGATTTCCTATCCGGTGGTTTTTTTGAATGATTCGCTGGTAGATTTCAGGATAATGCTCCACATTTCTGCCGAGACAGAAAAAAGTTGCACGGGCATTATAGTGATCCAATATTTCAAGAATTTTATCTGTGATATCAGGAGTGGGTCCGTCATCAAACGTAAGATAGAGTTTCTTATCAGCAGTCCTAATATCCCAAATCAAATCAGGAAAAAGTCTTTTAATCCATTCTGAGATATGCCAGTATATCATGCTCTCACCCTATCATTTGTTATTCGGATCAATTCCGATTATAATTGAACTGATACCCGATTTGCGAGACAAAGAACGCTATTTTTCAAAAAAAATAAAATATTATCCAAAATGATTATTATTGCAAGATGACAAGCAATGGACAAAATCAAGAAATATCCAATAAATTGGCAGTGAAAGTTAACTTATAAGATTTTAAATCTCCAGGGTTTGCTTATCCATGGTTCTCCTGAATAATTGATCCCTATCCTGGGAGAAGTTGTAATAACAGGCTTTAAACCATTATCTTCTACCCAAATACGTTTGGAAAGGCACAAATTTTCGCCGTAATAAGAACGGTCAATTTTAAGATGGCGCGTTAATTTCCCCGGACCATTCAGGTTTTCAAGTCCTCTGATTAAAACAGCCTGAGGTTCATCCGCTGTTCCTGTAACGAAATTCAACATCCAATACATTCCATATACCAGGTAAACATATACATGTCCACCGACATGGTACATTATTTCTGTACGACTGGTACGACCTTTACTTGCATGACAGGCTTTATCTTCTTCACCCCGATAAGCTTCAACGTCAGTTATTAAATAATGGTTGATTTTCCCGTTTTGCAAGATTGCCAGATATTTTCCGGGAAGTTCAGGAGCAACAATCAGAACGTCGCGATTGAAAAATTTTTCATGGAGTTTTGATTTCATCCTTGATATCATTTTCCGATGATAAATATAATAGAAAAGAGTAGAAAAATGCAAAAATAGTCACTCCAGCCTGTGTTTCAAGTGTGTCATCATCCAGCATAGATAACATTCCTATAAGTAAAAATATAGTAAACAGAAAAAAGGAATATTTTTTTTCAAGGTAAGGGGAGTATAAAAGAGCGAAACAGATCCAAAGAAAACCAAAGATTCCAAATGTAATTAGAAAAGTTAGCAATTGATTGTGTGCTCTTAAGCGCAATAAATGCGGCAAAGGTGATTTATCAATATCATATTGCTTATTAAAAATATCCTGTAAATCACCAGTTCCTGCGCCAACCCAAAAATACCGATGAATGAGCTTTACGCCAGTCTTAAAATATACAATCCTTTGTGCCAGAGATTGTCCGCTTGGGTTGTTGGTCTTTTTGAACATTTCAAGCTGCCAGTATAATTCATAAAGTCTGGGATAAATGGCAAATTTATTTTTATAGAGGTAGTTTGTATATCCTTTTTCTATCATATCGATATCTTTGGAAGTAAGTTGTGATATTCCAACAGAATCTTTATGATATCCAATTGAAGTTAGGTACCTTATTATTGTAGTATTGATTGATTGTCCTTTTCTGTCAAGGCTGTCATATTTAAAATTGCTTCTGGTGTTCCACTCTTTTTTTAATTCCTTTTCACACAGATATATCCATGTTTGATGTCCATTTTCGTAATTCTGATCGGATATCCTATTGGTATATTCGTTCCCATTTATAGTGTGAGATGGAAGAGTGTTGAGATTAATCCTGTCTTTATGGTTGTATCGGTGGTAAGAATATAGAGGATATATTACAATTGAAATTAGAATGATTGAAGTTGCAGCCCAGGACAATTTTTTAATTGATGCGCTTTTGATATAATAGGCCCACCACAATATTGCCACCGGCAGCAAGATCATAAAGATAATTATACCTGTAAAAGCATTTAGAAGAAATAAAAAGTATATCAGCCACAACATACTGAGACCAGATAAAATTTTTTCCCACCTGACCAGAGATTGAAATTTGAAAAACAGGTAATAGTAAAGAATATAGATTGAAAGAACTAATAAGAGCGAAAAACGGATATGATGCATAATAATTGAAGCATGACGCGAATCAACTAAAACTTTACTTGTAAATCCGAAAATAATCGAGGATGAAATAAACGAACTAATGAGAATTGCTGAAATAAATAACGTAAAAAATATTTTCAGTTCTTTATTGGACAGCGGTTTGGATGTGCCATAAATAATGGGCAAGGCAAATAAAGGTAATTTGATCTTTATGTCATTCAATGCATAACTGTAATCGGTCGTATTAATCAACCCAAGTAAGTGAATAATGTAAATTGAGGCTAGCAGGATAATGCTTTTTCTTTCCCAGATTGTCTCTAATTTATCTTTAAACTGGAGCTCAATAATCCAATTTAATGCAAGCAGTATCTGTGAAATGCTCATCAAATAAGGCCATAATGGCAATCCTAAAAGTATTCCGCCAGTTCCCAGGAAGAAAATAGATCGGTGAATTTTCTTTGATAGCATTAAACGAAAATTGAATTACAAAATAAGCAAAATCTTCAAACCGTTATTGTCGAATGACCATTTGTTCTAACCTTATTTTTTATCAATTGCCCACAAAAACAGAGTTTTCTGTATTTTCTAATCAGATGATCACGGACAATTTTTTCTTATTACATTGAATTTAAGATATTGCCGGACTTGTGGCCCTCAAAATACCCCTCCTTAAATAAGGGGGTGAAAAATAGACGGGGTCATTATAAATCATGTAACCCTTTGAAAAAGAAATTGAAAATCCTTTACTTTCTAATAATTCACTAAAAATTTTATCATCGACGGGTCTATGATAACAACACAATGCTATTTTTAGCGGATGTTTTACTGACAGTAATTTTTCACAGCCATGCAGGATTTTGTCTTCAGAACCTTCTGCATCTATTTTCAGGAAGTTGAATATTTCTTTATCCTGAAAAAAATTATCAAGCGAAATATTGTCTGCATCGTTTCTATCGGAAACAAATTTATTAATTATTACTACCTTATCTTTCCATGGTGAAAAAGTGGCCTTTAATGCTTCAATCCAATTTTCATCTGTTTCAAATAAATAGACTTTTTTAACTTTTTCTATTACGGATAGAGCCAAAATGCCCTCAGCAGCACCAACATCAACTAAAATGTCTTCGTTTTTTAAATCAAAGTTATTAGTCAAATAACGATGAGGCGACATTATATCCTGTTCAATAGCAAGACCGTTAAAATACCTCTTAATTCCCCGGGTTGATGATTTCTTTTCAAAATAAAGTCTCTTCCCGTCACAAATAACATATTTAAGTCCATTACTTTTATCCTGAAAGACAGCAATAGTGTCAGGCGAGTAATTTGTCTGGAATGAATAGGGGAAAGTGCAAAGGTTGTTATTCTTAAGATAGTTGAGAGCTTCTATCTGTTCTTCATTTAAGGATGATTTTGGCAGGCCTGCATAATATTTCAGGATAATATCCTTAGCATTGGATGCCTTTTTGCGTTTTCTAATTGATTTGGGAATGACCCATGAGAATAATGTAATACCTTTTCTACCCATTTCTTTTATTATAAAAACTACAACTTGTCCAATTCTATTTAAAGAACTATTCGTCTAATATTGAGCTATTATATGCTTCATAATCAGAATAGTACACAGGTAAATCAGGGGTTAAACATCTTTATATTGTTATTACTTTATGAAAGCAAAATTAGTTTTTAATTTTTAATGGGTATCAAATTCAGAATTTATTGAATTATTAGCTTGTCTGAAAGGACAAAAGTTATAAAAATTGGAACGATGCGAAGGATAAGTACTCGCTGCAAAACATAAATTTTCGATTTTAAGTGTATTACCCGACAAACATATATTAATGGAGGTATATCCTATATAAAACGCAATCATGAGTTGAAGCATATTTATTAAACTTACCAAATAAAATTATTTTGCTCTTGCTTATTTCATAAAAATAATTGTATTTTTGCACTCCACAAATTTCAGGTGGATAGTATTTGAATGAGAATTAATTAATTAAAATGTGTTGAAAGTGGATACACTGAGTTATAAAACCAAATCAGCAAATAAAGCTACAGTTAAGAAAGATTGGTATGTAGTTGATGCTACAAATGAAGTTTTGGGAAGACTCTCTTCGAAAGTTGCAAAAATACTGAGAGGAAAGAACAAGCCTGATTTTACACCTCATGTTGATTGTGGCGATAATATCGTAATTATCAATGCCGATAAAATCAGATTTACTGGTAAAAAAATGACCGATAAAATATATATCAGGCACACGGGTTATCCTGGTGGTCAGAGATATGAAACTCCGGCAGAGATGTTGGTGAAGCATCCTACCCGTATAATTGAAACTGCTGTAAAGGGAATGTTACCCCACAACAGACTCGGAAGTGCAATCATTAAAAATTTGCATATTTATGTTGGTGCAGAACATCCGCATCAAGCCCAACAACCGAAAGAACTGAACTTAAATTCAATTAAATAATTGAGATGGAAGTAATTAATGCTCTTGGAAGAAGAAAAACAGCGATCGCCAGAATATATGTTAATGATGGCAAAGGACAAATTATTGTAAACAATAGAGATTATAAGGAATATTTCCCTTTCGAACAGTTACAAGATCTTGTTAATCAACCTTTGGTTGTGACCAATTCAGAAGGCAAGTATGATATTAAAATTAATCTTGTCGGAGGTGGTGTTAAAGGTCAAGCAGAAGCAGTGCGCCTGGCAATAGCCCGTGCTCTTGTAAAGATCGATCCGGAAGCAAAAGCAATTCTCAAACCAGGTAAATTTCTCACAAGAGATCCACGTGAAGTTGAACGGAAAAAACCGGGACGTCCTAAAGCCCGGAAAAGATTCCAGTTTAGTAAACGTTAGTATTTCAGATTGTTTAGTATCTAAACTTTAAAGACTTCCGGGCATTTATCGGGACTACTTTATAGTTGCCAAATAAAGAATGTAAACAAGTTAAATCATGTCAAGAACTAATTTCGACGAATTATTAGAAGCAGGTGCTCATTTTGGGCATCTAAGAAGAAAATGGAATCCACACATGGCGCCATATATTTTTATGGAGCGTAATGGGATACACATTATTGATTTGCATAAAACCGTTGTAAAGCTTGATGAAGCATGCAATGCCACCAAGCAAATTGCTAAATCGGGAAGGAAAATCCTTTTTGTTGCTACTAAAAAGCAGGCAAAAGATATTGTTGCCGAACGTGTTAAACTGGTAAATATGCCCTATGTGACTGAGCGTTGGCCAGGAGGTATGTTGACTAACTTTCCTACGATTCGTAAGGCAGTGAAAAAAATGTCTTCCATAGATAAAATGGCGACAGACGGAACATTTGATAACATGTCAAAGCGTGAAAAACTTCAAATTACTCGTCAGCGTGCCAAACTGGAAAAGAATCTGGGAAGCATAGCCGATCTTACACGTTTACCTGCGGCAATGTTTATCGTCGATATTACGAAAGAAAATATAGCCCTTAGAGAAGCAAACAGGCTTAACATTCCTGTTTTTGCTATTGTAGATACCAATTCTGATCCGGAAATTGTTGATTTCCCGATACCTGCAAATGATGATGCTGCAAAATCAATATCCTTGATAATTGATAAAATTTGCGATTCAATTCAGGAAGGGTTGGAAGAAAGAAAATTAGAACGTGATAAAGAAGGAACTCCAACTGAAGAAGGAGAAGAAAAATCGGCTGTACACGAAAAAAGGCAAGGCGCCAGGAAATCAGCTGCCAAAAAGGCGGCTGTTGTAGAAGAGGAAGAAATTGTCGACGAAGTTGAGGATCTTGAAGAAGTTGAAGATGAGGATGCAGTTGAGGAGGAGGATGAAATATCTGATATCACTTCTGATTTAAGCGAGACACCAGACGAAGAAAAATAATATAGAAAAATAAGATACAATGAGTCAAATATCTGCTGCTGAAGTTAGTAAACTGCGCAAAATTACCGGTGCAGGAATGATGGACTGCAAAAAGGCCCTTGAAGAATCGGCCGGTGATTATGAAAAGGCAATAGAAATAATCCGCAAAAAGGGTCAGGCAATTGCCAATAAACGTGCCGATCGTGATGCCAGTGAAGGTGCAGTACTTGCAAAAATAAACGGTACCGGTACGCTGGGGGTCATGATAACGTTGAATTGCGAAACAGACTTTGTAGCAAAAAATAAGGACTTCGTTGGCTTTGCGCAACAAATTCTGGATAAAGCGCTGGAAACTAAACCTGAAAATCTTGAAGCTTTAAAGCTGCTTCAGATTGACGGTAAAACGATTGCAGACAAAGTCATTGAACAAATCGGTATTATTGGTGAAAAAATGGAGCTTGCTTACTATGATAAAATAGAAGCTGCAAAAGTTGTTCCATACATACATCCAGGAAATAAGCTTGCTACACTTGTTGGTTTCAGTAAAGTTGCGGATGAACAGGTAGGAAAGGATATTGCCATGCAAATTGCAGCAATGAATCCTGTTGCTATCGATAAAGAAAATGTGTCGGCTGCCATGCTTGAAAAGGAAAAAGAAATCGGCCGTGAACAGGCAAGACTGGAAGGAAAACCTGAAAATATGCTTGATAAAATTGCAGAAGGTAAAGTGCTAAAATTCTTTAAGGAAAGTACATTACTGAATCAGGACTTTACAAAAGACAGTAAAAAGAGTGTAAGACAATATCTGCAGGAGAGTGATAAAGATTTAAAAGTAACGGCATTCTTACGCTATGCGCTTGCATTATAAAATAAGATAGTACATATCTGAAAAGAGGACTGATTCAGTCCTCTTTTTGTTTTATACACTTCGGGACTTATTGTTCATGAAATACTTTGGTTTCATGGTTTATTCAATTTAACTTCGCTTTTAATGAAAAATCATGCGTAATGTCATACTATAAAAGAATACTGTTAAAATTAAGCGGGGAAGCCCTGATGGGCAAAAAACAATTTGGCATTGACGAAGAAAGACTTTTAGAATATGCACGTCAAATTAAGGAGGTTGATGATCTTAATATTGAGATCGGCATTGTGATCGGCGGCGGAAATATTTTTCGCGGAATTGCCGGTGAAAAAGCAGGTTTTGACCGGATGAACAGCGATTATATGGGCATGCTTGCTACTGTAATCAATGGTCTTGCCCTTCAGTCAGCTATTGAATCACTTGGAGGTAAATGCACCGTAATAACGGCCATTGAAATGGCCCCTGTTGGCATTCGGTTTTCAAAAGGTCTTGTAAACAGGACTTTTAAGAATAATGAAGTAGCAATCTTCACTTTTGGGACGGGGAACCCATATTTCACAACCGATACTGCCGCTGCCTTAAGGGCCATTGAAATTGGCGCCGATGTTTTATTAAAAGGAACACGGGTTGACGGTATATATACAGCCGACCCTGAAAAAGACCCAAATGCAACTAAGTTTGATAAAATTACCTTCGATGAGGCTTATGCGAGGGGATTAAACATAATGGATCTCACGGCAATCACTATGTGCCGTGAAAACAATATGCCGGTAGTCGTTTTTGATATGAATACCGACGGAAATCTTATGAAATTGATAAAGGGTCAAAACTTAGGTACACGTGTTTACAACGAGTAAATTCTTTGATGTGTTGGGACGTATGAATATTTTTTTATTTTTGTCATAGAATACTTAATCCGATCAAACTTATGGAAGAAGAAGTTCAGCTCCAACTGGAAGACACCTCTGAAAAAATGCAAAAAGCTTTACTGCATTTTGAAGATGAGCTTTTGCACGTTCGTGCCGGAAAGGCTACCCCAACTATTCTGGATGGGATAGTAGTTGATTACTATGGTGCAATTACACCGCTAAGTCAGGTATCAAACATCAGCACCCCTGATGGCAGGACAATAGCCATCCAACCCTGGGATAAATCGATGATTGAGGTAGTTGAGAAAGCAATTCTTGCTGCCAACATCGGCCTCACCCCGGCAAACAATGGTGAAGTCATCCGGCTAAATATCCCGCCACTCACCGAAGAAAGGCGAAAAAATTTAGTAAAGCAAATAAAAACTATGGGCGAAAATACGCGCATCAGTATCCGCAATGCACGACGTGAAGCCAATGAAGCTTTCAAACATCTGAAAAAAGACGGTCTGGAAGAAGATATGGAGAAAGAAGCCGAATTAACAGTCCAGCAATACACAGATGATTCCATAGCGAAGGTTGATAAACTATTGGAAATTAAGGAGAAAGAAATAATGACTGTTTAGGTTCCGGAAATTGTTTTTCATCTATACAATTTGTCGTTGTTACATTTGGACGGATTGTCAAAAATGTAATTACAAATGTTTTGATAGGATTGTTTATCACAGATAATATGCTCATAATAATTGCGTTGCCAAATCTGTAGGGGTTCAAAATTTTGAACCCCTACAGATTTGGGATTATACCGACACCATTTTGTGACCCCGATTTTGTATCCACGAATAAGCGAACCGATTGAACGGGGAATAATTTTTTGGAATTCATTATATTTTGGTTCATTGGTTAATTCATCCTTTGTCGATTCAATTATGCCATGAACATGGTTCAGCATAACAATATATTCATGTAATACGGCATTTGGAAAATGTTCGGGTATTTTTAACCAACATTCATTGGCGATTATTCCGGCATCATTTAATATCATTTTTCCATCCTCAATTATCCCAAACAAACATTTCCTTGCCTGTGTGCAGATTGTAATGAAATACAATCCGACATTTGAATAATCAAATCCCTGTAACCGATAAGACCGGCGATGATGGATTTCAGGATTATATTTCATTATAACTCATTATTTCGCTTCAATTTTACCTAACGGTTCACAAAAACACGAATAATAATATTATCTGTTCATCACCAAAATTACAATTACTTCGATTGATCCAGGATGTTGAAAAGTTCGTCGAGATTGGGTGTTAGTATGATTTCAGTTCTCCGGTTTTTTTGCCTTGCCTCAGGCGTTTTGCCTGTGTCAACAGGTTGGAATTCGCCACGGCCTGAGGCCGTGAGCCGTTTTGGATTAATTTTAGTACCATCAAGCAAGATGCGAATAATGGCAGTGGCACGCTGAACACTGAGATCCCAATTGTCTGCAAATTTGGAACCAGGTACAATGGGTACGTTATCAGTGTGACCTTCAATGGTAATATTGATATCAGGGTTTTGCTCCAATACTCCTGCAAGTTTATGCAATGCTGCCTTTCCCCTGGCATCGACTTCTGTGCTGCCGCTTGCAAATAGTAGTTTCTCATCCAGACTGACATAAATTTTACCATTCTTCTTTGTGATGGAAAGCCCCTGGTTTTCAAAACCCATCAAAGCTGCGGATACTTTTTGTTTTAAGGCGTCTACAACAGAGTCTTTACGGGCAAGGATCTTCTGCAACTCAATTAAACTTGCATTCCGCTGATCGGCCTCCTTTTGCAACTTATCCAATTCCTCCCGTTCTTTATCGAGTTTAACTGAAAGTTGATTCATTTGGTCCTCACGCTGATGCAGATCCTGCTGGGTATTTTCCAGTTGCTCCATTAAATTGCGGGTTTGTGTGTCGCTTCCGCTAATCAGGGCCTGATGTGTTTTATTCAATTCATCATAGTGGTCATTCAACTGATCGTACCTGCTTTTGAGATCTTTAAGTTCATCGGCATTCGCGATGCCTTGTTCTTCCATATGTTTTAAATCGCCTTGGGTATGATCCAGCTTTGCCTTTAATTCAGTAAGTTCAACTGTAATTTTCTCATTTTCAGATGTCAGTTGATCTCTTTCACTTTTACAATTGTTATTTTCGGTTTCCAACTCAGAAAATAATTTTTGAGGAACGCATGCGCAAAAATTAATTCCAACAATAATCAATAAGCATCGGGTCAATATATTTATTCTTTTCATGGTCGTGACTTTTAAAAGAATGTTAAATTACAACAAGAAGCTTGTCTGCTAAAACTATATCGGTAAGAATTATTAACTTTGAAAGTTTTCTTTCTAGATGATATGGCATCGGATTACAAATTGCTCAAGAAGATTAATTATCCCAGCGACTTAAAGAAACTGAAGATCGAGGATCTGATCCAGGTCAGTAATGAATTGCGTCAGTTTATTATTGAAGAGGTTTCAAATAACCCGGGTCATTTTGGTGCCAGTCTTGGTGTTGTTGAGTTGACAGTGGCTTTGCATTATGTATTCAACACACCTTATGATAAAATTATATGGGACGTTGGGCACCAGGCCTATGGGCATAAAATCCTCACAGGCAGAAGGGAAATATTTTATACAAATCGAAAATACAAAGGCATAAGCGGTTTCCCGAAAATGGACGAAAGTGAATACGATTCCTTTGGTGCCGGGCATGCTTCCACTTCCATTTCTGCCGCATTGGGTATAGCTGTTGCCAGCAAGCAGAATGGGGAAGACAGAAATGTGATAGCAGTTATCGGTGATGGATCACTTACGGGTGGCCTGGCTTTTGAGGGTCTTAACAATGCCGGCGTAGAAAAGACGAATTTGCTGGTTGTCCTGAATGACAACAATATATCGATAGACCCAAGTGTTGGTGCCATGAAAGAATATCTGGTTGATATTACGACATCACCTACTTACAATCGATTTAAAAATGATATTTGGAATCTTTTGGGTAAAATCAATAAAATAGCTCCCAGTGCCCGAGAATATGCAAAAAAACTTGAAAATGGGATTAAATCGGCCATGCTTCGTCAAAGCAATCTTTTTGAATCTTTGAACTTTCGGTATTTTGGACCGGTCGATGGACACGATGTGATTCACCTTGCCCGGTTACTTGAGGATATGAAGGGTATTCCGGGTCCAAAATTACTGCATATATTAACCATGAAGGGGAAGGGTTTTCCACAGGCAGAACTCAACCAAACGGTATTTCATGCACCCGGCAAGTTTGATAAGGACACTGGTGAAATTTTGAAAATCAAATCTGATAAACCGCAACCACCGCTATTCCAGGATGTATTTGGTTATACATTGCTGGATCTTGCCCGGCAAAATGATAAAATTGTAGGTATTACCCCGGCTATGCCCACAGGCTGTTCGTTAAAAATTATGATGGATGAAATGCCGGATCGTACTTTCGATGTAGGCATTGCTGAACAGCATGCCGTAACTTTTTCAGCTGGATTGGCCTCTCAGGGGCTGATCCCTTTTTGTAATATCTATTCAAGTTTTATGCAAAGATCCTATGATCAGGTAATTCATGATGTAGCTTTGCAGAAATTAAATGTTGTATTTTGTCTTGATAGGGGAGGATTGGTGGGATCGGATGGTGCAACCCATCATGGCGTATTTGATTTGGCTTTTATGAGGTCGATTCCTAACATGACAGTTGCTGCGCCCATGGATGAAATGGAACTTCGAAACATGATGTATACGGCTCAGTTGGAGAAATATGGATCATTTTCAATCCGTTATCCGCGAGGTCGTGGTATTCATGTTGATTGGCGCAAGCCTTTTGTGGAATTAGTGCCCGGAAAAGCAAGGGTATTAAAAGAAGGAAGCGATATCGCAATACTAACGATAGGATATGCAGGAAACATGGCCAGGGAAGCGCTTGAAAAATTAAAAACTTCGCAAGTCAGCATTGCCCATTATGATATGAGGTATGTAAAACCTCTTGACACACAGCTACTACATTCTGTTTTTAAAAAATTTGACAATATAATCACTATTGAGGATGGTAACCTTTCCGGAGGATTTGGTTCTGCAATTCTTGAATTTATGTGTGACAACGGATATTCTGCCAATGTAAAAAGGATTGGTATCCCGGATCGTTTTATTGACCATGGGACACAGCAGGAATTGTACAAAGAATGTGGATACGATGCAAACAGCATTATTGCGGTTATTCAAACAATGGTGAAGCCCGGGGTTCTGTTTAACGTAGGATAATATCAACCGGCGAAAATAAAGAGGGCGATTCGTAAGAAAGTAAATTTTTTCAATTTTAACCTTGTTCTTGATTGAGCAATTTACATCATAATTGATTTAAGAACAAGCCCGCCTGCCAAAGTGCGAAGCACGGCGGGCAGGGAACATCGAGTTATGATTTTTGATTTATTTAATGAAATGACTTAGTTTGGGATTATTCTTAAATCTAAAATCTTTAACCGAGCGAAGCGCGCTCAGGAACACTTATAATATTTTTAAAAGGTGAATAATCCTTGTTCGACATTCAAATATCAGAATGTTAAAGTTAATGAAGATAATTACTCCCAAAAGAACAGTAAATAGTCAAAAATAGGTAGTCAAAATAAGGGTGAGATAAATTCCACCGATAAGAGAAAGTTTTTTTATATTACTGAACATCCCTAAAGAAGATCTATTTACTAATGAAAAAGAAAGTACCCTGTTGATCTTCGAGTCCGGCTATGCGACCAAATTCCGGAAATTGAGAGGAATTACCCCTTATAACCGTACTTACCCTGTTTACGATATCATCGATAGTAATACAATTATTTTCATTATTAAGCAATGTGTTTGCAAAAGCACGAGTAAAAAGTGAATTGTCAAATGCGTATCCTTCCCCTGCAGAAGTAAAAACCTGAGATGATTTTTTTAAAGCCAAATCGGTTTGTAGACAGGAAGTGCCTTCCGAAGCACCTCTTAAAGCCAGATTAAAGCCGGGACCAGTTGAGCATGCGTCACTTACAACCAAAAGGTGGGTCAATGATGTGTATGAATACAGAGATGCTTTCAGGGCAAAAATGTTATAATAACTGAATTCATCTTCTTTGACTGCATCGATTGGAATCCAGTATCCCTTTCCTTTTATATTTTGTCCGTGTCCCGCATACCATATAAATAATGAATTGACGTGATTTATTCTCACCAAATCGCGAAGTTCAATTGAAAAAAAGCGTTCAAGTTCGCGTTTAGAAAGATCTTTCTTCACTATAGTGCTGTTTATTTTATACCGATCGAGCGCTTCCTGAATAAGTTTGACATCGGATGAAGGAGAATGCAGGTTCGGGAAATCTTTATATTCCGAATTTTCTATTAGTATAGCCCATGTTTTACCCATTGGACTGTCAGTGCTGAGAATTTTTCCATTGTGCTCGAAAAAGTATTCTTTCTCTTCTGTATTTCCATAAATATCAATAACAGTTATTTTTAGCTTGGTTTTTTTAGAAATATCCATTGTTGCGGTGAAGCGCGGATTCAGATCGCCAGGAGTAAAACTGGCATTCATTTCATCAATTCTGATAGACGAAATCAGGTTTTTATCTTCAATATGTCCTTCGATATACAGAAAATTGTCCTCAGTTTCAAGTGAAATTGTGCCATCATTACCCGTCAATGGATTTTGAAGAATTATATGTGGAGGCTCGGTCTCAATTTTTTTGACAGCATAGCTTAATGTGCTGATATTATCATAGATATCAGAAACAGAGATAGTAATGTATTCGAGGTCACTGGCACTCATCTGTAATGAGTATGATGAATCACAAACACCCGAAGAATTATATATAAGAGTATCGTTATTAATACGTATTAACTTTATTTTACTTTCGTCGATAATTTTACCCTTAATTGTAAATAGATCTACATTGGTTGGCACAGGGATCTCAAAGTTTGGAGTTAGATGTGGTTCAGTTATAGTGATGACAGGGTCATTAGATTCTCTATGCAATTCAAAGATTTTATTTTCCAGAGATTCAATGTATTTTTCTTCTGATTTATCCACAAGAGAAAGAATCTGGGAATAATCCAATACGGCCTTTTGCTTATCGCCTATTTTTTCAAATGCAGACGCTCGTCTACTTAAAGATTTCACATCAAGTTTATCAAGATTACAGGCAATCGTAAAATCGTTAATTGCATTTTGGAATTGAGAATATTCCATGTAAAAATCGCCACGCAAACAGTAATAATTTCTGTTTACTGAATCGATTGAAATTGCTTTAGAGACATCCGAAACTGCTTTTTCAATCTCCTTAACTTCATTATAGGCTTCACTTCTGATAATATAAGCTTCTGCATTATTGCGGTCATTCATAATAACATAACTGCAATTTTCAATCGCATTTTGAATTTTCCCGTTTAGCAACTGTAATTTGGCAAGGGAAAGATAAGCTTCCGGGAAAAATTTATCTTTCACAATCGCCTTTTCAAAATCTGATTCAGCCGATTTAGCATCATTCAAAGCACACTCCGCCAACCCTTTTAAATAGTATGCATATGCAGAGTTTTTTGAAGAAATTGCACCCTCTGCTGCAACAAGCGCTTCGGAGAATTTACCCGATGCAAATAAGATTTTATTTTGCAATAAATAGCATTCATACATTTTAGGATTCAGGGCAAGTGCTTTTTTTATAGCATCCAATGACTCTTCCTGTTTACCTAAATTATTTAATATCTCGGCGGCTTTTTGGAAATTATCGGCCGGGTTTGAGCCAAAGACTGCAGCATGTTGATAATCGGTGGCAGCATTTTCCAATTGCTTAAGGTGTTCATTTGCCATAGCACGTTCTTCATAAGCCCGGCCATATTGTGGATCAAGGTTTATCGCAATGTTAAACTCATTAATAGCATCTTCATAATAACCATTGGTGATTAATTGCTCGGCTGCCTTTAAATGCGGACGAGAGTTTTGTCCATAAAGGAGAATCTTCGAAAAAAGAAGAACAATTATCAGGATATTGCGAATTGAAGGATGCACGTGAAAAGGGATTCTTTTAAATAAGGTGGCTAAAGTACAAAAACATTGCCAAAATTGTTTTGGGAACAAATTATTACTAAACTTTCGATACGGAATTTTATATTGATCCGAGGGAGATTTTACAAAGATCCTACCAATATTTAAGGTTATATTTATTAAGTTCTTTATCAAACTTACCTGCTCCGGGCAGTAATCTTTCGAGCATATTCCAAAAAGAATTTTTGTGGTTTTTCTCAACTGTATGTACCAGTTCATGCAAGATTACGTAGTCGATTAAATAATTAGGGAGTCTCATTAATTGCAGATTAAGATTTATATTGTTTTGAGCAGAACAACTACCCCAACGTGTTTTTGCGTTTTTAATACTAAGATGAGAATAAGGTAGATTGAATTTTAGGGCAAGTTCATCAATCCTACCCGGCAGATATTTTTTAGCTTCAATGCGCCAGGCTTCTTCAATTGCTTTCCGGATTACTATCTGGATACGTGAGTTTGTAATTTCGGCAAATTCAGGATACCAGATGACAATTTTATCCTGCCATACCATTGATTTGATAGTGTTCTTGGCATGTTTCTCAATATATAGTCTATGCTGGCGAGTTTTGAAGTTTGTTGGGTCATGAAAAACTGTAGTAGAGTTTTTTATTTTAGCCCTTCGGGCAAGCGATTTTTGAATCCAATTTTTCTTTTCCCGGGCAAATTTTAAAGCTTCCTGTTCGGGAGTATTTCCCGGGATTAATAGTATTATACCCTCTTCCGGATCAATCCGGATCCTTATAAACCGGGATCCCGAACTCCTTCGGATATTTATTTCCCCAATATCTTCAATATATACATGTTTTTGTGCCTGATCCACTGTCAAAATAGTTTGAAATTATTCAATACAAAAATAACAGGATGCTTTTATAATTAAGGATAATTTATCCTAATGAATTAGTAATTTTGCTAACAATGAGTATGATATTGAATATTGAAACGGCTACGGATATATGTTCTGTTTCGTTATCAAATAATGGGATTCTTAAGGATATTCGGGAAATATCGGAAGGGCGATCGCATGCTGGGACGCTCACAGTTTTTATTAATGAAATACTGGAAAGCAACAAATTATCGGCTTGCGATTTAAATGCTGTTGCTGTAAGTATGGGCCCAGGGTCATATACAGGTTTACGCATTGGAGTATCCGTTGCAAAAGGTATTTGTTATGGTGCAGACCTGCCTCTTATAGCCATTCCTACCCTTGAAGCAATGTTCGTTGGAATGCAAGATAAACTGCGTTTGGAAGGAATGGATATTAAAAGCGATGATATTTTTGCCCCTATGATTGATGCCAGGCGCATGGAGGTATATCTTGCGTTGTTCAATGCTGAAGGAAATGTTGTCAAAGAAACAAGTGCTGTTATTATAGAACCAGAAACGTTTCAATCTTATTTACGTAAAAATAAAATGTACTTTTTTGGTTCGGGTTCAGAAAAATTATCCAATATCATTATAAGTGAGAATGCCATTTTTAACGGAGGATTTAAAATATCATCCTCATACATGATCCCAATTGCTCAAATGAAATTTGAAAAACAGCAATTCGAAAATATTGCGTATTTCGAACCGTTCTACCTGAAAGATTTTTTAGCCACAATACCTAAGGATAAAATGAAATTTAAAACTGAGGCAGATTAATATTTAATTTAGACCTTCAATAAATATTGCATAGATACCTATGAAAAACGGAATGGTTTTAATACAGTTATTGTTAATTGGCATCCTCGCATTTGGGGAAAACTTAGAAAAACAAAATTCACATACTTGTGGTGTTCGAAATAAAAGTTTTCAGAATGGAGAGGAATTGGAGTATTCTTTGAACTATGGGATTATTCATGGCGGCAGCGGGAGTATCAGATTAATTGATACTGTGTACGAGAATATACCGGTATATCATGCAAGTATATTAGCCAAGTCAGTGGGTATTACCGATTTAATCTATAAAATTGAAGATATTTATGAAAGTTACTTTGATACTATAACATGCCTGCCTTATAAATCAGTCAGGAATATAAGCGAAGGCGGCTATAAATTTTATGATGAGGTTTACTTCGCTCGTAAAGACAGTTCAGTATTTAGTCAAAAAGGAGGTACTTTTAAAGTTCCGCCGAATATTTTGGATATTGTTTCGTCATTGTTTTATTTACGACGTCTGAATTTAGATACTTTGAAAACTGGGGAGGTAATAAAAATTATTACATTTTTTGGAGACGAGATCTTCCCATTCAATTTAAGATATAAGGGTAAAGAAGTTATAAAAACCAGGCTTGGTAAATTTGAATGTCACCGCTTTGATCCAGTGGTTGAGGTTGGAAGGGTATTTAGTTCTGAAGATGACATGAGTTTCTGGATAACAGCAGATCATAATCTAATTCCATTGCGGGTGCGGTTAAAAATAATTGTTGGTTCTGTGACCTGCGACCTGGTGAGTTTTAAGAATCTTGTCTCTGAAATGAAGCCGATTCTATAATCGGGATTAGTAAATACGAAAAATAAAATCCTTTGAAATAGGTAATTAACTGATTTAATATATTTTTGTAGCCACTTAATAAAAATTAATTTATGGCTACAACAGGTGATATAAAGATAGGATTGTGTATCGATTTTAATGATGATTTATATACAGTCGTAGATTTTCAACATGTTAAACCGGGTAAAGGACCGGCCTTTGTCCGAACAAAATTAAAGAATTTAAAAACCGGCAAGGTCATTGATAATACCTTTACATCAGGGCATAAAATTAATATACAAAGGGTTGAGAGGAGACCTTATCAATTCCTCTATAAAGATGATCTGGGATGGCATTTTATGCATACTGAAAATTTTGAGCAGATTCAAATCGATAAAAATTTAATCAATGCTCCTGAATATTTAAAGGAAGGTCAGGAAGTTGAAGTGATGTATCATACCGAAACGGATACTCCTTTATCCTGCGAATTACCTCCTTTTGTTACGCTCGAAATTACCTATACTGAACCAGGCGACAGGGGCAATACCGCCTCGTCCAATGCTCTTAAGCCTGCTACTTTGGAGACGGGAGCAACCATAAATGTTCCATTATTTATTGATGCCGGTGAGAAAATTAAAGTGGATACCCGTACTAATACATATGCAGAAAGAGTCAAATAATAATATCAGGCTTATAAAATTTACAATTGCCGGGCATGAATGATAAAGAATCTATCAACAGATTAAAACTTACAACGTTCAAGCTTAATTCGCTGCTGAATATAACTATGGCAATTAATGAAAACCTGAGTCAGGAGGAATTATTAAGTCGCTACGAAGCTATCCTGCGAAAGGACCTGAATATTGGGAAACTTATACTGTATAAATTTGAAGGTACGTGGAATTGTATTTTAAATTCCGGAACTACTGGAGATGTTCAAAAGAATATTGATGTTGAAAAGGACCTGCTGCAATTCAGTGAGATTACTTTTATATCTTCAAGTCAGTCGGCTTCGCTTGCGAATTATGATATTATAGTCCCTGTAATTCACAACGGGAAACATATTGCTTTTGTAATCATTGGAGATATTGATGAAGAAGGCGAGGGCATTAGCCCAACCATTAAGCACCTGAACTTTATTCAGACAATTTCCAACATCATTATTGTGGCTATTGAAAACATGCGGTTTTTTAAAGAAAGCCTGAAGCAGGAAGCTGTTAAAAAAGAGCTTGAACTGGCATCGAAAATGCAGAATATGTTAATTCCGCATGCTTCTGCCCTTCCCAAAAATGATAAGATCACTATGGAAGCTTTCTATCATCCTCATTTGGAAGTAGGGGGCGATTATTACGATTATATTGAATTGGGGAGAGATGACATAGGATTTTGCATTTCGGATGTTTCCGGAAAGGGAATGTCGGCAGCATTATTGATGTCGAATTTTCAGGCGAATTTAAGGGCCTTGTTTACCCATGAAATTTCCCTGCATGCATTGGTCGAAAAATTAAATGACAGGGTTTTGCATGCAGCCAATGGCGAAAAATTTATTACTTTATTTGTAGCCAAATACAATTTTAAAACGCGCGAATTGGAATACATAAATGCTGGTCACAACCAACCGATCATGTACCAGAAAAAAAAGGGCGAATTGTCTCTCCTGGATAAAGGTTGTGTTGGAATGGGAATGCTGGATGAGATCCCAATTGTTCGAAAAGGATCCATGATCATTGATGAACCTACAAAAATCCTTTGTTATACTGACGGACTTGTTGAACTTATCGACGGCAGAGGTGTATCGGTAGGCACAGATGAAATTGAAGATTGTATGCGAAATGAAGGTTCCATTAAAGAAAATATCACTGAGATTATAAAAAGGCAAAAGATTTACGACGGAAATACTGCCATTTTTGATGACATTTCAATTTTAGGCGTTGAGTTTTTCTAAGTATTTAGTGCCTGAAAATTTTAATTATCTTCTTTGGCGGATTCACTCAATGTCTGGTGTGGTAAGTAAAATATATCCAACGATACAAAAACTGCAGCAAATCCCCAGAATAGTGCACAGGCTTTATCTGTATCAAGGAAATTATTCAATGTTCCATGAATCATATAACTTATAAACCCTAAGATAAATCCGAGGACAATATTTTTTAATTGAGGATCATTCAACCGATGATAAACGCGGAACCCTGTAATCAAAGTAAAGATAGCAATTACTATAAATGAAACCGGGCCAAGTACGCCTTGTTCAGCCAATGGACCTATATATTCACTATGTGCGTTTCCCATATCTCCGTTATCAGTACTTATACTTGTCTTGTTCAGTTGAAAGGGTCCATATTTGAAGGAATAGGTAGCAGGGCCCCAACCTAATAAAGGTCGTTCCTGAAACATTCTAAAAGCCGATCCCCATCTGTTCAGTCGTTCTAAATTTGATTCATCTGTTTTAATATTCGACATCGATTTTAAATGATCACTGATTCTGGCAGAAGATTCAATCCGGTTCATTTCCATTTTCTGAACTAAGACAAGGCGCTGCCCTATAAAATAGACTATGATAAGTGTGCCCGCCAGCATAACATACTTAAATTTAATTTTTAAAAGTGTAATAATCATTACACCGAGAGAAATTACAATACTAAGCCAGGCAGCTCTTGTAAAAGAAAGAACGATTGCTATAATGATCAGCAGCATCGTTACAACGTAAAGAAACTGTGCAAAAATATTCTTACGTAAATATACTATGAAACCACCAACGGCGAAGATTAACATCGCCAGGACAGCACCATAAGAAGTATGATCGCGAAAAAAAGGTGTCATTACTGTATGTGCAGCTTCCTTGTCAAATAATCCGTGTCCTAAATGCCTGTTAATTGCATATAATATAACAAATAGCATCGGAATGGCATACGTCCAAACGAATGCAGTAATATTTGATGTTTTCCGAAAAACATAGATTGCCAGAAAATAAAAAGTAATAAAAAACCAACTCTTTGCAAGCAGGAATTTCAAGGAAACTACAGGCATTGAACTGGTTAATGAAGTTATAAAAATCCAAAAAAGATTAAATAGTATTGCGTATGTCACGGGATGATTAAAAATTCGCGGATCAAAATTCCTTTCCCGAACCAATTTGTAGATGAATATTATCATGATTCCAAAAAGAAGAGGCTCTGTAGGAATATCAAAATCGAAAGTACTGTTTGGAGCAAACTCAATGAGTTGTATTGAGAGAGGCGTCAGAAAAATCACCATAAAATAAAGGAGATCCAATCGAATCAGGGCCAGGAACACAATAAAAACAACTATCGGCAATAGATTTAGATAATACACCTCCTTATAGGATAGTATCATATTGGCAATGATATATACCAATACTAAAACAATAATCCAAAAGTGTTTTTTAAGTGATTCCAGTTTAAACATTATGACAACCTGGCTTTAATATTGTCTATAATAAGTAAAATTATAAAAGCAAGTGCCAATGTTGAAACAGTAGACATGAAAACAAGTAATGCACGTTTTGGAGAATCTTTCTTTTCAGATACCACAGCTCTATCAACGATGAATATATTTGGAATTGTCTTTTCAACATTAGCCCGGTAAGAAGAATATTTAACTTTTAAATGTTCTAATCTTTCTAATTGAGATTCAAGAGTTTCAAAAACCTCAAGATAGTTCACACCATATTTAGCAACAAGATCCATTTTTTTTGAAAGAGGACTTGCATATAAATCATAAGATGTAGCTTGAGATTTATTATCGTTTGGTCCTGCACGATGTATTCTTTGAAGTGAATCACGAAGCAAACCAATTTGCTTTTGAGTTGATTCCATTTCATTTTTTATTATTTGAAGTGATATCATGGATCTTTCGCGCTGCATATTGTGTATTGCAGAATCCACATAATCGGCAATATCATTTGCAATATCTGCGGCATATTTTGGATCTGTATCAAGGACACTTATTTCGACAGATATGAACTCAGTTCTTTTGAACTTGACATTTCCCTTAAATGCATTATCGAGCTCTGTCTTTGGATATTTTGAAGCCTTTTTAATGCTGTAATGGTTCATCAGGTCATATTTTTTTTCAATGTGATTCATAATCTGGTTCGAATGGAGTATTTGAAGCAGTCGTTCTGACTCGTCTTCCCTTCCATAAGCCAGGATATCGCGTGTTTCCATAGTTAGGGACGAAGTTTCAAGAAGATCTTTAGTAACTGAAACCGAAGCAACAGGAAATACAGTAACAAGAGATTTAAATCGTGGTGTAATTTCCAGGGAAACTATAACTGATGTGATGAACGTTACAATAAAAACACCCAAAAAGAGCCATTTTTTTTCAACTATGAACTTAATGAGATCGAATGCATCATAAACAAATCCAGTATTTTTTGATTCTTTGGTCATAATTTTAAAATTATTTAGCGGTAATTATAAAATAGTTTTTCTTGCCTTTTTGAAATAAAAGGTATTTCTGGTTTAACAACATATCTGACTTTAATTTCTGATCTTCGCTTTCCACCTTCATCTTATTCAGGCTAAGACCTCCGCCCTGGATCAATCTGCGCAATTCACCCTTTGAAGGAAAAGCCTGAGTTTTTTCTACCAATAATTCAGGAATACTTATACCCTCATTAATAACCGATCTGTCAACCGAAAATTGCGTCACTCCTTCGAAAACAGATAAAAATGTGCGTTCGTCAAGTTTGTTTAAACTTTCTGTTGTGCCCTTGCCGAATAAAATATGAGAAGCTTCAATCGCATTACTATATTCATCGGGTGAATGAACCATAATTGTTAATTTCTCAGACAGGTGTTTTTGCAGAAGCCTGAGATGAGGTTCTTTTCCATGAAGTATCAAAAGTTCTTCCAGCTCTTCTTTTGAGGTGAGTGTAAAAATCCTCACATATTTTTCCGCATCTTCATCGGAAGTGTTTAACCAAAATTGGTAAAATTCATATGGGCTTGTTCTCTCAGGATCAAGCCATATATTGCCTTTTTCAGTCTTCCCAAATTTACCACCATCAGCCTTTGTAATAAGCGGACAGGTCAGGGCAAAAGCTTGTCCGCCGGTTTTCCTGCGAATTAATTCAGTACCTGTTACTATATTTCCCCATTGATCCGAACCACCCATCTGCAGTTTGCAATTCATTTTTTCGTACAAATGAAGATAATCGTAGCCCTGAACAAGCTGATAACTGAATTCTGTGAATGATATTCCTGATTCAAGGCGTTTTTTGACAGAATCCTTGGCCATCATATAATTTACCGAAATATGCTTTCCAACATCCCTTATGAAATCAAGGAATGTAAACTTGTTCATCCAGTCATAATTATTTACAAGTTCCGCTTTTTGTGGAATATCGGAATCAAAATCAAGAAACTTTTTTAATTGCAATTGAATGGCTTGTTGATTCTGTCGAAGGGTATTTTCATCCAGGAGATTGCGTTCTTCCGAACGGCCCGAAGGATCACCAATCATGCCGGTTGCTCCGCCAACAAGAGCTATCGGTCTATGTCCGGCCAGTTGAAGATGTTTCAGTAACATAATAGATACGAGATGTCCAATATGCAATGAATCAGCAGTGGGGTCAAACCCGACATAAGCCGTCGTCATTTCCTTTTCAAACTGTTCTTTGGTTCCGGGCATGATGTCGTGAATCATCCCTCTCCATTTCAGTTCCTCAACAAGGTTCATTTAGAAAAAAATTTCTGCAAAGATAATATTTGCCTTATAACATTGATAATAATAATTCTATTTTAAGTAGTTACTAGCTGGAATCTACTAACTTCTAGCTACTTTCTAAACACTCTTTTCCTGCCTAAATTTATTGGGAAGGTTTACAGGAGGAACTACCGTATTAAAAATTTTAGGGAACAGCGCTGGCACCAAAGCGGATAAAGGCCTGTAAAGATTCGACTCGCGTACTTTTTGATCGGGCAGGAACCGAACCGAGTTATTGATCGTATTCAGAATTACCAGAATTGTACTGACTAAAAATGCATATTTAATGATTGCAAATATACTGCCTAAAATTCGATTGATAAGACCCAAAAACATTGCTTCTATCAATCGTTCAGTGATTTTGCCAATAAAATAAACAATGATTAAAATAATTATGAAAGTGATTGTAAAGACAATAATAGAAATATATTCTTGTCCCGCAATATATTTACTGCTTAAGTATTCTGATACATAACCCGTAAACCGGATAGAACAAAAAATTCCAAGGATTATTGCTGCGAGGGTTGTCAACTGCATAATCAAGCCTCTGGTAAAACCCCTGAAAGCTGCCCAGATAAAAATTATCGCAAAAATGATATCAAAAATCATGGAATTATTTTTTCTAAATGTAGTGAATCATAACCTTATATCACATTCCAAAATTATTACTCAGTTTGAAAATGCTTAATAGTTGTTAAATTTTGTTTCATAAAATGATTTCGGTATTTTTGCACCGTTAAACGAGGCCTCATAGTTCAAGGGATAGAACGGAAGTTTCCTAAACTTTAAATTCGCGTTCGAGTCGCGGTGAGGCTACAAAAGGGAAGGTTAATCTTCCCTTTGTTATATGAAAGAGCTATGGTAAATATTGATACCACAGTATGGTTTGTATATGCATTGCATAGCAAGGACAATAACCGAATATATGTTGGGATGTCGGAAAATCCGGCAAAAAGATTAAAAGCGCATAATAAAGGGAGTGTTAAATCGACAAAAGCATTTATTCCCTGGGAAATATTTTTTATTGAACAAGTTATTGGCAGTGTAAATGCGAGAAGACTTGAAAAATATTATAAAGGAGCAAGAGGACGAAAGATTCTGTGGGGGAAGATCTTTTACCGATCGTAAATTCGCGTTCCCCGCCCGAACGACTGAAGTCATTCAGTCGGGCAGGGAGTCGCGGTGAGGCTACAAAACCCCCAGTATTTACTGGGGATTTTTTTGTTAGAAACGCTGATACATTATATTGCAGAACTTTTCATAAAACTGAAACACACTTATGGATTAATTACAGATTATATTCATGCCAATTTAAGGGGTTATTTAAAATATAATTTGATATGTGTTGAAATGATTTATTATCTCGGATGATATGATCATGATAACGTGGTTGCCAGGCAAAATCGATATGATTCATTGTTGCATATTTTTTTACGCCCGATTTATAACCGCGGATAATTGATGCCAAATTTTTGGATTGTGGTCCGAATTTGTTTTGTTGTTGTTTTTGTTGTAGTAGTGACGCAAAATTTTGTGTTACTACGTTTGCGTCACCATATATATCATCGTTTTGGGCATTTTTTTTATTAATAATTATTATCCCATGCACATGATTTGGCATTATCACAAATTCACCCAATTCCACAAACGGGAAATGGTTGGGGCTTTCATTCCAATATTGATTGGCGATTTTACCGACGTCGGATAAAACCATTTCAGGCAGAGACGGAAGATCTTGCGTCTCTGCAATGTTTCCCAAATAGCATTTATGGTTTTGTGTGCAAATGGTCACAAAATAGGCAGCATTCCACCCATAATTCCAATTTTGTAGGCGGGTAGAAGGGATCCGATATTTAGCCAGAATTTTCTTTGACATAGAATTTATGTGTCAAATCGGCCTAAATTGATTAATTCTTTAATGCATACATGAATCACATCTCTGTATTTATTTACCAATCCTTAGAACAGCGATATAGTAAGTTCGGGCTTGTTGTTTTCCATCTCTTCTATTTGGATTTTGATAACGCATCATGGCTTTTGATCTGAGATACATTTTTCGATGCTTTTCCAAAGTTGTTCCTCCGTTTTGTCCCAGCTAAATTTTTGTCTCTGGAGCCTCCCTAGTTCAATTAGAGATTCACGTAAAATTGGATCAGCATATATTTGCTGAAGCGCATTTACAATGCTGTCAACGGAAAAGGGATCAACGATCAGGGCAGCTTTTCCTGCAACTTCCGGCATGGATGTTACATTGGATGTGATAACGGGAACATCGGCATACATTGCTTCTACAATCGGGATGCCGAAGCCTTCGAAATAAGATACGTATACAAGAGCAAGTGCCCCACCCAAGGCCAGCTCAATTTTACCTGCTGCAAGATGCCCGGTAAATATGACATCATCCCTGAACTTCATTTTTTGGTAAGTCTCTTGAATATCTCTGGTGTTGAACATACTCGCGCCTACTATTAGCATCTTAATGTCTGTGCTTTGAAGAGACTTAAATTTATCAAATGCCTGAAGCATGCGAGACACATTTTTTCTGGGCAATAATGCACCGATATAGATGAAGTAATCGCTTCCACCGGCAAATTGTTTTTTGGCTTCATTTTTTTCAATTTGGGTTAACGGTCTGTATATCGAATTGGCACCATTGTAAGCAACATCTATTTTTAACAGATCAATATTGTATTTTGTAGCAATGTCTTGTTTTGAATAATTTGAAACCGTCACGATCCGATCGGCACGATGTGCAAATTTCGGGAAATAATGAAGTAAATATTTTTTAACCAGCCACCTTAATTTTTCAGGGTAATGTTCAAAGTTTAAATCATGAATTACTGCCAGCGATTTAATTTTAGAACCAAGAGGAAGAAAGCCATCTGGGGAGATAAAAATATCCGGATTGATTTTTTTCAATGTCTTTTTTACTGCAATTTCAAACCACCAATACCATAAAACAGGATGCCTGGCTGGTGGAAAAAGCACAATGGGTTTTACATTGGGTGAGAAAATAAATTTGTTATTGAATGGGCGGTCGAACAAAAAATAAAATTGATGTTCGGGATGCTGAATTACGATCCTTTGCATGGTCTCGTAAGTAAACCATCCAATTCCTTCTAGTTTTCCTTCCAATAAAAACCTTGCATTAACGGCAATCTTCATTGTCTTTTTTTAAAGCAGTAAAATTGAGGCCAAAATAAAAATAATTTCTCAGCAATGTATTTCGCTTCCAAAGTCCGGACTCAAGTCGGCCCAATAAATCAGAAGAAAGTATCCTGTGGATCAAAGGGAAAAACAAACGGATATAAATGATGGATTTTTTTTCAATGCAAAGGCCATTGTGTTGCAGTATTTTGTCCCATTTTTTTAACGGACGGACATTTTCATTACCCAACTGATAAGTTTTTTGCAATTTTTCATCATAGATCTCTATGATTCGTTTGTTTCCCCTTTGAATGAAATACCTGGAACGTTCAATGATATTACTCCCGTTTACCTCAATTGCGATTAGTTTCCCATTGTTTTTTAATGAATTGGAAATAATGGTAAGCGCTTCATCAATAGGTTCCAGGTGATGTAAGGTATCCTGAGCAATGATATAATCGTACTTATTTCCAGCAGGGATATCAAAAACATTCTGATAGGAAAGTTCCAGTTTGCCAAGATCTCCAAATTTCCCCCAATAATTGAGACGTTCAGGGATTTGTTCAAAATAATATTCAAGGGTATTACCAAATACAGTATGGCCATTTAATGCAAGAAAAATTGCTGTGGTGCCATATCCGCAACCGCAATCCCAGATTGTGGAAGGTTGCGATTTCAGATTTTCATTAATATAATTTAATCGCTGCAGATAATAATTCCTGCGGAAACTAAATACCGATTTTTCCTTATTGTTAAGGAACTTGTAATAGTTTCTCAGGTTTGGGTTTTTATCCAACTCCAACAATAACAAATTGAAAAAATCTTCTGTGGTCATTCGCGATTAATATTGCCCAAAAATAGCTATTTCAGAATAAGTAATTACAAACCCCGAAAAAGCTATTCATGATGTGTTTCCAGAAGGATTTCCAAAATTTTGATTGCAGCAATGCTTACCGGAGTGCCGGGGCCAAAAATAGCAGATACTCCTGCATTGTATAGGAACTCGTAGTCCTGAGCTGGGATTACACCTCCGGCAATGATTAAAATATCTTCGCGGCCAAGTTTTTTTAACTCAGCGATAACATGCGGTATTAATGTCTTATGTCCGGCTGCAAGACTTGAAACTCCAAGCACATGAACGTCATTTTCGACGGCCTGACGCGCTGCTTCCTGAGGGGTCTGAAAAAGGGGACCAATATCTACGTCGAAACCTACATCGGCATAACCTGTTGACACCACTTTGGCTCCGCGGTCATGCCCATCCTGACCCATCTTGGCAATCATTATTCGAGGTTGCCTGCCTTCTTTGGCCGCAAACTCTTCGCAAAGAAACTTTGCCTTTTTAAAATTGGGGTCATCGCTGCTTTCAGCGGAATAAACCCCCGAAATAGATCGTATCACGGCTTTATATCTTCCTGCTATTTTTTCGATGGCACTTGAAATTTCACCCAGGGATGCGCGGGCTTTTGCTGCTTCAACTGATAGTTCAAGCAAATTTCCTATTCCGGTTCGTGCAGCCACTGTGATTTTATCGAGCGCAATTTGAACTGCATAATTATCACGGTTTTTTCGAAGTTCTTTTAATCTTATGATCTGTGATTCGCGAACAGCAGAATTGTCAACTTCCAGAATTTCAATGGGGGCTTCCTGTTCGAGTTTAAACTTATTTACACCTACAATGGTATCTTTATTTGCATCGATGCGCGCCTGCTTTCGGGCAGCAGCCTCTTCGATCCGCATTTTGGGGACGCCAGTCTCTATAGCTTTTGCCATTCCTCCCAATGATTCAACCTCTTGAATAAGATTCCAGGCTTTGTGCGTAAGTTCGTGGGTAAGCATTTCAACGTAATATGATCCTGCCCAGGGATCAACAGATCGACAAATTTGTGTTTCTTCCTGGAGATAGATCTGAGTATTGCGGGCAATTCGTGCAGAAAAGTCAGTGGGAAGAGCGATTGCTTCATCAAGAGCATTCGTATGCAGTGATTGGGTATGTCCTAAGACAGCGGCCATGGCCTCAACACAAGTTCGCGCAATATTATTGAAAGGATCCTGTTCAGTAAGGCTCCAACCCGATGTTTGACAATGGGTGCGGAGCATAAGGGATTTCTGATTCTTAGGATTGAACTGATTGACTAATTTTGCCCAAAGCATACGTGCAGCACGCATTTTAGCAATTTCCATAAAATGATTCATCCCAACAGCCCAGAAAAAAGATAACCTGGGGGCAAAACTGTCAATGTCCATTCCGGCATTAACACCTGCGCGCAAATACTCTAATCCGTCAGCGAGGGTATAAGCAAGTTCAATATCTGCAGTAGCACCAGCTTCCTGCATGTGATAACCGGAGATACTTATGGAATTGAACTTGGGCATATTTTTAGAAGTGTATTTAAAAATATCCGCAATAATTCTCATCGACATGTCCGGAGGATAAATATAGGTATTACGCACCATGAATTCTTTAAGAATGTCATTTTGGATTGTGCCACTTAATTCTTCGAGTTTGGCCCCTTGTTCGAGCGCTGCGACGATGTAAAATGCCAAAACCGGCAATACAGCGCCGTTCATAGTCATTGAAACCGACATTTTATTCAGCGGGATCTGGTCGAACAGGATTTTCATATCCAAAATGGAATCTATTGCAACGCCTGCCTTACCAACATCACCTTCTACCCGCTCATGATCTGAGTCATATCCACGGTGGGTTGCCAGATCAAATGCCACTGAAAGTCCTTTCTGACCGGCAGCTAAATTTCTGCGGTAAAAAGCATTCGACTCTTCAGCGGTTGAAAATCCTGCATATTGTCTGATTGTCCAGGGCTGAAGAACGTACATTGTTGAATATGGACCGCGTAAAAATGGGGCAATGCCTGCTGCATAATTAAGATGTTCCATATGCAGCAAATCTTCCGGAGTATAGACTTGTTTAACTGGAATTTGTTCTGCAGTTACCCATTTTTCGGATATATCGTGCTGTTTTTCCCAATCGGCAATTACTGATTTAGTACCGGAGGGGTTTTTAATTTGAATGCTTTTAAAATCAGGTCTCATCCTATTTATTTAGTGATTTAGTGATTTGGTGATTTTTCACCCTGCCCATTTTTAGATTTGTTAAATATCACACCCGCCTGCCGGCGGGCAGGTTAGCATATTAGCAATTTAATCTTCAACTTTTCCACTGTTTCACTTTCTTATTTCATCTTCATATAATAATCCTGCAGAACAAAAAATGCCTTTTTCTTTTTTCCATCCTGTGAAAAAAGTCCTTTGCGGTTGAAATCATCCTGGATACCTGGAAGGACTCTTCGCGGTGACCGGAAATCAACAAGTATCCAAGGCGACATTCCGCTTAAGCCATCAATTTTGCTGAGCATTTCAAGCGATTTTTTATAAAGGTTTTCCTGATATTCTTCAGTAAACCTCATTAAAGTATCACCATGGTATCCATATTTTGCATCACCGCCAAATTCACTGATAAAGACCGGTTTATCGTATGGTATTTCCCATGAAAGGGTTTTGCATTTGTCAGGTAATCCGTCGTACCATCCAACATATTCATTAAAACTGATGATATCTACAATTTCCGCCAATGGATCTTGCACAATAGCGACATTTGGTTTAGCAGCATTGGTATGTTTCTCCATTGCAAGGCTTATTAGTCGGGAATTATCCAGTTCACGGGCGCATTTGGCCAGTCGTGTGAGAAAAACTGTTCTGGGATTGCTCAGTGGTGTCTCGTTTGCCAATGACCAAACTATAATAGCCGCCCTGTTTTGATCGCGCAGTATATTTTCAGTCAGCTGGTTTTGAGCATTCTGATAAGTAGCTTCATTTTCCCAATCGATAGTCCAGTAAACAGGAATCTCTGACCACACAAGAATCCCCTTCTTTTCCGCGATCCGAATCATATCTTCGCTATGTGGATAATGGGCGAGTCTTACAAAATTACAATGAAGTTCCTTTGCCCAACTTAGCAATTTTTCAGCCTTCCAGGCTTCATTTACCCTGCCTCCGCCATCAGCGGCATATTCATCATGAATAGATATTCCGCGCAGAAAAACAGGTTTTCCGTTTAGTAAAATTTGTTTTCCTTTAGCAGAGATAGTCCTAAAACCGACAGAATCGATAAGTTTATCATCGGAGGATGTTATTTCTACCCTGTAAAGTTTAGGATTCTCCGGCGACCATAATTCTGCAGTTTTGGTAATGAATGAATATTCAGCTTTACCACTTGAATCGCTCCGGATTTTCTCTTTTATTTTAAGTTCGGGTATTGAAATATAGACATCTTCATTAACAGATGACCCATCAAGTTTAACGTAGCCACTTACCCTTCTCGTTTCGGGGGATTCGAGTTTAATAAAATAATTCCGGATAAATGTATTCGGAACGGCAATAATTTTCACATCCCTAGTGATTCCGCCGTAATTCCACCAATCGGTATTCAGTGTCGGAACACCTTCTTTTAACCTTTTATTATCAACCTTTACAACCAATGAATTATCTTTTTCTTTCAGGAGACCTGTAATTTCAAAATTAAATGGAGTGAATCCCCCAACATGCGTTCCAATCTTTTTTGAATTCAGATAAACTTCAGCTTTATAGTTGATGGCGCCAAAATAAAGAAAGATTCGGGACCCTTGCTTAACGATAGGCATATCAAATTTCTTGCGGTACCAGATCGTTCCTTCATAATAATATAATTTAGGATCTTGTGTATTCCAATCGCCGGGTACAATCAATTCAGGAGACTTATCAAAATTATATTCTATAAGATCGGAAGGAGATTTTAATTGTGAATCCGTAAAATACGCCCCTGTACCCGGATTTTCATTTTTATCGAAAGGTTCATAGCGGTAATTATAATAACCATTCTCATATGGATCCACTATGATGTGCCATTTACCATTTAAGGAAAAGCACTCCCGGGTGTAAATCTGCATATCATTATTTGCCATAATGAACGAAGCCGGTGAAAAGAAAGACCATAAAGTAATGAGACTGTATAATCCTATCTTCTTTTTCATATTGTAATTCCTAATTTGTGATGATATGATTTAAGGGTTTCCAATAAATTCGATTTCACATGAACAAAATTCTCGATGCCTTTTTGTTTTAGTTCGTCCATGGAAGCAGGAGCTCCGGCAACAACTATAATTGCTTTGTCTTTTGCCAGGTTGTAAACTGCAGGTGCTATGTCGATATATTCCTCATCACCACTACAAACAACAATTATATCAGCCCTGGCTTCCAGTGCTTTTTTAACTCCTTCTTCAGCCGATTGGAAACCCATATTATCGATCACTTCATATCCGGCACATGCAAAAAAATTACATGCGAAAGTAGCTCTTGCTTTACGCATAGCCAGATTACCATAAGTAAGCATGAATACTTTGGGTCTATCCCCGGGATGTTTCTCTGTTGCAAGTCGGAGTTTTTCAAAATCCCTTGCCCCTCGATATTTCCGAATAGGTTTAAACAAAGTTTTATCGGAAGAACTATTTTGAAATGCTATGGATTCCAGAAGACTTTCATCTGCATTTTCCCGAAGGTTGGGATATTGATTCGTTCCGACAAGAATTTCCCGACGCGTAGCCAAAAGAGTATTTCGGTTTTGCGCTGTGGTTTCTATATCGGTCTGAATAATGCCTTTTTTAAGAGCTTCGAGATAGCCTCCCTCACTTTCGATAGAAAGGAAAATTTTCCAAGCTTCATCAAGGATCGCATCAGTAAGATTTTCAATATAATAAGAGCCTGCACCGGGATCAACAATTTTATCAAGGTAAGCTTCTTCCTTTAATATAATCTGAATATTGCGTGCCAGACGACCTGAAAATTTTGAAGTTGCCTTATATGAAAAATCGAAAGGCCGCACTGTGAGTGAATTTGTTCCACCAATTACTGCAGACATTGATTCAGTGGTTGCACGCAAAATATTCATTGAGGGGTCGTATACTGTCTGGTTCCATTCGGAGGTTACAGAATGAATAATAGTTTTCAGTGAATTCGCATCAGCAGGTTTATAAGCTTCCACTATTTTCGACCATAAGATTCTAAATGCCCTGAGCTTTGCAATTTCCATAAAATAATTTGAACCTATGCCAAAGTTGAATTGCATGTGGTTACAAATACAATCAACTGATATCCCTTTTGATGAAAGCTTTGACAAATAATCATTAGCCATTGCCAAACTATATCCCAGTTCTTGCACAACAGAGGCTCCGGCATTATTAAAAAAATATCCGTTAATACCCAAAACCCTGTATTTTGGGAGCTTTTCTTCTGCAAATTGAATTAGTTCCTGAAGGGCAAGCATATCAGCCTCTTCAGTTACATTCCAATTACCTATGCAGGTTAAATAACCTAAAGGGTCGAAATCCACAGCGCCTATAATTTTTTGCGGATCAAGTTTCTTTATCTCAACTTCTTTCTCAAGCATTCTAACGATAGAAGGAGCATTATATCCGCAAACGAAGTAAGTTCCAATGCATTCGAAATAAATATCCCTCATCAGTTTCGAAAAGTCAGCCTGTGTTTTAAGCAGAGTTTCTCCCTTAGTTGGATTCGTTATAAACCCAAGGGATGAAATGCCTCTATCCAGAATAAACAAAGATTTTTTATTGGCATCCGATATATCGTCAAGTTTAATATCCTGACGTATCTCCCAGTTATTACTATCCGAATTATATCCTCTTACATAAGGGAATTCACCGGGCAATGTATTTAAATACTCCTTGTTTTTCAGATCCTGGCTCCTATAGTAGGGCTGGATTTTTAGTCCTTCAAGAGTCTGCCACACAAGTTTTTTCACATAATCAGCGCCTTTTAAATCAGTTTTGATTTGGGTTTCCCATAGGTCAACACTAACAGAAGGAAATTCGTTGAATAGATTTTGATTTTTAGCTTCTCCCATAATGAAGAATATATAAAAAATGAAGTGCAAAAATAATTTTTTATAGGACTAGCATTGTAAAACTTGAACAGGAACTTCTTTCAATATGCTAATTTTTAACCATTCCAAATAGAAATTTTACCAAAACTGTATGATTTACTTACATTTTATCATTGCTGAATGATAGAAAAATCAGCAATTTCAAAATTTGATAATTTGTTATAAAAGATAAAGGCATATTGGGTTGGTTTATAATTTCAATTAATAAGGAGAAGTGTCGTCATCGATATGAATGGTGGAGCTAGTATTGAGTACGTACACAATTCCTATACCAACATTTAGGGTTTGCACCTGTGTCGAATATGTCTTTATATCAATTTGCGTTGTATTGATGTTAATCTCGTCCTGAATTTTACCTTTTGCAGAAGACTGAAAATAACTAGCAAAGACGCGAATGCCATATTTATCGTTTAACTTATATCTAAGACCTGCTCCAATATCGAAGCCAAAGCGAGCATATTCCGGTGAGGTTGTTCGCCTGTACCTTTCATTTCCAACGACTACTGTCACATCCATGGAGGGGTTCATAATTATACTTAGACCTGCCAAAGCATATACATCAGCACTAAGATTTCCTTTCGAAACTGTGAATAGTGGCCCTGCTAAAAATGAGACATGCTTCCAATATCCCAGAGAATAGGTAACGGCAGTATCCCCGGTAAATTCGAAGGGTATTTCACTTTCCAGTAATTTTCTGACTTTATTATCGTCGATAGTATTTGATGTGTATTTAATATCTCCGGCTATTCCAAAAAAGCGAGTCAGATAATAAGCTCCTGAATAATCAGCAGTAAGTCCGTTGAAAGCGAATCCGTCCGTTGTAAGATCTTTATTGTTGGCATAACTACCAAAAGGGTGAGAAAGCCCAAAATTCAGGGCCATGTAATTGTATTGTCCACAAAGGATATTTGGTAAAAATAAAAAGAATATGATAAAAAATTTTCTCATAGTATTAATTTAAACATCTAAAGAACCAGTCATTTTCGAAGGGACTACCCAATCCTCAAATTGATCGGCGGTAAGTAATCCTAGTTCAACAGCGGCCTCTTTTAATGTCTTATTTTCATTGTGCGCTTTTTTGGCAATTTTGGCAGCATTTTCGTAGCCAATATGTGTATTGAGTGCCGTTACAAGCATCAATGAATTTTCAAGATGCGATTTGATTCTTGCATAGTTTGGCTCAATTCCAATTGCACAATTATCATTAAAGGCCTTACAGGCATCTGCAATTAAATTTGCGGATTGCATAAAATTAGCAATCATCACGGGTTTGAATACATTTAGCTCGAATTGTCCGCTCATACCGCCTATAGTAATTGTGGTATCATTACCCATTACTTGGGCACATACCATTGTAAGCGCTTCTACCTGGGTTGGGTTGACTTTTCCAGGCATAATGGATGAACCGGGTTCATTTTCCGGTATTAGAATTTCACCGATACCGGAACGTGGCCCTGATGCCAGAATACGTATATCGTTTGCTATTTTCATAAGGCTAACAGCAATTTGTTTAAGAGCTCCATGTGTTTCGACAATTGCATCATGCGCTGCCAGTGATTCGAACTTATTTTCGGCAGACACGAAAGGAAGGCCTGTAAGAATGGCAATTTGCCGGGCAACTTCTTCTGTATAACCCGTGGGAGTGTTAAGTCCGGTTCCTACGGCTGTGCCTCCTAAGGCCAGTTCTGCAAGATGAGGTAAAGTATTTTTTAGTGCTTTGATCCCGTGCCTGATTTGAGATACATATCCTGAAAATTCCTGTCCGAGAGTTAGCGGTGTAGCATCCATCCAATGAGTCCTGCCAATCTTTACAATTTTTTTCATGGAATCCGCCTTCTGATCGAGAGTATTGAGTAAAAGGTCGATGGATGGAATGGTATGCTCTATGATTGTTTTATAGGCTGCAATGTGCATTGCAGTTGGAAATGTATCATTCGAAGATTGTGATTTATTGACATCATCATTAGGATGTATCATTGGATTTCCGACTCCCAATTTACCGTTGTTGAGAACATGTGCACGATTTGAAATTACTTCATTACAATTCATATTGGATTGAGTACCTGATCCGGTTTGCCAAATTACTAAAGGAAACTGGTCATCAAGTTGTCCGGCAATTATTTCATCACAGACCCGTGAAATAAGTTTCATTTTTTCTTCCGGCAATACACCCAGATTATAATTTGTAATGGCTGCTGCTTTCTTAAGGTATCCAAAAGCCCGGATGATTTCGATTGGCATGGAAGCTGCCGGTCCTATCGGAAAATTCGTCACCGAACGTTGGGTTTGAGCTCCCCAGTATTTATCAGCCGGGACTTGTACTTCGCCCATCGTGTCGTGTTCTAATCTGTAATCCATGTTTATATTGTGATTTAGTGATCTAAAGATTGATTTCTATATTGAAAAATGTATTGATATTATGAGTACTAATTTACTCTGAAACATTCGACTTTTCATAAGTAGTCAGAAGTTAGAATTTAGTAGTTAGTATACTTGATATATTATTGAAAATTACTGTTAAACCATTTATTAATTGACAGGTTTTTATCTTGACTAGCATCTCATTTTCCACAGCTGAATTCACAGATACTCTTAGATTCCAAATTAAGGTTATCAATTTTTCTCTTTGCTAACTACTAGATTCTAACTTCTAGTTATTATTAAAATATTTATATTCTCCACAGGATCACCTATGACTGCCTTACGATTACTTAGAACAATCGGGCGTACCAATAGTTTCGGGTTCTCACAGATAATTTTTATCCACTCCTCATCCGTGAATGATTTTCCTCTGAGTTCTTTTTTATATATTTCTTCCTGCGTTCTGACCAGGTCAATAGGATGGAGATTGGTCTTTAGTAAGATCTCCTGAATAATTTCTTTATTTAGTCCAGTCTTCAAATAATCCACAACTTCGATATTATTGTCTTTCAATTTAAGATATTCGAGACCTGCACGACTTTTGCGGCATCTGGGATTGTGATATATTTTTATAACTGAGTTCATTTTTTATTACCAAATTCCATTAGGAAAGCTTTAATAAATTGATTGATTTCACCATCAAGCACTGCTTGTGTATTCCCTGTTTCGACTCCGGTCCGCAAGTCTTTTACCAATTTATATGGGTGAAGGACGTAATTTCTTATCTGTGATCCCCATTCAATTTTCTTTTTTTTGCCTTCAATTTCAGCTTGTTTTTCCATCCGAATGCGCAATTCGAGTTCATAAAGATGAGATCGCAATATTCGCATTGCATTTTCACGATTGTTGAGCTGTGACCGAGTTTCTGTATTTTCAACAGTAATACCTGAAGGTAAGTGCCTTACACGGACTCCCGTCTCTACTTTATTTACATTTTGGCCACCGGCTCCACCGGAACGAAAAGTATCCCATTCCAGGTCCCCCGGACTAATAATAATTTCAATATTATCATCAACAACCGGTGAAACAAAGACGGATGCAAATGAAGTATGGCGTCGGGCATTCGAATCGAATGGTGAAATACGGACCAGTCTGTGTACCCCATTTTCACTTTTAAGATATCCATAACCATATTCTCCATCAAACTCCAAGGTTACGGATTTTACGCCGGCTTCTTCACCGGCAAGATAGCTGATCTCCTTTACCTTGTATTTGTTCCTTTCGCCCCATCGAATATACATGCGCATAAGCATTTGTGCCCAATCCTGGCTTTCAGTTCCACCGGCGCCGGCATTAATTTTGAGGATAGCGCCAAGCGAATCCTCCTCCATGCCAAGCATATTCTTAAATTCAAGAGATTCAATAAGGTCCAGCGTAATTTTATACTGAGCGTCAATATCTTCTTCGGTTGCTTCCCCTTCAGCATAGAAATCATTCAGGACCTTTAAATCTTCAAGGTTCGATTGAATTTCCTGATAAGTTTTAGTCCAGTATTTTAATTTGGCTAATTCTTTTAGTTTCTTTTCGGCTTCCTTAGGGTCATTCCAAAATTCAGGAGCCTGGGTTTTTTTCTCTTCTTCTGCAACGAGAATGTTTTTATTATCGATGTCAAAGATGCCTCCTCAGAGCAGATTCACGCCCATTAAGGTCTTTAATTTGTTCACTGGAAACCATTTTTGTAAACTTTAAAATGAGGGCTAAAATTATAAAACTTCCTTCAATATCTATGATAGTTCGGTGGATTCTATGAATTCATTTATAAAATTGCTTTCGTAACCTCTCTGGTTGCCAAAAGCATACAATTTGTTTTTTACTATAAAAGGATCCTTTGATTTCAGGGTGTTTTTTTTAATCGATAATTCAGAAAAGACTATTTTATGGTACACATTCATATCGATCTGATCGATGGCTTTTTCTATTATTTCTGACTCTATCTGCCTTGATTTTAGCGAATAACGGACCTTTAGAATACCCCATTTATTCAGTTTTATTTTATCAGCGACAAAAGCACATGCGTATCTTAAATCATCTATAAAATGTTCTTCCCTTAAATGTTTGATAATTTGGTCAGCCTCTTTTTCGAGCTTCCATTCCCTTAATTTTTTCAGAATATCGGATGAAGATTTTTCACTACGGCTGCAAATATCCATCAGTCGCTGTAGCGCT
>Ga0182027_10000872_pt1 | contig 51199 bp, 41 predicted proteins | sample 712E1DmetaG_FD_121300 | JGI IMG/M metagenome (GOLD analysis project Ga0182027, IMG submission 121300) | Permafrost microbial communities from Stordalen Mire, Sweden - 712E1D metaG (Illumina Assembly) | ecosystem: Environmental > Terrestrial > Soil > Wetlands > Permafrost | place: Sweden...
CAGCGCAGAAGTTGAAAATAGAATTTCTTCGATAAAAAACAGGTCCAAAGAATCACCGTTCATTCTCATAGCGTCCGACCTCGGCTGCTTTTCCTCCTTCGACATTTCATTTCCATCGAACGCGCGCCATCTTGCAGCAAAATTCTGGCCAGGGAATTTGACCCTCGTTCTTCCTTCAAGAACAAGTTCGAATGGGGTAGGGATCAGAATTTCAGACCATCCCTTTGTTTCATCGCTATGCAAAGAAATGAATCTGCCTGTTTTCTCGACAAGCGCGAACATGAGCGGTGAAACCTATGCAGGGGATCCGGATGAAATTTTCAGGACCTTCAAGGGCAAGGTTGATCTTTTCATCGACGCGGGATTGCTGCCGGAATCAAAGGCCTCGACCATTGTCAAAATCAATGCTGACGAATCCTTCGAAATTATTCGCGAAGGAGCAATTTCACGACAACGGCTATTGCAGGTCTTGTCGTGATTCTACGCATGAGCCCCTGAAAACAAAATAAGGACCACGCCCGAGGGGATATGGTCCTTATGTGGTAACCTTACAAATAAAGGTGCCGCCGGGCAAAAGCCCCATTGACTCAACCGGCCTCAATACTTTAGCATGCGTTTTGCGATTGCGAAACCTTCCGTATCGAGCTTGATCACATAGACGCCGGCCGATACAGGACGGCCATTGGCATCCATGCCGTTCCAGGAAACGCTATGCTGACCCTGTGCCTGCATGCCGTGAAGAAGGGAGGCAACCACCGTCCCTTTGCTATTGCAGATCACGACGTTTGCGTCTGCTGTCTTGGTGAGGTACACATTGATCCTGGTCGATGATGTAAACGGCTCCGGAAAGTTCCGTACGAACGCATTTGAGGCCAGAACAAGCCTGTTTCTTTGTTCCACGCTCACCGGGCCTTGCCAGGAAAACGAAGCCGCTGCGTTGTTCGCCAACGTGAACGGAATCGCCTGCCCGTTCCACACCACATCAAACGTGCTGTTCGATCCGGTGCCATTATACACGACCACTGCCCGGGAGCCGTCGGGATTGATGCATGCGACATTCAACAGGTTATTGTTGGTGGAAGTAGTCGCGACCCTCACGGCGTCGGTCTTCATGACTTTGGAGAATTGCGCCACGATGTAATACGACGAGTAAAGGGTATACGAGGTGGCGTTGTTCACCATGACCCCGCCGTTGCACACGCCGCATCCGCCGTTATTGGTGTGCGGGCCCAGGTTCGGATCGGTTGAAAGGTTCCATTCGATCGCCGCCTTGCCCCAGTTGGTCAAAGTGCCGATCATCACGTTCCGAACATGGTTGGAAAAATTGCCGGAAAAATCCGAGCTGCAGGTGCATAATTCGGTGAAATAGACGTTCTTGTGAGTGGCGTTGTACACTGTTGACAAAGCTGAGATACTGCCCGCATACAAGTGAAAAGCTGAGCCGTCGACATAGGTGCCGGTGTTGGCGCAGACATAAATCGGATAATTTGTGTCGTCGCAATTGTGGTCATAGGCGATTATTTTTGTCGTAATGCCCGCCGCCTGAAAAGCAGGTCCGAGGTTGTTGTTGATAAAAGTCGCTTCCTGCTGGGATGTCCAGGTGCACGAGGGGTTGTTGCCGCCGTATTCCGGTTCATTCTGGACGGTCATGGCCCAAATGGGAATGCCGTTGGCTGCCATGGCCTGAATGTATTTCACGAAATACTTTGCATACGCCGCGTAGTATTGCGGCAAGACGTTTCCGCCAATGAACGCGTTGCTCGACTTCATCCAGGGCGGTGCGGTCCAGGGGCACGCAAGAATCTTGATGTTTGGATTGATGGCAACTACTTTCTTCAATATCGGAACCAGATAGGTTGAATCCACGCCCCTGAGGCTGAATTTTGCCATGGCAGTATCGCCTGTGTTTCCGTCGTCATATGTGTAAACTCCGTTGCCAAGATCGCACGCGCCGATACTGACCCGTATGACAGACATGCCCATCCCGGTATTGACGTTGAAAAGGTCGTTTAGCAGACTGTCCTGTTGCTTGGCCGCCAGACTGTAAATCGTTTCCGCGCTTCCTTCGGTAAATGCGTGGCCGAATCCATCTATGGTCTGATATTTCGTGGCTTCGCTAACAGTGATTTTCGTTGAATTGTTACTGGTACCAAAAGTTGCATTCGGCTGTTTCTGCATCAGCTTGCTCTTGTCTGCTGCCGTTACCCAGATGGACACCGGTTGTGCATTGACGGCAGGCATGAACGAAGCAACAATGATTGCCAGGAAGAGCGACGAGTAAAGTGGCTTTCTAAATATGGTGAGCAAGTCCTGAAGAATGAGCATCCCAGCCCCCTTAATCGGTTAAATATTGTTCCTGTGAAGACGCATACTGTTTGTTTGCAAGTGGATATTGAGAACGTACTCGCGCTGTCTCAAGGCACTATTGATATAACATACTGCTAATATAAGTCTTTAATCTCTTTTTTGCCAGATTCTTTCATGTCGGAAATATCGGTATGTTGTCTTAAAGAGATCATATGTCGCAACTCCAGCGGTATGGCGTTGCTGAGGTTTCCCTTGATTTGGCGCCATAGCCTATTTATCTTTCAAGGTGACAGTTTTCTGTGCAATTAGCCTTGTGTCAGTGCACTAAAATAGTGCTCTCTTGAAACCGGGATGGCAAGATGACCATTGTGAGAGATGCGTGTACATGGGTTTGGTGTTTCGAAAACTCGAATGCTTTGTCAAAACGCCGTTTCATTCTTACCCTGTCATTATGCACTTCGGTGGCATGGTAATTGCAAATTACGTGAAGCGTCAAACTCGTTCCTATTCTTAGAGATACGAATGAGTTCCTCAAGATTGTTTGAACGCAATAGCCTTACCTTTAATAATCAAGAATGGTGGTTGTGATGAACAAAAATCTTCTTTTTGCCACGGTCGTTTCTGCTCTGGGAAGTTTTCTTTTTGGGTTCGATACCGCTGTAATATCGGGTACGACCAAATTCATTTCCCAATACTTCAATCTTCATGATGCATTTATTCCACTTAACCATTCGTTGGGATTTACCGTAGCTTTTGCTCTCGCCGGTACGGTTGTGGGCTCATACTTTATTGGAAAACCTGGAGATGCCTGGGGAAGAAAAACAATGCTTTTCTTTTGCGGCATTCTCTTCCTGCTTTCGGCCATCGGTTGTTCAATAGCAACTCACTGGTGGATCCTGCTGGGCGCCCGATTCATTGGAGGGGTTGGCATCGGTGCCGCTTCGGTCATGGCGCCTATGTATATCGCTGAAATAGCTCCCGGCCGGCTCCGGGGCAGGCTTGTTGCCATTGCGCAGTTCAATATCGTTTTTGGTATCCTTGTGGCCTTCTTTTCAAATTACTTGCTTGTCAATCATTTCGGAGCAAACAACTGGCGTTGGATGTTCGGTGTAATGACCGTGCCATCCGTTCTCTTTTTCGGGCTCCTATTTCTTGTTCCGGAAAGTCCTCGCTGGCTTGTCAAGAAAGCGCTGGTCGACAAAGCCAGGTCCGTTCTTTCGAACGTTGGAGCGGCAAACGTCGAAGCCGAGCTTACGGACATCATAAACTCCCTCAAAGAAGAGGCTGGCGCTGGTGTCACCCCGCTGTTCCAAAAGAAATACAGTTTTGCCATTATGTGCGCGGTGCTGCTCGCCATCTTTAATCAATTGTCCGGCATCAATGTAATCATGTATTATGCTCCCAAAATTTTTGAGGCAGCCGGCGCGAGCACTCACGCTTCCATGCTTCAGGCCGTGGCCGTGGGAATGACGAACATGGTATTCACAATTATTGCCATGTTCTTTATCGACAAGCTCGGACGCAAGACACTGCTGCTCGTCGGGGCGATCGGTATGTGCATTTCACTGGCGGGCGCTGGGATGCATTACCTGAATCCGCATTTCTTGACCGGCGCGGGTGTGGTCGTATTCATCGTCGGTTTTATCGCCTTTTTTGCCTTCTCGCAAGGCGCGGTCATCTGGGTCTTTCTCGCCGAGATCTTCCCGAACAAAGTGCGCGGGAAAGGTCAGTCGCTCGGGTCGTTCACTCATTGGATTATGAATTTTTTGATAGCATTGGTCTTTCCGTCAGCGCTGGCTACTTTTGGCGGCGGACCCATATTCATGTTCTTCGCAATCATGATGGTGCCGTTCTTTATTTTTGTGTGGAAAATGCTTCCCGAAACCAAGGGAAAATCGCTTGAAGAATTGGAAAAGATCATTGTCAGGGAATAGGGTTTTTGCGGCAAGTTTACAGACACGACTCGTCATCCACATCGTGTTCCTGTTGTCCCTGGTGATGATCATCACCACGTTTGTCGGCATCAGGCGCGAAAGTCACGGTATCCTGCAGCAGATGGAGAAGGACGGCATTGCCCTTGCAAAATCATACGGCATCAGCGTCGAGAACGCCTTGCTCCTCGGAGGTGCGGGGCTGTCGCGAGTGACCGGCGTGGCAGGGAGGACGCTCGGCATCAATTACCTGATGGTCGTGGACACCACGGGCACGGTCATCGGCCACACGGACCGTCGCATGATCGGGTCGGTTGTCAATGAAGACGGGCTCCTGAACAGGGCGTTGCGCGCGCCGATCACGGCACTGGAAAAGGGCAGGACCCCGATTTCCGAAATCAACAAGAATCAGTCCGGCGAAGGCATATTCCGTGTGGTTATTCCGCTGGTCACCCTCAGCACCATCCGGGGCGCCTTGGAGTTGGAGCTTGACATGACAGGAATATCGGAGGCGATACGCCGCACAAACCAGCAGTCTCTGTTCATCGCGTTCGCCGCGTTTGTGTGCAGCGGGCTCTACGTCTGGTTCTTTGCCAGGACGCTCACCAGACCGATCAAGAACCTTGTGCAGGCGGCCCGGAGCGTGGCTTCAGGCGATCTGAGCCATGAAATCACGGTCAAGGGAAAGGACGAAATCAGCACTCTGGCCAAGTCCTTTAATTTCATGACGGAAAAATTGCGCGAAGTGCGGGATTTGCAGAAGCGTATCCACCATTCAGAAAAACTGGCCCTCATGGGCGAGCTTGCCATGGGAGTTGCACACGAGGTTCGAAATCCTCTTGGCGCGATCAAGACGTGCGGCCAGTTTCTGGAGGAAAAGGTCGGCCACGACAAGACGTTGACGAAATTCACCCAGCTCATTATCAGAGAAACCGAGCGCCTTGACTCACTCGTGTCACGGCTTCTCAATTTTGCCCGGCCCGCAGAGCAGATCCTGCAATACGAGGACATCAACGAGCTTGTCGACAATGCCATGACACTTGCGATACTAAAAGTCAACGGCCCCCGCATAAGGGTCGAAAAGCGTTTTTGTGAAGGACTCCCGCAGCTGTATGTGGACGCAAAACGGCTGTCGCAGGCGTTCTTGAACGTCCTTCTGAATGCGATCGACGCTATGCCGGGAAACGGAACCTTGACCCTGTCAACGGCACTTGAAAAACGACCGGATCGGGTAGTAATCGGCATTGCCGATACCGGCGAAGGAATTCCGCCGGACAATATGGATAAGATTTTCTATCCCTATTTCACCACGCGATCCAAAGGGACCGGTCTTGGACTTCCGATAGTCCAGCAGATCATTGCCGAACATAATGGAACCGTAGAGGTGAAAAGTTCGGTAGGTCAGGGAACGGTGCTCACCATCTGTTTGCCGGTAAGCTGAAGAGCGGAAGGATTTGTATGACTGCAAGGATATTGGTTGTCGATGATGATGCAGGCATGCGTGAAACGCTTGAGGCAGTTTTGAAATCTGACGGTTACGACGTCTCGGTGGCATCGAACGGTGAAGAGGCGCTCTCCGCGATACGCAGTACCGGATTTGATCTCATGCTCTTGGATAATAAGATGCCAGATCACCTGGGAACCGACCTCATTCCGATGATAAAACAGATTTCCCCGGATACCGTGGTCATCATCATGACCGCGTTCGGCACCATCAAGACCGCTGTCGAATCTGTCAAGAAAGGCGCATTCAATTTCATCACCAAGCCCTTTGAACTGGACGAGGTGCGCCTTTCGATAAAGCAGGTCATCGAAATGCAGAAGTTGGCCCGGGAAAACACTGAACTGCGGCGCATGCTTAAGGAAAATGTTGTGCTCAAGGACATCGTCGGAACGAGTCCGAAAATCCAGGCAGTATTCGAGGTTATCAAGAAGGTGGTGGATTACGATGTCACCATCCTGATCTGCGGGGAGAGCGGCACGGGAAAAGAGCTTGTTGCACAGGCGATCCACTACAACAGTCCTCGCAGAAACAACCCTTTCATAAAGCTCAATTGCGCCGCCCTGCCGGAGTCGCTTTTGGAAAGTGAGCTCTTTGGCTATGAAAAGGGTGCATTTACAGGAGCGACGAGCGGCAAGCCCGGCAGGTTCGAAATGGCGCGTGGTGGAACAATGTTCTTGGACGAAATAGGCGACACCAGTCTTTCCATGCAGTCCAAGCTTCTGAGAGTCCTGCAGGAAAAGGAATTCGAAAGGGTGGGAGGCAAGGAAACGGTCAAAGTCGATGTCCATATCGTTGCGGCCACAAACAAAGATTTGAAACGTGAGGTTGTGGAAAAGCGGTTCCGGGAAGATTTGTACTACCGCCTCAATGTGGTGCCGATCTCTGTTCCTCCTCTCAGAGAACGAATCGAGGACATTCCTTTGCTCGTGAGCCACTTTTTAAAGGAGCTGAACCTGCTCTTTCAAAAAGATTTCAAATCTGTTTCTCCTGATGTTCTTGCGTGCTTCCTGAGTTACGGCTGGCCGGGAAATGTTCGCGAATTACGAAATGTACTTGAAAAAGCGGTTCTTCTGGGAGAAGGCCATGTCATAACAATTGATTATCTTCCAGAGGAAATAAAGAAGAACAGGATTGAAGATCCAGCGATGGTTTTGCCACAAGGCTCGTCTCTTGATGAAATTGAAAAATATCATATCTTTCGCACGCTGCAAGACGTAGCGTGGAACCAGACAAAAGCGGCAGACCTTCTCAATATTCACCGGAACACACTAAGGGAAAAGATAAAGAAGTTCAATCTGAAAGTTCCTGCGGACAACCAATGAAAAGAACGCAAGAAAACAGTGCTGGAAGCTTGAAGTGCTTGCACAGAAATTGTGCGGACAGGTTCTTGGTCATGTAATTATTCGTAGATTCTATGGGAAAAACCGTGGTCCGGTAATTGCTCATGTTGTGGAGGAGTTGTCGTGCCTAACTGATTTTATCATAATCATTTGAATCAAGACAGTTCTCAATCGTTCACTAATATATTATTATATATATATCTGAATATATTATACACTTTTGAAATGGCAAAGTTGAATAAGATGTCATACTTTAACCGGTATCACCCGAAAGGAGCGTCCTCTTTATGCGGATATTGAACATAGCCCTTTGTTTGCTGTTAGGTATGTTTTTTATGGCGGATGTTTTTGCTCAGGACACACTTGAGACGACTCAAACCGAGACCAAAAGCTCAACTGACTCAAGTGCAGTTTCAACGGACCTGAAACCAGGCACACCAGGCTCAATAGAAATAGGTACAGAGGGAACAAGATTGAAAATCTCGGGAAATGCGTGGCTGGCAGAGGGACAAATTGAAAAGGGTTTTAGCACTGCGCAGGCATCTGACTTGGACCATTCGTGGATACAACAGGCGACCGGTTCGATAAAACTTGAAATGAGTTTTGATCGAAGAACCCACGTAGTCGTTGAAGGCGAAGGTGATTTGCTTTTTTCGAATTTGATAACTTTATGGGACAAAGAATTCGTTGAAGACCAAAAGGCTGCTAAACTCAATTTCTGGCTGAAACAGGCTGAAGGCACATACACTTTCGGAAACCTGGAAAACGGGACTTACCCTTTGCAGATCGGAGTTGGAGAGTTTGAGTATAAATATAATCCTGATGTCAGAAATTTGGGTGAGTACTTGTTCAGGGCTTCTGCGTATCCTGTCTACTTCTTGAATTGGGCTGACGGAGCATATTACCGAATGGCCGGTCTTAGAGGTACAACCCAGCCCGTCGACTGGTTTAAGTTCGACGCTCTTCTTTTCAGCGAGATATACCAACTACCTTTGCAGGATTTTTCAGTTGCAGGTGTGGCGACTTTCAAGATTGGAAAGTTAGCAGAAATAGGTGCAGGTATCGACTTTAATCGGTTGTTTTCTGTTGACAACAGCAAGACCACGATGAAGAGCGGCGCACGACTAGTTGACAATATCTATTCACTTGATTCTATTGGAGCGGATTCAGCAGGGAAAGCAATAGCCGACACCAGCTATTATACGTTCAAGAGCACGAAGATCGCTTTCCGGGCGTCTATTGATCTGAAAACTTTGCTTGATTTTCAATTTTGGGGCGCAGAAGATTTGAAGCTCTATGCCGAATATGCCATATTAGGATTGGAAAATTTTCCTGCGCATAATTCGCCCACGGGAAATGATTTCTATAGCAAGATTTCTGAACGAAGCCCGATTATGGTGGGATTCAATTTCCCGACGTGCAAAATTCTTGACGTGTTGGCTATTGAACTCGAAGAATTCAAGAGCCCATATATTCCCAGCTCTTACAATACCTTTAAGTTTGGCCTTCCCACGCCAGTTCCTGCCAGCCAATATGGAAAAAGCGTGCATGACGTGAAATGGTCCGTATATGCCAAGAAGCGCCTTGGTGCTATGCAGTTCGTTGGCCAGGTTGCGCGAGACCATTTTCAACCCGGCAACAACAATGTGTCATACACGGAAAGAGGCGATGTGATGACAACTGGAAAAGATTGGTGGTGGATGCTTAAAGTTCAATTCGGATATTGAGAGGCAAGCAAGTGAAGAACCGGGAAGAGTATGCACGCATTGGAAGGATTATGCTTGTCCTCCTGTTTTGCGTGTGCGAGATTGGCAGTGCCGCAGGCCAGAAAAGCATCGGCGTTTCCCTGCTTACCCGCGTGCACCAGTTCTACCATGGTCTTGAATCAGGCCTGCAGAGCGAGGCGGACAGGCGCGGGTACAAACTCATCATAACGTCCGGAGAATATGACCAGCTCAAGCAGGCTGCGCAGGTGGATGACTTCATTGCCAACAAGGTCGACGCAATCATCCTTGCGCCGTGCGATTCGAAGGCCATCGGGAGCGCGATCGTCAAGGCGAACCGGGCAAAGATCCCTGTTTTCACCATCGACATCGCCAATACGTCAATGCAGGGAAAGGTTGTTTCACATATTACGTCGGACAACAGGGAAGGCGGACGTCAGGCTGCCCTGCTTCTTGTCAAGGCCCTGAATGCAAAAGGCAAGGTGGTCATCATCAACCATCCCGGTATCACGTCGGTGCTCGACAGGGTTGGCGGATTCAAGGATGAAATGGCCAAATATCCGGGTATTCAAATCATCGCGGACGTCCCGGCGTGGGGCCAGCGCGACCGTGCCATGGCGATCATGGAGGACATACTCCTTCAGTTACCGGACGTCAACGGCGTGTTCGGGATCAACGACGATTGCACCTTAGGCGCCCTTGCCGCGACCGAGGCGGCCGGGAAAAGAATCATGATCGTGGGTTATGATGCGACGCCCGAAGCCAAGAAGGCGATTACCGAAGGCAGGATCTATGGGGACGCGATACAATACCCGGTGAAGATCGGAACGCTGGCGATCCAGACAATCGCAAATCACCTGGCAGGCAAGAAGGTCCCGGAAATCGTTCCGGTTCCGGTCGGAACATGGACAAAGGAGAGCCAGGATTAGTCCCCGTGGGCGCGCTCGGATATCTGTGATTGAAACCAAGGTCTGAAATTGCTGAAAATATTTGGAAATGTTTCTATGATTTTAACAAAATGTGCATTGCACAAAGGAGGTCCCATCGTGAAGCGCTTCAACACTAGGTCGCCGCTCCTGGCTGTTACCCTCGTGATCATGGCGGTTTTTACCGTCCTGGCGATTGATCTTACGCAGCAGGAGGCTGTTTATGAGGTTGCAGGCGCGCACCTCGACACGCAGTGGCAGTGGGATCTTGCTGCAACAATCAATACCTATCTTCCCAACACCCTGAACACCAATTTCGCGTACTTTACACAGTATCCGGAATACAAATTCAGCTTTGAAGGTGCGTTCAGATACTGGCTGATTAAGAAATTCTATCCGGCTAACTATGCCACGCTCAAGACTTATGTAGCCAGCGGAAAGTGGTGCCTTGCCGGCGGCGGTGCTGAACCCGGCGACGTGGATCTTCCTTCTGCCGAGGCTATGATCCGCAATTATCTGTATGGGAATCAGTTCTTCATGGACGAATTTGGCAAGAGAAGCTACGATGTTTACCTTCCAGACTGCTTCGGATTCGGTTACCAGTTGCCAACGATCGAAGCGCACATGGGATTGATTGGGTTTTCAACGCAAAAATTTGACTTGTGGGGCGGGTGGTTTCCGACACCGTTTCCGATTGGTAGATGGATCGGCGTCGATGGAAGCTCTGTGGTTGCCACACTCAAACCCGGCGCCTACAGCAGCGGAATGGACATCCAGACGTCTGATGGCGACTGGCTGAAGAGTCATTCCGGCACGCCCGGGATATGGGCGACCTACGATTATATCGGGACCGGCGACCAGGGCGGCGGGCCTTCTGCAGGAAATGTCAGCTCCATGATTACCAGGATTCGCGCAAACGCCACCAACACGATAAAGGTGTACAACACGTCGTCCGATTCGCTCTATCACGATTTGACGCCCGCCATGATCGCCGCGCTTCCCTCATATAACGGCGAACTGCTTATGTCAACGCATGGAACAGGGTGCTATACTTCCTGGGCAAAAATGAAATACAAGAACAGGAAGAACGAACAGCGTGCGATGCTTACCGAATTCGCCGACGTCACCGCAAACTGGGCTACGAGCGGGACTTTTGCCTATCCTCAGGATACGATTTGGCACGCATGGTGGAGGGTCATCGATTGCCAGTTCCACGACGTACTGACGGGCACGAGCATTCCCACCGTGTACAGCCAGTATTCGCTGCCCATGGAAGACTCGTCCTACAACGATTTCACCTATGCCATGAACCTTGGAAATGATGTCATGGCCAACAGTACCGGACAGCAGCTTACCACGACTCCGACCACGGCAGGCGATGTCCCGCTTGTGCTTGTCAATGCACTTGCGAGAAGCCGCTGCGACGTGGTGGAGGCAACGGTCGATTTCGGGGCCGCGGCTCCTGCCGGGGTAAAAGTATACAATCCGGACGGCATCGAAGTGCCAGCCCAGATTCTCAGTGTCGCTGGTCAGAGTGTGAACATCGCTTTTGTTGCCCGGACACCGTCCGCCAGCTACTCTGCCTATGAAGCGAAACCAATGGCCGCAGCAAATGCGGCTGACCCTAACCTGAAGATCTCGGCTGCCGCGACCGGCAGCACGCTGGAGAACGCCTTTTATCAGGTGACGGTCAATGCCAACGGCGACATTTCGGGAATCCTTGACAAGAAGACCAATAAGCAGTTGATCACAACCGGCGCCGCCTCACGGTTCGAGCTGAGGACCGACGTCGGCACGAGCTTCCCGGCATGGGAGCTCAGATGGGTCGACGTTTCTTCCGCGCCCACCGGATATGTTGACCAGACGGTTGCCATGAGCGTCCAGGAAAGTGGTCCGGCAAGGGTCTCGTTGAAAATAACCCGCACCAAGAACGGTTCAAACTTCACTCATTATGTGATGCTTGCGGCGGACAGCGCGGGAAACCGTATCGAAGTGCGGAACTCGGTCAATTGGCTGACAAACGGGACTCTGCTGAAGGCGTCATTCCCGTTGACATGCACAAATGACTCGGCGACATGGGATATCGGCATCGGAACGATCAAGCGGGGCATCATGTTCTACAATACTTCGACGAGCAAGGGCCTGTACGAAGTATGCGGGCAGCAGTGGGCGGACCAGACCGCTACCGACGGCAGCTACGGCGTATCGATCCTCAACGACTGCAAGTACGGATGGAACAAACCGAGTTCCGGCGTTCTCAATCTGACGCTGCTCCATTCTCCTTCCGGCGCAGGATATAACTACCAGGGCGACCAGTCGTCGGTCGCCGTGATCGGGATCCACAACTTCACCTATGCGATTTACGGCCACGCAGGGAGCTGGACAAACGGCACTGTTGACCAGGCGGAACGGCTGAACCAGCCGATCTTTGCCTATCAGCCCGCGGCTGCGCGAGCGGGGAAGATCGGTAAGACGATATCCCTGGTCAGAACAAGCAGCGACCAGGTCGCCGTCATGGCCATCAAGAAGGCTGAGAAAAGTGCGAATTACATCGTGCGGGTCCGGGAAACCCAGGGCGCGTCTGTGTCGAATGCGAAACTGACCTTTCCCTCGACGACTATTATCGCCGCTTCGGAAGTGAATGGGCAGGAAGAGCCCAAGGGCGCCGCGACGTTCTCGGGTAGTGATTTGACATTCAGCATGACCAGGTACCAGCCAAAGACCTTTTCAGTGCAGCTTGGCGCACCTGTAGCGGTTAATCAGAGGTTTTCGGATTTGATGCAGCCCAAGCCGAGTGAAGTGATGGTGACCGTCGCGCTCGCTTCATGCAAGAGCCTGAGGGCCGAGCTGAGCGTGCCGTACGGGGCAAAGATCCAATCCCTGTCGATAACCGACGCGCTCGGCAGGACCGTACAGACGCTTGCCCAGGAGCAGGTTGTCAAAGGTGCGAGGACCTTTGTCTGGAATGGAAAGGACATGCATGCGCGGCAGACTCAAACCGGCGTGTTTTTTGTCAGATGTGTGACCGACATGGGACACAGGACGTCTAGGCTGTCGATCGTCAACTAGCAAAACAAAAAACAGGTTCCCAAAATTGGCGCTTTGTTTTCAAGGCGCCAATTTTATTTTATTAACACAGCATGTTAACACAACGTGCGTCGTGGGAGAATTTCCAAGAACCCTAACAGGAGGCGATTGTGAAAATGGGCTTTATCTTCAGCGGCGTTTTTTGGGGAAGCATTCTGATACTTCTTGGACTTTCGGTAATCGTGCGAATCGTATTCAATATCCATATTCCGCTATTCCGGATTGCGTTCGCGCTCATTATCATTTACTTCGGGATCCGTGTGCTTGTCGGGGGTGCATGGTGCAGGGGAAATTGCAATTCCAACACTATCCTCTTTGACCAGGCGAAAACCGAGCTCAGCGGCGATTCAAATGAATACAACATTATTTTCGGTAAAGGGATCGTCAACATTTCAGACACCTCGCTGCCGTCCAAGAAGAAGATAAGGGTAAACACGGTTTTCGGCTCAGGCGAAATCCGTATCAACCCCGATGTTCCCACGGTTGTGCGTGTGACGTCCGCCTTCGCAGGTGCACGAATGCCTGACGGCAATGTCATTTCTTTTGGGGAATATGTTTACAGAACCAAAAGCTATTCAGACAAGTCCGATTATCTCCGCATTCATGTCAACGTGGTATTTGGCGGTATCGAAATTGTCGAAAAGCGATAAGGGAGCAGGCCTGCCCGGATTACGATCCCGGCAGACTTATCTTGAACACTTCCACAGTTGTTTTTCCTTGATTGATAACCTCTTGCCATGCCAGACTTAATGTAAATCCTTGGGCTACGGCCGTGGCCTGAAATTCCTGCCACCATTGCCTGCATGGGTCTGCTATGAACGCTGCTCCCTTGTTTGAAAGCGACCCCTTCAGAAAATTGAGGACCGGCGCGATCCATCGCTGCTCGTAAAGGATATCAGACGCCAGGATGCAGTCGAATTTTATTTTAAATGGCGAAGAGCGCCAGTCCGAACAAACAATTTGCGGCTGCTTGGATGAATTCTGCTTCATGTTGTACGCGGTGTATCTGCACGCGTCAAATGAAAGATCGGTCGCAACTATCTGCGTTTCCGCCCTGCTCAAATACGCTGAAATTATGCCCAGACCGCATCCTATTTCGCACGTGATTCCTGGGTAGGGAACCAGGGACGCCGCATTCGTCGAAAGAAAGTTGAAAAGAGGGTGACAGGCCGGCCATTGCTGTGCCCAATAGGGAAGGAATTTGTCCTTTTCATATTGCTCGTCAGACATCGTATCCAGCACATCGTCCGGATTAGCCGGACGCGCGAACGCACAGGACTTTTTTCCGGACGTGATCGCGCAATGCACATGTGAAAAGGGGAGCGAATTGCACAAATTATCGCATGTTTTGGGTTGACCCCGAAGCTCCTTTATCGGTATAATCAAGTCAGATTTCCTTTCACATACGTGCAGCATTTTCGGTTGAGATCAATCTTATGGACCCCTCCTCAAAGAAAATACGAATAGAACAACTCAAAGTGGGCATGTATGTTGAGGATGTATACAATGCCCGGGATGTGTTGACACTATCGGCCAACACGCTGGTGTGGGACGAATCGCAGGTCGAAGCCCTGAAACGTCAGGGGGTTCATTCCCTCTTTATCAACATCGAAAAGGGGCGCGACACGGTGGCTGATCACGCTCCCTTTGTTCCTCCGGTCGAGGAGTCGCCGAAGCGGGAAGAGGAATACTACAAGGAACTCGAGCGCGCCAAGGAGGTGCACCGTCAGGCGATCCAGACGGCGCGCGAAGTGCTGGACTCGATCAAGAAAGGATTGTCGTTCTCCCTTGACAAGGTTGAAAAGACCGCCGAGAGCGTCGTTGAAAGCATCCTGAGAAACCCTGACACACTCATCAGCCTGAGCCAGCTCAAAGGATACGACGAGTATACCTACACGCATTCGGTTGGCGTCAGCATCCTCGTGACATCGCTGGCGCATTCCTTGGGATACACGGGCGAACGTCTCGTACAGGCCGGTATAGGCGGCCTCCTTCACGACATCGGAAAGATGCACGTGCCGGAATCAATCCTGAACAAACCCGGGAAGTACGCCGAATGGGAATTCAAGGTGATGAAGAAACATCCCGAACACGGAATCGAAATTGTCAAGGACAAGAAAAAACTTTCTGACCTATCACGAACCATCATCATACAACACCATGAACGGTTCAATGGCAGGGGATATCCCTACGGTTTGAAAGGCCTGCAGATAGCGGAGGTCGGGCTGATCAGCGCGGTCGCGGACGTCTATGACGCCCTTACCTCCAACCGTGTGTACCGGGCCGCATGGCCGCCGCAGCGAGCCCTTGCGCTGATTTTTCAGGGTGCGGACGAGGACTACTCGCGGAAGATCGTGGAACGGTTCACCAGGCACCTTGGCATTTACCCCGCAGGCAGCTTCGTGAAACTTGTCTCGGGCGCCATGGGCGTAGTGACCAAGGTGGACCGGGGGAATCTGCTCGCACCCAAGATGGTCATCCTGTTCGATGAATCCGGCAAGAGGCTTGACAAACCAGTTGAATGTGACCTGGCGTCCATGCAGAACGGGGCGGACGGGAAGAATTACCGTGTAGAAATATCGCTGAATCCCAAGGCGTTTCGCGTCGATGTAGGAATGTACCTGGCAGAAAAACCGTTTGAATAGAAATCAAGGAAAGGCGCCATGAAAGGTAAAAACTGCAAACTCTATGACGAAAACCTGGTGAGGAACATCATGATCTCCACCGGGCTTTCCATTGTCGAATATATCAAGCAATCAAAGAGCGTTGATGCTATTGACATATGCGACTACATCGACCAAAACGCCGATCACATCATCGAGGATACGATCGACGACATGAATCACGAGTTTCCGGAAGACAAGGGCCCGACTGCGTTTGGCGACGAATCGCGGGAGGACCTGGAGCGTCCGGACGACGGACCTTCGTTCTAATTCTTGCGGCGGGCCGTTTAAAAATCCTGTCCAGGCCATTGCCCGCGGCCATGCACAGAATTAATTTACTACACCATCCTATGAAGCCGAAGTGGCGAAATTGGTAGACGCACTGGACTCAAAATCCAGCGGGAGCAATCCCATCTCGGTTCGATTCCGAGCTTCGGCAATCCTCAGCCCCTCCTAAAACGCATCAGTTATTTTCAAATTTTCATTCTCACATTTCAGGTGTAAATATTTCATGGAACGGCTTGTCATCTATCTCCTCTTTGTTGCTTCCGGAACCGCTGCGCTCATGTACGAAGTGTTGTGGGTACGGATACTGGGGCTTTCGCTTGGCGTTACGGTATATGCAACCGCGCTCGTTCTCATGGCGTATTTGGGAGGGCTGGCGCTCGGAAGCGTTGTCTGGGGCAGGTATATAGACGGGAAAAAGGACAGTTTTCTGAAGAAGTATTCCTGGCTCGAATTGGCAATCGGCCTGAGTGGATTGGCTGTTTCCCTGGTGTCTATTCAGATTAGCAAACTAACGTTTCTGAGCCTTTCGTATCCAATTCTCTATCCCGTCGTTTTCTGCATGCTTGTTCTGCCGACGTTCTTCATGGGCGGCACATTACCTGTCATGTCAAAGTATCTGGTTGTAACGGACGGACGCGCCGGAAGAGAAGCAGGGACTCTGTATGCGTTGAACACCATTGGGGGAGTCGTTGGCTGTTTCGGCACGGGATTCTTTCTCATCAGGGCTTGCGGCGTCATGCAAAGCATGTTGGTCGCCGTGAGTGTCAACGTCCTTGTCGCAATTGCAGCCGCGGTTCTTGCACGAAAAGCACGAAAGAAGCTCCTCGTTGCGGAGACCAGGCCCGTGCAAAATGCCATTTCCAATGATATCACCCGCCGTGAGCCGCGCCTTTCGCAGACCCAAATCACGATGGTCCTGGTTCTTTACGGCGTTTCGGGATTTTGTTCCCTTGGCTATGAAGTTTTATGGACCCGTGCGCTGATGTTCAAAATCGGCAACGATACGTATGCCTTCAGCCTCATGCTCGGCACGTTTTTGCTCGGGCTCGCACTCGGAAGCTTTGTCTTTGCCAAAATCTCCCAATCCGCCCGGAGAACCGTTATAATCCTCGGGGTATTGCAGCTTTCCATTGCATTGACAATTGCAATTGGCGCCGGGTTTTTGTACAGAATGGATGCGGTTATCGACTTGCTCTGGCTGGGTATGGGCCAGACATGGATATCCGCGGTCGCGGCGCGCTTCATTTCGGCCGTTCTTCTCATGGGGATCCCGACGCTGTGCATCGGCGGGATGTTCCCCTTGGTAGCGCGACTTTGCAGTCAATCCATAACTACCGTCGGCAGGAGCATCGGCGGCTTGTATTCTGTCAATACCGTAGGAACAATACTCGGAACCGGCGTCGTGGGTTTTGTCCTTCTGCCTCTTTTCGGCATCGGCCACGCCATGGTTGCGCTGAGCATGATCAACGTTTCCCTCGGGGCCGTATTCTTTCTGCTTCCATTGGGCAAGAAATCTGCATGGCCGGGCCTTGCGGCGGCGGTCCTCATCGTTCCGCTCGTCATGATCCTGACAAAACCCAAACCCCTTCCGCTGACCGCGGCACATATCGAGCGCACTCATGAATTGTACGATCTTCTCTATTACCGCGAAGGGGTTTGCGCAACAGTGTCTGTTGTCAAAAACACACAAGGCGACAAGATGCTGAATGTCAATGGCGTCTACACCGCCTTTACAACGGTGGGTGATCTTCAAGTGCATGAACTGTTGGGATACCTGCCGTACCTATTCGCGGATGCCCCTCGGAGCGCACTGGTAATCGGACTTGGGCTCGGCGTCACTTCGGCGTCGCTGGTTTCGGCAGGGATGCATGTCGATTGTGTGGAGCTTGCCAGAGAGGAAATTGGATCCGCGCCTTTTCTCGCCGAATATAACGACACCATTCTGTCCAAACCGGCGTTCAGGCTCATCATTGACGACGGAAGACATCATCTGTTGAGCACCGCGGCTAAATACGACGTCATTACGTCCAATGCGGTCCACGTCCGGACGAGTCCCTATCTTTACACGAAAGATTTTTACCGGCTATGCCGGGATCGCCTAAACCTCGGCGGGGCAGTGTGCCAGTGGCTGCCGACCAACAACATCCCTGAGAAAGAATTCAAGCAGCTCGTCAGTGCATTCTTTGCTGTTTTTCCTCACACTTCAGTATGGTATGTCAATCCCGGTCATCTCCTCCTTCTGGGCACGAGGGACCGGTTGGCCGTCGACTGGAGACAATTCGAACAACGGCTCCTGCAGCAAAATATGCGGGCCTCGTTGCGTAAGGTATACCTTGACAATCCGGCCGTGGTCGCAAGCATGATCCTGATGGACGAAGTTGGTATCGCACGGTACGTCGAGGCGATCCGGCCGCACACGGACGATCGCCCATCGGCGGAATTCGTACACGTGGTTGAATCGCGGACACATGACTGCCTTTCCATTCCAGAAGGTTTCCGCGCAAGCAGGATTCCATTGGCAGAAGCTGCCTGTGCCGGAAATGGGGCCGATTCGATTGAGCTGGGTCGGGCGTTCAATGCCACACGGTTGAGTGAGGCAGCCGAAACGGCTCAATGGGCAGGAAACCTTTCAGGCGCTCTCGACGGGTATACCAAGGCGCTTACTTCTTATCCTTCCGATTCCCGGACCGAATTTCTTCGCCAAACCACCGTGCGCCGGATAATCCAAATTCTTATGCAAAAGGCCGGATCGTACCTGGGAGCAAGTCAATTCCGCAAGGCCATTGACGAGTACTCAAATGCTCTACAGGTTGACACAAGTCTCGCCGAAGCCTATTTCGGGCTTGGCTACTGCTACTACCAACTTAGCGACACCGGAAGGGCAAAACCCGCGTTGATGAAAGCAAAGAACAAAGGAATCAAAAAAGATTACCTCGAAATAATTAATCGTTTAACGGGACAGTAAATATGCTATTTTACGATGATAGGTAAAGGGTATGGGATCGATCATTCAGAGTTCCGGAATTAACTGGGATTCGTACATCGGCAGGGAACTCGGCAACGTGACGCTGATCCGTGAATTGGGACGCGGCGTCATGGGGGTCGTCTTTGTTGCGTTTCAAAAAACGCTTAAACGGCAGGTGGCTGTAAAAGTTCTTGCGAAGAACCGCGAGACCACCGAAGGCCTGGCGAGCCAGCTCTTCCGCGACGAAGGCGAAGTCGTTGCCGTATTATCACACCCCAATATCATTCCCATCTTTGAGATGGGGGAAACCGATGAGTGCTACTTTCAGGTGATGCAGCTCGTGGACGGCGTTGACTTGCGCTCTACGATACGGAGGCTTTCGAAGCATCCTCTTCCGTCCAAGCGGTTCATGCCGCTTGACGAAGCGATAGAAATCATCATCCAGATAGCCGACGCGCTCGGATACGCGCATGAGGAAGGCGTTGTGCATCAGGACGTAAAACCCGCAAACATACTGATCGAATCGAGGTCCCAACGGCCCCTGGTTGCGGATTTCGGCATCGCGCGGGCGTTTGAAGGCGAATACAAGTCGGAAGGGCTTGTGGTCGGGTCGCCGTTGTATATGGCTCCGGAACAGGCGATGGGCAAGCGGACTGACGGCAGGGCAGACATCTACTCCGTCGGCGTCATGCTGTTCGAGCTTGCCGCGGGACTTCTTCCAATACGTCAAGAAGACAAAGTCGACAGGATCCTGGATCGGAAGAAATTCACCCCGGACACCTTTTTCACCAAGGTGCCCAGCCAGGTTTCGTCCCGCATCAGCCCGCAACTCGAAAAGATCATCATGAAGGCGACCGCGTCGCTTGTGGAGCAGCGGTACCAGGAGTGCGGGGCCCTGTGCGACGATCTGAAGCGTATTCGAAAAGAAGAGGCGCTGTGAATAATCCCCATTCTCTCGGCGTGCTGGTTGATCAGCGGCAGGCCGAAACGCTTGCCCGGCTTTTCAATATGGCCTATAACAGTGCGATGCTGTACGGCGGCGAACACCAAACCACGCAGGACGGCGCCGTACCGCTTTTCAACCTGCTCAGGCGATACCTCGATGCCAGCCATGCCAGCCTGTCAATTCTTGCCGAACGAGAATCGGTCTACGTCGAAAATTATTGCGTGGACAAGATTATCAATGTACGCCGGCTGATCATTCATTTCAAGAAGGCGGGCCTGCAGTCGATTTCTTTTGATGCGAGCGTGACCCTTGAAACCGTGAGGAACCTCCTGGCCGTCCTCAGCGACCAGCAGCAGTATCCGACGGTCGACGACATGAAGAAGGGACTCATGCTCAAGCACAGTGAAGGCCTCCGGCTCAATTATGTGGTGTACCGCAAAATGACGATGGATGAGGCCATCATAAACAAGGACGCGGCAGACAGCATGTCACCGGTGCAGGGTGCCATATCCGCCGGAGGAGGCAGTTTTTCTCCGTTCGTCGCGGACACCGCTGACCTTGTCTCCATTAAGCATTTGCTCGATTCGCCGCAATTGCTCGAAAAGATCTCGGACACTGATATCAGGAAAACGGCCGGGGCATCGTTTCAGACCGTACTCGGACAGGTGCGTGCCATCACGAGCCAGATCAAAAACAACAGTGCGCCCTCGGGATTTCTTTCGGGGCAGGAACTCGCCCAGGCGGTCTACACGTTGAAAAATGAGGTCGCCAAGAACATCAGCGCGGTCAAGGCCACGATCGCTCTTGAAGGGTCACAGGCTCAGATTCTTGACGAATTGGAAGTCATGAGCCAGGAGGCCATTCTTCGGATCATCCGCGATGAGTACGATGCCGGCGCAACGTCGATCAAACGCCTGTCCCAGATCGTGCGCAGGATCGTTCCTGATGTCAAGGACCTCAAACGCTTGTTGCCACGGCTCAAGGAAACCCTGCTGGCCGAGGGAATGCAGATCACTGAGTATCTGAAGCTCGTTACCGAGATACGCAAAGATCTGGATTCCGACGGCATTGTCGGCCTTTTTGAGGGAGCTATTGAAGAGATCGGCATTTCCATGGAGGAGCTGATCGCGACGATCAAACTGGACCCCCAGGATGCGGCGCGCCTGATTGTGCTTGCAGCCGAAATCCGGAAGAATGTCACGGGCGAGACGGAGCAGGTGTCTGCACTGCTGACCGACTATGTTGAGCGGGTGAGCAGATCGCTGGCCATCGAATCCCGGAACGTCGCCGAAGGCGCCGACGGAATGAAGATACTCAAGACCACGCTTTCTGCGATACAGAAGGAACTGGTAAGTAATCTCAAGACGCAGGGAGTACCCGGCGCCGTGCTTTCCCAGACCGACAAGCTCCTGGCGGAACGCCTTATGGCCACGGTGAGTGTCGCGAAGAAGGAATGGATCGAACGGCTGCTCGCCGGCTGCGCGGAATGCAGCGAAACAGAATTGCTGCGGATCGTACCGCCTCTCATGCAGAATTTCGACGACACGACCATTGTCAAGGAAGCAGTGACCAGTACACTGACGGGAAAAGGGTATTCGCAGCAGCAGGTCCGGGAATTCTTCGAAAAAGCGGTTCCGCGCCAATCCGGACAGCGGCAACAGTCCGACCTGCCCAAGGGGGTCCTGAATGTCAATGCAACAATCTATTTTCTGGAACGTGAGATCAAGCGTCAGCAGCGGTACGGCACCCAGTTTTCATGTATCGTTGTGACGCCATTTCGCCTCTGGTCCAAGCGCGGAGCGCCGCTTTCCATGGGCGAAAATGAGATCCGTTACCTGATGCCCCAGGTTGTGGCGTTTGTGAGGAAAATGCTCCGGGAACTCGATCTCGTGGGATCTCTGGGGTTTGTCTCGCGCGATGTCCCGTTTGTTATCCTTCCCATGACCGACGAAAAGGGCGCGGTGTCCGTGGTCACCCGTCTGGAAAGGGCCTTTGGAACGGTGACGTTTGAATGTAATACGGAGCCCATGACTGCAGATTTTACTATTTCAAGTTCTTTGTATGATACCGCAACGATGACCGGGTACAAAGCCTACCTGGAACATGCCTTGGCACTGCACAAGAAAAAGGAAGACCTGGCGAAGATGTCGGGGATCAGCAGGCAGCCCAAATAAAAAAGGGACGCCAGCCCCGTCTGTTGAACTGCGCAATCATCGAGAAGAAAAGAAACGGAGGGGATAGGATTTGAACCTACGGTAGCGGGTTAAACCACTACGACGGTTTAGCAAACCGTTGCCTTCAGCCACTCGGCCACCCCTCCATTAGAGGTTGTAACTCGCTGAATTTAAAATAAGTTACGAATTTTAAAGGACTTCACATTTAAGCACTTTTTTGGTGCCTTTTTATGAATAACGTCAGTAGAACTGACGTTATTCTTTTCGTCCATAAAAATATATAACGGGAATTGTCAGAGGCAGAAAATGTGAACCTTCTTGCATAGTTAGTTCTGTCCACCTGCCTGTACATCCGTCAGTCGGTGATTTTCCCGTCCTCTATTCTCACGATTCGTTTTGCAATTCGTGCGATGTTGGGATCATGAGTGATGATAACCACGGTCTTGCCGCTATCGTGCTGGCTCTTAATGATTTCCATCACTCCCATTCCGGTTTCCGGATCAAGATTGCCTGTCGGTTCATCGGCAAGCAGGATTGCCGGGTTCTTGATTAATGCACGGGCAAGCGCCACCCGCTGCTGCTGACCAACGCTGAGTTCGGACGGGAGATGGTCCTTTCGGTCGGCTAGTTTCATTTTTTCAAGAAGCGGGATGATTTTCGCATCAGTGACGCATTCTTCTCCAGACAGGGCAAACCCTGCGCTGACGTTCTCATATACGGTAAGATAAGGAATGAGATTAAATGCCTGAAAGACAAACCCTACCTTCGCCGCCCTCCATTTTGCACGCTCGGCAACTCCCCATTTGTAAATAGAGTTGTCATCGTATGACACTGTTCCTTGGCTTGGAGCGCTCATTCCGCCCAGGGCCAATAGAAGCGTGCTCTTGCCGCTCCCGCTAGGGCCAATTATCGCAACAAATTCTCCCTTGTTGATTTCTATCGACACATGATCCAACGCGGTTACAGGTCCATGCTTGCGTGCAAATGACTTGGTTATATTTTCAGCTTTCAACATGAAAATCAGTCCTCCTTCATTATCAATGACGGATCTACCTTTGCGGCATTGATCGCCGGTATTGCACTTGCAGCCAAGGCTATGACAGTTGAAATCACCACACTGTAAACCGCATACATCGGCAGCGGAAATACGGAGACACCAGCGATCCGGGGGCCGAGTATCATTGCCAGAACAGAGCCAAAAATATAGCCGAAGATTCCGCCCGCAAGCCCAATGATAATAGCTTTAAGCAGAAACAGTTTAAGAATCCAGGGCGAGTTTGCTCCCATGGCCACGTAAATGCCAATCTCCCTGCGGCGCTCATACACATTTGCGAACATATAGTTGGCAATGCTTGCCCCCCCGACAACCAGTATCACCACAAGCATGATAAGGGAAATTCTTTTCATAACTGTATTGGCTCTTATCTGCGTCGAAACGATCTGGCTGATCGTAACGACTTTAGCGTCCGGCAGTAGTTTGTTGATTTTCTGAATCAACCCCATTGAAATCGCCGAACAGCAGCCGACTATTTCTATGGAGTGCAAAACCGAATCTTTTCCAGCAAGTTTCTGTACCGTATGTAAATGGGCAAAGAGCCGCCCGTCGTCGACCGTTCCGGTAATCGGCAATACGGCCTCAGTAACAAACCGCTTGCCCAGCACGGTAAGTGAATCGCCTTGTTTGATAGTAAGTGATGTTGCTATGTCCGCACCTACCAGCATTGCATCAGGAGCCAGATCTTCAATAACTCGTTTGCGCACCTGTGTCTTGGTCGTATCCGTAATACCTGGAATTTTTGCAATAACCCCGCAGTTTTGAGGTTTAGAAAAAACACCAAGCGTTCCTCGCCATGTCGCTTTTGACCTGAATTCGTTCTTAGGCAGAATACCGGTCAATATTGCTTTGCGACCATTTACTTCTACCGGAACGCTGAGCTTTGGAGAGAGATTGTCGAGGCCCTGTAAATCGCTATTAGTAAGAATGGATACATAGCTTTCCGGAATTTCCGATTGCTGAAAATCCGCGCTATAGTAATCCTGCACCGTTGCGTCCTTGGCTAGAATAAGGATGTTTGCGCCCAGAGCATCAAGCTCGCCGGCCACGGCCTTTTCCGAATAATACGTGGTGCTTTGAATGGCGACCATGACCGCTATTCCAAGGGAAACCGCGACGAGACTTGATAGCAGCTGATTGTTTCGTTGGAACAGCTCCCGGACAACAATTTGTCTGATTTTCATGTTACTTTGCCTCTAAGACTTTTATCCGCGCGTTGAGCGCTTGTATCAAGGAATCCTGGACGCTATTTTTTTGCTTCAACTCTTTCACAGCTTCAATAAGCATGGCTGTAAGTTTATCGTACGAAATCGATTTATACCCATCAAAGTCGGTATGAACCACCTCGGGTATGACCGGCTCGACATCCTGTGCAATAAGGCCGATTTCTCTGCCGTCCGAAAAGTTGCGGTCAGGGAAAGCAGCACGGTTCCATATAAAGGTCACACCCTGAAGTTTTGTTACCTTATCAAGGGCCGAATCGATAGGTGTTATGTTTTGTTTAAATCGCCGGTCAGAGCAACAACCGCTTCCTGCACTGCATGATTGTAATGATTTCAGGATATCTGCTTTTGTCAACTTTCCGGAAAGGACCTTTGCTATCTTGCTGGGCGGCATAAGCACAACCACGGTTGCTTCAGTCAATGTTGTCATTAAGCCGCACTGTTTGACGAAATCCTGACTACCCGCTGCCGCAGGATCGGCCTTTATCGCTGCTACGAGATCCTTGTACAGGGTGTCATTTGCAAAATCATTCACGCCCGACCATGATTCAGCGTTGGATTTAGTTGACTGGTTCTGCAAAGCCACCAGGGCAACTTTCCGCTCCTGGAGTGGCTTTATTACTTTGAGCATCAGGTCCGATATGCCGGTGAATTGCTTCAATTGATCGGCGGTCACCGTTTTTGGAGCGCCACCGGTCACAGCGCCATTCGGTGCGATAACAAGCACCATAGGAAGATCAGTACTTTGAATACCGTATTTATCAACTATTTCCTTGTTTGCCGGATCGCTCATTTTTGCATTGTACGCAACAAACTTTTTCTTTGATGTCTTCTTGAATGTTGAGATTGTTGATGACAAGCTGGTGAGCGAGGCGTCGTGCGCTTCATAAAAAACCAGACATAAAAATTGTCCTGCTTTGGATGTCTCATCAATCGCCGACTTGGCGTTTGTAGGTACGGCATGGCTTGCCAGAGCGAACAACAGAAGCATCAATACTATTTTAACAGGCGCATTATTCATGTTACGCATCCTCCTGAACAGGTTATTATTGTTTAGCGAAGCTCTTTCTGAATTTCAAGGCTACATTAACAAGTGCGATCATGACCGGCACCTCGATGAGCGGGCCGATGACGGCGGCAAAAGCCTCCTGTGAAGCGATGCCGAATACTCCCACGGCCACGGCGATGGCGAGTTCGAAGTTGTTGCTTGCAGCGGTAAATGACAGGCTGACAGCTTCTCCGTAATTGATTCCCAATCGACGGGTGGCAAACATGGATCCGAAAAACATGATAAGGAAGTATATCGACAGGGGAATCGCGACGCGCACAACATCGAGAGGAAGTGCAATAATCGTTTTGCCTTTATAAATAAACATGACCAAAATGGTGAACAGTAGAGCGATAAGAGCGACAGGTCCGATTTTAGGCATGAATTTCTTCGTATACCATTCTTCGCCCTTGATCGGCTCAAGAATCATGCGCGTAAGAAAGCCCGCGCCAAACGGAATCCCCAGATAAATTCCCGCGCTGACCGCCACATCCTTCATCGATACATGTACCACTTGCCCGGCAAGACCGAAAAGGGGAGGTAAAACGGTAACAAAGACATAGGCATACACCGCAAAGAAGAGCACCTGGAAGACGGAATTGAACGCGACAAGCGCAGCGGCATATTCGCTATCACCTTTCGCGAGACTGTTCCAGACGATCACCATTGCGATACAGCGGGCAAGGCCGATGATGATGACGCCGGTCATCAGGTGCGGTTGACCACGCAAAAAGATAATGGCAAGAGCAAACATCAGAACCGGGCCGACAATCCAGTTCTGTACCAGCGATAACGAAAGTGCTTTTTTGTCGGAAAAGACGCCTCCAATCCGTCGATAGTTTACCTTTGCAAGCGGAGGATACATCATTATGATCAAACCGATGGCGATTGGTATTGACGTTGTGCCCACGCTCATGTGTGAAAGCAGAACCGACGTTGTCGGAAATAGCCACCCAATAGCAACCCCAACCCCCATGGCGATAAAGATCCATAAGGTAAGATATCGATCCAAGAAAAAAAGTCGTTTTTCTGGGACATTAGCCATGCCAGGACTCCCTATTTTTAACCTTTAACAACAGCTTCCGGAATCTCCACTACAATCACAGGTGCCTTGATCAGGATCACCCTTTGTCATGATACCGTTAATCATTGCAGCCGCGCATCCAACGCCGTTTTTAACGGATAATGCGTCAAATGCACAGTTCTGAGAGCAAGCTCCGCATTCCATACAATTGTCAAGAGCAATGATTTGAGCCCGACGATTGTTAATAGCAAAGACGCCGTGAGGACAGACCTCCACGCAGCGTTCGCAGCCGGTGCATTTCTCTATGGTAAGTTTTAAAGTCGACACGCTGGAAATATACGAATGTTTCATAAAATTCCCCAAAAGCGAATAAGTACCAAAATGAGCAGTACGGTAGAAATGGCTGCGCTTGCAAGATAGAGCGGCCACGCGATTTTCAACTCGGTTTTTACACCTGAAGGTGAGGTATAGGTGCTGCTGCCGGTAAAGAGAAACGCCTGGTATGAACTGAACGCAGGAACGGAAACAAGGCAAAACGCCGACAAGAAAAAGGAACTTCGGAAGACCGGCACTATGAAAATAATTGCAATCGCTCCTATCAGGCCGGTGACAAAGCCCTTGAGCGAGAACGCCCGACCCGGAATGAATGGCAAAAGAAGCGGAGGAAGGATTGAACCTGTAAAAATCGCCGTCAGTCCTGCCAGGATGAGAGGCTTGACACCGGTTATCGCTTGTTTGTAAATAATACTGGTGCGAGTTATGCCAAATAAAACTGCGGCAATAATCAAGAAAAGCGCCAGCTTTTTGAGTGCGGGGATCGCCTCCATGGGAACAAGTTTTGCACGGTCAATAAAAGAAAAGTGCACACGCCGCATCGCAGGACTTGCAATATTGTTATTGTCAAGATACTCAGGAATATACGAGGCACGCACTGGGCCAAACTTTACCTTGAATCCGCTTGCCTTTTGCAGTTTTGGCGCTGAAACACCGGACGCTCCAAGCTGCGGTAGAATGAGCGTGCGGTGGGAAACTTTTGAACCAAGATTACATGCCGATATCTGTTTGACGATCTCGTTCGTGCAAAACGTTCCCTTGCCGGCGGCGCACCACACATTAATGCCCTTCGTGTCAATTACCAGGATCCATGCACTTCTATTGGCAAGCGACGAACGCAAAACATTCAGGCTGAGGCGGTAGTTGCCGGTTACCAGAACCGGGGAATCCTGGTCTGGGTCGCCCAAGGCAAAGAGGCCTGGAGTGACTATATATTTCATTCTGAATTTGTTGCTCATCCGGCAGATGACTCCGCCATACCGATCAGCAAGCGTCATGATCGATGATACGTGAGTTGGGGCCGCGTTCAAGCCGCTTTTACCGGGAGTTATTTTGTCCGGATCTTGGCCGCTGGATGAATTTTGATCTGTCATAGCTTCATAACCATTATCAATTCACTTTATGAATTTCAATAAACGTTGGATAAATTACCCGGAAGGCCTTCGACAAAAGTACGGATTTCATCCCTTACCCGACGATAATGGGAAAGGGCCTCATCTTCAGTTTTGGCGTTTTTTGCAAGTGCTGGAGGGTCCTCGAAATTCCTGTGCAATCGCTTGACGCGTCCCGGAAATATCGGGCATGATTCATTCGCTCGATTGCAGACCGTGATCACATAGTCAAACGGTATCTCCATGAGCTCGCGAACGTGCTTGGAGCGATACTCCGAAATGTCAACACCTTTCTCCGCCATGACTTTTACCGCCAAGGCATTCAGGCCATGGACTTCGACACCCGCCGAATAGACCTCGATGACGTCACTCTTGAGCCTTTTTACCCAACCTTCAGCCATCTGACTGCGGCATGAATTACCAGTGCAGAGGAAAAGAATTTTCAGCTTTGTTGCCATGTCACTTGCACCGCTGCATTTTACATAAACTTGATGGGTTCTGTTTTGTAATTTTGGCCAGGGCTTTTTGGTCTCGCCGTACTATTTCGTTACTTTCCAGTGCCTGGAAAACCCACTTCACCGCACCTCGAACGACTGCAGGCATATCGTTTTCTTCTGGAAGCCGGTAATACATCCATCGCTCTTCCTTGCGACTTGCAACAAGCCCGGCCTGTTTGAGTACAGACATGTGTTTAGAAACAGTGGACGGTGCAAGGCCGAGCAGTTCGATGATCTGACATACGCACAGCTCACCGCCGCGCAATGCCGCCAAGGCTCTTACTCGGTTCGAGTCGGAAAAGGCTTTTGCAATAAGAATGACGTTGTTCAAAGGTTAACTCCGTGTTCAGGAGCAACAAGACGACTTGTGCTCACAGGCGGATACATGTAAGTGTTTGTATGCCAGATCCAGTATGTTTGAAGCTGACGCCTCTTTTACCATTTTCCCGGTTTCAACTGCTTTCACCATGTCGCTTTCCGTTATACCCAGCTTTCGCGACTTGTCGTAATGAAATTTGAAGCAAGGTTCGCAGTTACAGGCCACAGCTGCGCCGATTGCTATGAGTTCCTTTACTTCGGGGCTAATCAGACTCGTTTCAGTATTTGCCATTGCAAACCCTCTCATTGTTTAGGTTGGTTCCATAGGGCGGTTACCGATGACGCCGCTTTGGCCTCAATGTTTGCACGCCTCAGGCTCTATAAGTGCTCGTCGCATTGCTTTTGAAACTTATATTGATATTTCGCCACACAACGAAATATATTGTATCCCCAAGAATAGTGCAAGCATTTTCCCTGATCAAATATCCGCAGCAAGTCAAAAGAGAAATGGAATTCATTCGTGAACAAAAGACAGACTGTTTTCTTTGAGTATAAAAAAATGGCGTCGCTGCACAAAAAACTGCCGAGCAGGGAGGAACGGAAACTCATATCACTTGCAAAAAAGGGCGATCAACCAGCACAGGAGAAGCTTTTACTTCATCTGGTCGGGTTCCTTATTTTTCGAATTGAAACCGCGTTTTCACCTTATATCGTCATCAGGTTTGGTGAAGACATTCTACAGGAGTGCATTATTTTTGCCACGGCAAAAATCCGAAGGTACGAGGTTCGATTCAAAAACAAGGAGGGGCTCTATAAAACATATTGCCTATGTACCTACCTATGGAAGGGTGTAACGGGCGTCATGTTTTCATATGTAAAAAAGAATATGGCTGAAATAGCGATGCTTGCCGATGATTGATGTTCATCGATAGATGAACCTTTGAATGGGGTTCAGCTAATAATATTCTTATTACACCTTCGTATTTTTGATCTGCCAGCCGTTTAGGAAAACGACCATTTATCTTTACATAGTGCGAATGATTAGAAAGATCAAAAAATGGAGGGAGAGTCAGGAAAACTTTGTGGGCTTTTACTGACGATATAGTGACGATATTCAAAAGAAGTGGCGAAATTTAGAGAAAAACAGCAATTTTAGGGATTTAGCAAACCGTTGCCTTCAGCCACTCGGCCACCCCTCCACAAAGGTGCGAAACTGGAAAAAATCTTCAGCAAAAAGACGTTTAAACATAATACCTTAAGTTTGGCAAGACAAGGGACTTTCGCGACGGCGGGGTCGTTGTACCGTTACCTCCCTGACCTGAGGCGGAAAAATCTTTTTAGAAAAACCTTGAACAGGGTTTACCCCTGAGATAATATTATAGAGCGATAACCTGTTGCCGGAAAAAAGGTTAAGCTACCCTTACCGATAGCCCTGGCGTGAAAAAATGGAATCGATCAAGCTGTCCTACGCCAAGTATTTAAGGTACTTTCTTGCCAAAGGCGACGCCACTGCGACGACCTATGACAAATACATGTCGCTGTCCTATGCCGTGCGCAGCGAAATGGTTGACAAATGGATACAAACGCAGCAGCGGTACCACAAGGAAAATATTCGGCGGATCTATTTCCTGTCCATGGAGTACATCTTTGGCCGGAGTCTGCACCAGAACATTCTCAGCCTCAACATCGAAGACCATGTCAGGAAGCTTGCGTCGGACCTCGGGTTCTCGCTCGATGAGATTTACGAACAGGAAGAGTCCTTCGACCTTGGCAACGGCGGCAAGGGAAGGCTTGCTGCGTGCATGATGGACTCGATGGCCGCAATGGGGCTTCCGGCCATGGCATACGGCCTTCGCTACGACTACGGCCAGTTTCGTCAGGAAATCGAAAATGGCGTGCAGGTTGAAAAGCCGTACGACTGGATGCACAAAGGCCATCCATGGGAAATCATCAGGCCCGAATATAATTGCGAAATCAATTTTTACGGCAGAACCGAACCTGCAAATGAGCCTTCGAACCCGCTTGCCGCGGTATGGCAAGATACCGAGCGCGTTGTAGCGGTTCCCTATGATTTTCCCGTGCCCGGGTACCACAATCAGACGGTAAACACCCTTCGGATGTGGTGCGCGCGCGCCTACGAAGAGTTTCTTCCGGATTACGCCAACCACGGCGACTACCTTCGCGCGTGTGAAGACAAAGCGCGATCAGGCACTATCACGCGGGTCCTGTTCCCTGAAGAGGACGTCCTGCGCGCAACCGAACTCCGGCTCAAGCAGCAGTTCTTTCTGATCAGCGCATCCCTCAAGGATATCATTCGACGATTCAAACGCAACAACACCGATTGCGCAGAACTTCGCGACAAGACCGTTATCCAGTTGACCGGCAGCAACTGCGCCATCGCGGTCGCGGAAATGATGCGTTTGCTTGTCGATGTGGAAAATATTCCTTGGAAAAAAGCCTGGAACATTACCTCGAACATGTTTGCCTATACGAGCAATGCGGTTTCCAAAGAGGGGCTGGAATCGTGGCCGGTATACCTCATGACGCAGGTGCTTCCCCGGCACATGCAGATCATCTACGAAATCAACCAAACCAACCTGGACGCGGTCCGGGAAAAATACGGAAATAACAACGACCTGGTCAGGGAACTTTCCATAATCCAGGAGGGCGAAGTCAAGCGCGTCAAACTCGGTCACCTTGCCATGATGGGTTCTTATGTTGTCAACGGCGTTTCGGCGGGCCAAACCGAGTTCCTCAAGAGTGCGGTATTTCCCGAATACGCGTTGGTTGAGCCGGCAAAATTCTGTGCAAAGACAAATGGCGTCTCGCATCGGCGGTGGTTGTTGTCCGCCAATCGGCCGCTTTCGGACCTCATTACGTCGGCCATCGGCGACGGCTGGACAAGCAATCCCAAGGAACTTGCGAAACTGGAAGCTAAGTCAGGCGACGCGCGGATCATTTCCAAAATGCTCGCCATTCGTGCCCAGGCCAAGAAATCGCTCACCGGCACCATCCGTTCGCTCACCGGCATCGAGGTAGATCCGAACGCCATGTTTGACGTTCAATGCAAGAAAATTCACCAGTACAAGCGCCAGGCACTGCACGTGCTCCACGTGCTGTCCCGGTATCTGCGGCTGAAAAACGGGGAAAAACTGGCATCGGACCGAGTGTTCATTTTTGCGGGCAAGGCGTCGCCGTCGGACCAGTTGGCCAAACAAATCATCAAAATGATCCACGTTGCATCCTCTATTGTCAATAATGACCCGTCCGTGAACAAACGGATGAAAGTGGTGTTCTTGCCCGATTACGGCGTGAGTCTTGCCGAAAAGATCATTCCGGCGACCGACCTCTCGGAACAGATCGCGACACCCGGCCAGGAAGCGAGCGGCACGGGGAACGCCAAATTTGCCCTGAACGGCTCCCTCCTCATGGCGAGCAAAAGCGGATCTAACATCGAGATCATCCAGCAAGTGGGAGAGGAGAACGCGTTCGTGTTCGGCAGAAATGCGGCCGAGCTTCCCGATTTCAACCACTACCAGCCCTATGATCTTATCGCTGCAAATCCTCACCTCGCGTCGATTTTCAAACTTCTGGAAACAGAGCGTTCGCAGGCTTCGCACAACAACCATTCCATTCGGCCTCTTCTCGCCACGCTCATGGATTCCGACCGCTATTTCGTACTTCTGGATTTTGATGACTATTGCAAAAAACAGGATGAGGCCGACGCACTGTACAGCGAAAAATCACTGTGGATGAAGAGAGGGCTTGTCAATGTCGCGCGCTCCTGGTATTTTTCAATCGATCGCACTGTTGAAGAATACGCCCGCGACATCTGGAAAGTTCTCTGATGAAGAAAGAGGAAAGGCTCCTCGGTATTACCGTGGTGCCGGGAAAAGGTCTGGGAACCGCCTACTTTGTAGGAAGGGGAGTGGAACAACCATCCAGGGTTTCCATATCCCGCCAGGACGTGGGCGACCAGATCATGCGGTTCAACGAGATCCGCGAAAAGGCCAAGGTCGACTATCACGAACTTGTCACCAACACGGATTCGTCCCTAACACCGACCATACTCCAGATCTACGAACACATTCTCGATGACCCCTCGTTCATCGGCCAGGTCGTGGAATCGATTTCCACGAAGCTGTACGATCTCGAAACGTCCATCCGCCTTGTGCTGAACGATCTTGTCAAACGATTCAATGCCGCAGGAACCCAATATCTCAAGGACCGGAGCAACGACATCGTCGAAGTTTGCGAGAAGCTGATTTCCTATTTGTACCAGGACGACGGAAGGGCCAAGGCGTTTATGGAACCCGTGGTGCTCGTCGTACTGCGAACGTTCACGCCGTCGGACATACTTTCTTACGATAAGTCAATGATCCGCGGCGTGGTGAGCGCAAGCTGCGGCCGTACGTCGCACGCGGCGATCATAGCGCGCGCGTATTCCATTCCGGTCGTTTCCGGATTCAAGAACCTCGAGAAATTCGTGTATCCCGGGGACCAATTGTTCGTTGATGCGGACAAGGGTTTGGTTCATGTCCGCCCGAGCCCCTCGGTCGTTTCAAAGGTCCCGAAACACAAGGCGTTCCAGGAAGAGTTCGACAAGCTCCAGGCCAAGTGGCAGCGCCCCGTTTACACGCGAGACGGCATTCACATCGAGGTACTGGCCAACGTGTCGCTTCCGGAGGACGTCGAGGAGGCGAACCGGTGCGGCGCCGACGGCATTGGCCTTGTCAGAACGGAATACTTGCTGTCGAACCGGAAAAGCTTTCCGGACGAACAGGCGCAGCTTGGCTACTATGAGAAAATTTTCGCAGGCATGGACAACAAACACTGCGTCATCCGGGTCATGGATATCGGCGGAGACAAAATCCCGGAATTTTTCGATATGCCGGCTGAATACAATCCGTTCATGGGATGGCGCGCGATCCGGATCCTTCTGGAGCGCAAGGACCTGTTTGAAGCACAGCTCAGCGCGATCATGCGGGCAGGGAAGAAACGGAACTATTCAATCATGCTTCCCATGGTGACGACGCTGCAGGAATGGCAGGAATCGAAGAAAATGATCGTGCAGGTCGCGGAAAAATTGAACGTAAAGGTGCCGCAGTGCGGCGTGTTGTTCGAAGTTCCTCTTGCCGTACTCGAAATGGCAACGTTCATGAAGGAAATTGATTTCGCGTCCATCGGCACCAACGACCTTATACAGTACCTGAGCGCTGCCGACCGCAATAACTCAAAAGTAAACTACTTGTACAACCCCATAGAACCCGCGTTCCTGCGCATCATCAAGAACGCCATCAACGTCTCACGGGATAACGGCAAACCGCTGTCCATTTGCGGTGAAATGGCCGGCAACGCGTTCCATGCCGTGCTGCTCGTCGGACTTGGGCTGCAGCGTTTCAGCATGATCCCGCGCAATATTCCAATCATCAAGGAACTCATTTCCCGCATCAGCTACGCCGAGGCAGCCGAGAGTGTGTCCCACATCGACTCCTTCGAATCGACCGAGGACATCTCCCGCTGGCTCAAGAACCTCAACAAACGCCTTGCCGGCGATTTCTTCGAACGACAACAATCTACGGAAGTGTAAGAAGAGCATAGGTCTGGATTTGCATATGAGAAGAGGCGAAGCAACTGCTTCGCCTCTGCGGGTAAGAAGATCGTAGTGAAAGCCAGCTTAGCGGATGACCAGCCTGCTCGCCGCCGCAAAACCATTGCCCGAGACTTTTGCAAAGCATACACCCAAACCAAGATTCGAAAAATCAAACTTATTAAACCCGCCAACGTACTGTGATTTCATATGGTACATCAGTGTACCATTTGCACCGTACAAAGTCACGGTATACGCCCCGGACCTTGGGGCGTTAAACCCAACAGAAGAAATGCTGATGGCCGCTGAAGATCGATTGGCGTTCGGGGCAAAGGACCTAACCGAAGCCCCACCAGTAATAACAAGGATCTGTTTGATTGTGTATACGCCCGTCACTGGGGTTGCCAATGGTATCGTCGTAGGGTTGGTGTTATTGATGAAAGAAATAGTCCTAAGGCTATCGAGATTAAAAACACCGCCGGTCTTGAACTGTTGGGGAAACGTTGTCGAATTGAGTGGAAAATTCGCCGCTTGCAAACCCACGAGTCCGTTAAGATAGGCAGACTGCCACATTGTCGTATCCTTGTTTACTATCATCGTCAGACGAAGAGAAAATCCGCTCACGTTATTGTTCAAATACAATATCTTGATTGTGTCCGCTCCGTGCAAACTCACCAAAGGCGTGCCGACTATTGACACCCATGTGTTGTTCCACCCGCCAGAGTCTACGGTCCATGTCGCCATGAGCGAATCTCCGGAACTGCGCGGCCCGATTGTGCAGGTGGCGTTTCCGACGTCTTTTGTCCAGGTCGCGTTTGACGAAGAAAGCAAATCGATGGAGCCCGCAAAGGAAGTCGCGGCCAGTACTGTTGCAAAAATCTGAGCCAAGACAAGACGTTTCAACATAAAACCCCCTAAAAAATGGTTTTGAATGAAAGACGGTTTATGATCTCACTGATGATTTGATCCCTACGGTCTATAATTTGGTTTACAGCATCAGTCCGTGTCAAATAACTTGTATAAACAACTTGTATTCCAAACCAGATGCGGGGATGGCGTGATGCATTGCATCATGGCAGGAAAGGGCGTTTGGAAGTGAAATTACTGGGCTGCTGCTGTGGCGTCTGCGTTGATTTTCACAAGTTCGTCGAGATTCTTCATGAAAATGTCGACGAGCTGGGGATCGAAATGGATGCCGCGTTCCTTATTGATCACATCGGCGGCGCGCTCTATGGGAAACGGGTCTTTGTAGGAGCGCTTCGAGGTAAGAACGTCGAACGTATCGGCAAGTGCAACGATCCTGCCGGACAGGGGAATCTTGTCTTCCTTGAGTCCGAACGGATACCCGCATCCGTTCCACTTTTCGTGATGGGAAAGCGCGATTTCGCGCGCGGTGACCAGAATTTTCGATTTGGCGTTTGCAAGAATTTCAGCGCCGATGATCGTGTGGCGTTTCATGATCGCAAACTCGTCTGTTGTCAACTTGTTCGGCGATGTAATGATGCTGTCGGGAATCCCGATCTTGCCAACGTCGTGCATGGGCGCGGCATACAGAATGTCGAGCACCTCACGCTCGGACATGCCGGCCTTTTCCGCGATGAGAGCGCTGTACCGGCTCATGCGGATGATATGCTGTCCCGTGAACTGGTCCTTGTATTCCACGGCAAGCACGAGTCGCTGGATTGTGTCGTAATACGCTTCCTGCAGTTCATTGTTGACGGACTTGAGTATGGTCACGGTCCGCCGCAAGTCGGAGGCGTATTTCTTCAGCTGACGGTTTGCGTTGGACAGCTCGGTCTTCTGCGACTTGGCCTCTTTGTACAGGACAGACAGGTCCTTGGCGTACCTGATCGATTGGGAATTGGCGAGGGTAAGTTCATTCTCAAGTGCCCGCGATCGTTTGGATTTCAGATGCATGTTCTTGGTCCTTTACGTCAGGTGAAATCCAGCATGGAAATGGCCTCCGCGACCGTCATGCCGACTGCGAATGGCTGAGGGCGATGTCCTCCACGCGCTGGAGGAGGTCGAGCGGACTGAACGGTTTTACGAAATAACAGGTTGCGCCAGCCTTGATCGAGTCGCGCTGAATCTCTTTTTCGTTTGTTCCGGTCAACATGATGATGTCGCATTGACAGGTCAGAGGATTGCTCTTGATAATCTTGGTCGCCTCGACGCCGTTGATCTTGCCGGGCAGCATGACGTCCATGATGATGAATTCGGGCTTTTCCACCGTCGCGACGGCTATGGCCCTCATTGCGTCGCCGGCTTCAAGGATTTTGTATTCCGAGGCATCCAGCGTTGCGATAATAAGGTCGCGGATGTCCTTGCTGTCGTCGACAATAAGGATTTTCTTCATTTTTATTTAATCTGTCCTTAAATAGTAGTCTTGCTCTGAAAACCGTAGCTGCATTTGAGCACCTCAATTTTAATATTCAGGTAAAGAGATGTCAATAGATGGTGCGTGAATTTTGGGGTACCAAGACCGTGTACGCAGTATGTACGTAGTGTGAAGAAAAAAACTCTAGCCCTGTGAGACATTCACCGGAGCGGTTTTCGCGTCCTGTTCTTTCAACAGCATCCGCATCTTGCTCTCTGGTAGGCCTGATTTCCATCCGCAGGTCAGACGCCGGGAAAGGGTCTTGTAGGCCTGGTTCTCCACATCAAGGATCCTCGTTTTACCAAATGTCAAGACTTGCAGCGGACAATTAACCACGCATGCGCTGCATCGAACGCACTGGACGTCGTTCATGGGGATGCCCTTATTTGCATAGTTCATCACGTCGATGCCCATGTGGCAGACAGTCGTGCAGACAGTGCATGAAATGCACCGGTTCTTATTCGCCATGATCCTGAACCGGGAGAATCTGTTATAGATGTGCATGAGCGCTGCCAGGGGGCAGAAAAACCTGCACCAAACGCGGCCCGAGAGGAAAAAATAGCACCCCAGTCCGACGATCCCGGCCAGCAGGGTATCAACCGAAAGTGAATAAGTCTTGACAAGGAAGGCGGCACAGTGATTGATAAAAGGGAAACATGAGGAAATCACGGACGCCAGCGTCACCGCAAACGCGAACCAGAGGATGATCTGGCCGGCATTGTCACCACGTTTTGCCAGAAGACCGTGCAATGCCTTCGCACGGTGTTCATCTCCCAACGTTTCGGCCAATGCGCCGCATGAACAAATCCAGCCGCAGTACGCTCCTTTTCCCCAGAGCAGAACGATAGCTGGAATGATAATGAAAGTCTGGACAATGGAGAGGATGAGCCAAAAGGCTGGTATGTGCCCGGTAGCGGACGCCAGATTATTAATGAGAAGAGGCCAGGCGAGGATGAATCCATACGAGCGCCAGTACGACTGATCCGGGAAGACATGATGCATGATCCAGCCGTTCAAGTACCCGTGACTGCCGAGCCAGGGAAGCAGGAATAGCGGCAGGACAAAAAGAAAGACCGTTTGGGCTAAAGCCAGCACAGCGGTCTGGCGAAAAATGTACCCGGTCGGATGGACATAAATCCTTCGCATGCCGAAAATGATGACGGTTGCGGAAAACATGAAGCTGTACCAGCAACCCGGATGAAATCCAAGCGGCAATGTGTTGCTCAGATTGTATGATATGTAAACAAACACGAAAAGGGCGACACACAAACAAAAGTAGGAGTATTTGAAAACGTCCCAGGCACGCGACAGGAGCCTTTTTCGAAGCCGCAGGAGGAGAAGAACCATGAGCGGGCCAAGAACCATGGTGCCCAAGAAACCCATCCATGCTCCGCCAGTTTCCATGGAAATGACGTTTTGGAAATTGATGACATGCATCTGGCCTCTGAAGAATTGCAACAGGCTGTTGATTTCTGCGTGCGGCACTGATTTGCCGAAATAGATCATGCTTGCGAAGAGCAGGGAAAAGGCAAGCGCGCAATAATCGAGCGGGTTTTTAGGGCCCAAGATCTTGATCCCGATCCGTCTGAGGAAATTGACGGGGATCTCGGAGCCGATCATGGCATAGACCACATCGTTCGGTATTGTCTTGTCGCCGCCAAGCGTGGCAAGGGTCACGGTCTTGTCATCAATTCTTTTTACCGTGCTGTTGTAGGCCGGGAGAATCGTGCCTTTCCTGACCTGAATTTCGAAAGCGTCCACGTTCCTCTTAGTAACCCTAAACAGCTCGTTTCTTCTGTACGACAGCGTGACCGGATTGCCCGCAAGCGCCAGGCTGACCGCGGTTTCCACGGCACTGTTGCCGCCGCCGATTACCAGTATGTTCTTGTTACTGTATGCATACGGATCGATCAGCCGGGAAAAAACCTTGGGAAGCCCAGCGCCGTGAACAGAAAGCGTTCGCGCGTTCCCTGTCCTGCCTGTTGCGATGATGACCCTGACTGCCGAATATGAAGCTTTGTCGGTTTGAACGAGAAAAACCGCGCCGTGTCTCTTCACGGATTGGACGGTTTCATTCTCGTGCACGTGCCGGACATAGCTTGCTGCCGTCCCCTCAAGCTGGGTTAAGAGCGATTCCTTTGTCCCGTCTGTAAATCTAAGCATGGACAAGAATTCGGTATCTGCTGGAGTCACATAGATTGGTTTCTTCTCGGGAAAATTCCTGATCGTTGAGAACATGCGCGCCGATTCGATCACGACGTGGCGCAGACCGAGTTCCTGGCACCGTAGTGCAGCCGAAATGCCGGATGGTCCGGCCCCTGCGATCAGGACATCGAGGATCTCTGGATCGGCATTGCCGGCCTTTTCCTGCATGAAACTGTCGTTCTTGCGAAGCTGTTCCACGGCCGCACGACCGCTTTCGCTGGCAAGCTTGATAAGAGGAATTCCGGTCAGGTCTCCGATACAAAGTATTCCGGGAATCGAGGTCTCGAACCCGTTGTGCAGGAGCGGGAGCCCGTCCGGTTTGCCAACAGGGTTATCTTTCTGGAGCCATGAAAAATAGAGAGAAGCCAATCTTATTTTTCCGGTAGGGGCGAGGGTGCGGAAGCAAACCGCTGCGTCACTTCACGCATGCGTTTTCTGTTGACGCCGAGATCAGAATGCCCGATGCGCGAGGCAGAGCGGAAATCTATGGTTTTGTGAGCATCGTCGAAACAGAACTCGACATCATCGACGTACCGCATCAAGGCTGTGGTGAATTCGACATAGAGGTAGGTATCGGTCCGATTCATGATTATTGTTCTTTTCATGGATTTTATGACACCGGCGAGCTTTTCCATGGCCTGTTCCCGCGTACCCGAATAGGTGATTGCGGGCATTTTATGCATTGTGTCCGCGCTCTTGGTGCTGACGCAATTCGGTGATGCGGGACAAGGCGCCAATTCTCCCCCTGCCAGGCCAAGATGTTTCGGTCGAGGCGCGGTGCAAAAGAACTGAGTGACGGAGCAAACAAGGAATCCAGCCAACAGGATTCGTGGTTTCATAAGAGACCCTTTAGACGTTCATTTTCCACTTTACATAATCTTCGTGAGTGTCAACATCAGATTTTTCGTCTAACAGAACATGACTGAAATTGTTCCGTTTGCAAATTGCAATTGTTTCTTCGAGTAGGCCTGGAGTGCTCCATCCCGATGCCTTGAAAACCGGAAGCGCGCCAGGCTTGCACGCGATAAGATAATACCCGCCGTCTTGTGCAGGTCCGACGACCACATCATTTTTCTCAAGCAAGATGAAAGATTGTGATACGTCGTGCGCGGAAAGTGAAGGGCAATCGCACCCGACTGCGCAAATCCCAGCATACCCCTTGTCGAAAAGGTGCAAAAACGCATCATGGAGACGTTCGCCCAAATTCTTTCCTGATTGTTTGAAAAAGGATTCTGCATTCGGAAATACCGATTGCATTCTTCCCGGATCATCCGTCCCTGCAAAGGCAATGTGATGATTGAGCCTCGCAAGGGCTTCAGCAGTTACACCCAAGAGTTCATTGTAGATGTTAAACGCAAGTTCCGTGCCATGGGTTAAGCCTATTCGGGTCTTAACCTGGCCCATGACAGGCACTTTCGCAAAAACAACGGTAGTTGAAAGCATCATTGTCCCTGGGCGAAGTCTAGCGCTAGGCACGCTTTTCAGCAGGATAGTATGCGTTGAAAAATTTCGCGTTATCCCTGTTTAAGAGACCGAACCTTCGTCTCACAACATACCATATTGACAAAAAGAAGACCAACGAGAAATTCCGGAAATAACCGCGCTTGTCCCAGGTCCTTGTTCTATTCTTTATCGAGCATGGAAGAAACAGCAGGGAGCCGGATTCCTTAATCCTGAAGGATAGTTCGATATCTTCCATGAGCCTAAATGCGGGAAACCCGGTACCGATCGCTTCTTTTCTGAAAAATTGCGCCTGATCCCCAAAGGAAATGCCGGTAATCAACGTACGCGTATTATTGAGAAAGGTATTGAGCGAAAACCGGCGGTGAGAGCTTGCGTAACAAGCCCGGAACGACCCGCCTGAGGCCGAGGGGTTCGCTCTGAGCGAATGGATGAGGAGTGAAAGAATGAACGGGTCGGGCCTGCAATCGGCATGAAGAATCAGAACCGTGTCCCCTTGTGACTGCTCAAGCGCCTTCTTGATTTGAATGCCTCGTCCAAGGTCTGACTGAACTACGAGGATCGATGGCATCGACCTGATCTTTTCCATTGTCGCGTCAGTGGAACCGCCGTCCGCCACAATGATTTCCTTTGGAATAACAGGGTCATCAGGTATTGATCTGATGCACTCAAGGACATTATCCTGTTCGTTGAAAACAGGGATGATTATCGAAAGCATTCGGGGAGACGAAAATGTCCCAGGGTCGTTCTGCACATTGCGCAGCCAGCACCAGAGCGCACACCCGGCAAAGGGTACATATTCCGTCAGCCAAATTGTCCAGGATTCGTGCCAAATTCCAGTCTGGATAAAATGGATTCTCACCAGAAAGGATATTCCTAAGGTCAATTGCAGAATGATAAACGCGGGAGAGCGGAACAGGACCACGAACGGCGTAAGAATCGTTGCATACCAAGGGTGCATCGTGGTTGAACACAAAAGAAATGCGGCGCAAGCGTAGTAAACTGAGCGGGTTGTGCTCGGAACAAAAAAGAAAATGAAACAAAGGATAACGGCGCATATTCCCCAGCTTGCGGTTGATGCCAGCTGTTCAGGAAGCACCTGAAGCAGGAGCCAGTTGACAAAACCGTTAAAATGAAACGCGGCGGCAAAATGAAATGGAACGGTCAGAAAAGATCCGGCTGCGCCAAAATATGCCAGATAAAGCAACAGAGGAACAAGAAGGAAGAATGATTGTGCTCGATTTTTGCGGGTGATCAGCAGGGGCAACAAGAACACCGGCGTGATTTTTGTAGCCAAGCACAGGCCAAAGCAGACAAATGCAAAAATGTGTTTGTTCTTTCGCAAGAAATAAAGACTTGCCACGAGCCAGAATACCAACACGATTTCCAGATGTCCCTCGCCGGCGATGGAGAACAGGACGAGCGGATTGCACGCGTACAGGACGCAGTGCCGCGGGTGCATTGACCAGGTGCGCATGAGAAGAAGGAGAAAGATCAACGTTCCAAGGTCGAAAAGGGTAAACACGATCTTGAAGAAAAGGGGAGTGGGACTGACGAGCGAACAGACCCTGAATAGCAATTCCGAAAATGGACCGTAAATCGCCTTCATGTCCTTGTGATTGATTCCCTGCCAGATGTCGTTGCGAAGCGAGGCGAGGTCAGGATCATCCGGCGAAACACTATAGGGGTTATGACCGTGGTTTTGTATGACGCCTTCCCAAACATACCGGTTGACGTCGTCGCTGGCGGCAAACGGCATCATGGCCGCGCGAAGCACGATGGCTATGAAAACGACATGGCGAATTTTCCACGATTTCGGCCAGAAGCCCCATACAACGATCATGGCGGCAAAGACAAGGCTGTACAAGGCCACGTGCTCCAACCCGTTCAGTTGCACGTGCCAACCTCGTTCAGAGACCAGTCGTAGGGAATGAATCGCACGATCGACCGGGGCTTTACGCCAAGAATCGAGGCGATGTAGTTCGCATAACTGCCGTACTTTTTCTCAAAGTCCTTGCCGAACCATTGAAAAATCTGAGAATAGTATGCGGTGTCGCGCGTCACTCTGTTCTTAAAGGTATTTGTAAGGAACTCCTCGGCTTGCCTGGTCAATTGCTTGTCCAGGCTATCCCCGGTGTATGCAGTCGAGGCGAGGCCGGAACAGCTTTTCGATGCGCAGACAAGCGCGAAGTGGATGCGAGGCTCGGAAAAATCCTTCCTCAACATGTCGTGTTCGATATTGTCAAGAGACACCTTTTTTTCAAAAAGAGGGACGATGTCTTTGCCCCAGGGATTTGAAATGTCATGAATTCCGGTTTTAAGCGGATAGTTCTGCTTAATCAAGACTAGGGTGTAATAGTTATAGAGATTGATCAGAAATGCAATCCGATCATTGACCCGCATCGAATCGAAGCTCGGTCGGGAAAGCGAAGAGAAGTCCGTTCCCGCGCTGTCGAGTTTGGATTGTGTCATCGACTTGTACGCTACTCCGCCTGCGCAAACGTCGCTTCGGAGCAGTTGGTTGTAGTGGGAATACGAAGGGTCGAAGGCGAAGCAACAGATAGCTGCAACCGCAATGAACATGAACAGTATCTTCAAATTCTTCTCCATACTCATCCTTTTGCGTTGGTCATTCATCCTTCATCCCCTTTTCCAGGACTCCCTGGCATGAGGAACCGCGGCCGGCAGTACAGCCATAGCAGTGGTCGCCCGTCACTATCTCCCGTTTCGCAAGTTTGTTCATGTCAAACTCTGAAACGTGGCTCGGCGCTCCATGATTCACCGGTAAAGCAAGCGCCTGGTTGAAGTCGCAATCGTACAAGGTCCCGTCCCATCCAACGGAAAGCATTGAGCGGCACATAACGAGCTTTGCGGCAGCCGGATTGAATGCTGCCGAGAGCAAATGCATGTATTCTTCATGTTTTTGAGATTTAAGAAGGTATTCGAGAAATCTGCCGATGGGATTGTTTGCCAGGCAGAGCAGGTTGTTGAACACGATGCCATGGTCGGTCAGCAACCGGGTTCTGTAATGCTGCTCAAGCGTCTGTTGCGAAGGGGGAAGGTGCGCTCCGACCGGATTATGTATGAGATTGAGCCTCAAGCCCGTGTTTTCTTTCCCATACCCTTTTTCGTTAAGCAATTTTATCGCCGAAATGATTCTGCCATAACTGCCTTTGCCGCGTTGTTGTTCCGTATTTTCGGACAGATAACAGGGCAAAGCGGCCATGATCTCTATTCCGTACTTTACGTACACGTCGATGAAATGTGAATAATCGGGGTGAAGAAGGATTGCGCAATTCGAACGGGCGATGATACGCTTCTTCCTGAGCAAAGCTGCTTGTGGAATGAACCATGCCAGTTCAGGGTTCATTTCCGGTGATCCGCCGGTGATGTCAATGGTTGAAATGTCCGGAGTCCCTGCAGCGATACTCAGGCATTTTTCAAAGATGTCTCTTGACATAAGTTCACGCCGGTGTGGACCTGCCTGCACATGGCAATGCGTGCACAAGAAATTGCAGCGAAGCCCCACGTTCATCTGGAGCACGTCAATGTTCTCGCTTCGAAACGGGCTCATGTCCGTTTCGCGGAGTTTCTGGAAGAAGGGAAGGATTTTCGTTTCGGTTGATAGCATAATCAGTTTTGCCTGACTTCAAATCTACGAAATGCCCGTGAATTTTGGCACAAAGAAAAGAAGGTTGCGATGAGCCAAGCTGAAATTTTTGCGGCTTTGGGCAAATCCGGAATGGATTTTTGCGGAGGAAAAATTTACCTGAAGCATGGAATTTGATGCCGTTTAAGTGGGATTTAAAGTCAGCATTTTTCAATAGATTCAACTTTGCAATTATCCCTGTAATTGATGAAGTATCAAGTTGTTGTGTAACCTTAAGTATAGTTGCCTGTAGCCGTGGCACATGGCTTGCTCATTTCCGGGTGGGGCAAACTCTGTCCACTAATTGCGGGAAGGGAAATCCTTATGAAGTTGAGCCTCAGAGACATAATAATAATAGCCCTGACGACAACATTGTCGTTCCCTGTTATTTATCTGCTTCTCATGTTCATGACGGGCGGAGCCCGCATCGAATTCAATCACCCTAAAAAGGACGAGAAAAAAGAACTTCAGGTCAAGTTGATGAAACTGAACTCCAAAAAGGATTCGCTTGCCGCAGTGCAGTCGCAGACCTTTCAGGCCGTGGAGCAGGAAAAGGCGGGCATCGTCAAGGAAAAACAGGAACTCACCGAACAACAGCAGCGCGTAGCGATGGTGCAACAGGAGCTTGAAAAGACGCGACAGGACATGACTGCGGAACGCGAAAGACTGGAAAAGCTCGTTTCCAAAAGCGACGATTTGGACAAAAAACGCATCAAGCAGCTTAGCAAGGTTTACGGCGCGATGCGTGCTGAAGAAGCCGCACGAATCCTTGAGACGCTGGACGACGAATTGTGCATGAATATTCTTTCGGAGATGGGCGACGACAGGCAGAAGGCGAAAATCCTTACCGCCCTTTCACCGGACAAGGCAGCACGGGTAAGCAAGAAAATAAGCGCGCCGATAAAGACAAGTTCGAAATTAAGACGATGAACAACAAACCAAATACTATAGAGCTGACTAAAACTATAAAGAAAGAGGGGAGGTGACACAATGAATAACGGAATGAACATATCGAACCTGCATAATGCCAACGCAGGGAAGGGTTCCGTGGCAGGCGCAACCGGAAAGCTCAAAGGTGTTGCGCGTTTGGCGGCCGCGGATGACGTGCCAAGCCCTCTGAGCGGTGATGTAATGAATGCGGCCCTATCGAGCGATTCGGACTCCGGCGTTTCTTCGTTTCAAAAAGTCTATATGGAAATTGCAAAGTGCAATAAGATCGCACAGAGCAATAACGGGGCGAAAAACGGGACGGATTCCGACACTGCCGGCCCGGACGCGGCCATTCAGGCGCTTCTTGATTCAGGGGTGCTGAACCAACTCAACGGCTCCACCGGATTTCAGAATTCAGACCTTGCGCAGATTCTTGGCGCTGCCGCTGATTCGAGTTCGTCAACCTCTTTGTCCACGGATGCGGCCGCCCTTATACGCGACGCGATCACCACCATTACGAAAATGCTGAATCTCAAGGTGCAGGACGGTCTTGAAAATCTTTCATCGATCACGCCGACGCAGGCAATCGTCAACCAGTTCGCGGAAATGCTTTCCACGCTTAAAGGCATTACTGGCGTGCTCGATGAATCCGTCAAGCTTAACCAGCCTCTGGAATACAAGACACTGGCGTTTGGCGTTGAAAGTGCTGCATCGACGCAGCAGGTGATCCATGAGCAGATGTTCAAGATCGAGCTCGCGCTGAAAATGATGGGGATTTCCGGTGATGTCGCGGCAAGCATGGCGCAAAAGGACAATGTTGTGCAGGACGCGGTTGCCGCTCTGTCGGGGATACCCCAGGCTTCCGACCCTTCGAAACTCTCCATGCCAGCGATTCATGTCAATCAGCTGCTGGGTGAGGCCATGGCGTCAAAGGAGCAGAAAGTCGAGACCCTTTTGACGAAACTCGCGAATTCTTTGAAAGCGAGCAATGGCCCGGACGCGACGGCGCTTTTGACCAAAATTGCAGGCACGGCAACAGCTACTACAACTATTGCCAGTACCGCCAGCGCCAGTACCAAACAGACCGCGACTGATATCAAGGAAATGAGCCTCCTTGACAGTCAGGTAATGAGGAAGATCTTGAAAGTGGACGCGACGCACGCGACCGAGTCGGAGAACAAAAATGCGGCGCAGCAGAACGTGGCGTTGGATTTGCCCAAGGATGGCAAGGCAATGACGAGCGAAACCCTGGCGGACATGGTGCAGCATGCGAAGACCCCTGATACTTCAACGGTATTTCAGGGACAGGACGTCGGCACCTCTTCGGACGTGAACAAGCTTTTCAGCCTGCCGCGCGCGAACGAAACCGGAACCCCGCGCCAGCTCGAGGAATCCGTGATCCAGCAGGTCGCGGACAAACTGAGCGTGGCGGCGAAAACCGGGGTCACCGAGATCCGGGTGCTTTTGCGGCCTGAGTCGCTCGGCGAGGTACAGCTCAAGATCAAGGTGGACGGCGACGTTGTCATGGGCAAGATGTATGTGGAGAACCAGCAGGTGAAACATATTGTCGAGGCCAATTTACAAACGCTCAAAGACAGCCTGAGCCAGCATCACCTTTCTGTGGGATCGTTCAGTGTCGACATCAATCACGGCGGTAACGCCCATGAGCAAATGCGCGATATGGCAAACATGGGGACGAAAGACGGCAACGGAAATGGAAGCAATACCAAAGAAGGCCGTGATGAAATGGAAAACGGCGAAGGTTTAGCCAAGACTCCTATTTCCGGCATCGAAACCGGACGCAAATTCGGAACAAATACGATTGAGTATTTTGCCTGAGAACAATGAAAGAAGAAGGTGACATATGGCAAGCATAGACTCTGTAACGTCAAGCGTCGATTCAATCCTTTCTTCGAGCACATCGACGCCACAGGTTGTTACGGCAAGCGTTGGCACGGACGGCAATTCCATCGACGCATCCACGAGTACAATGACAGGTGGTACTTCGAGCGCAACCCCTGCAACTGGGACGAGTTCGACGGATGTTACAAAGAATGAATTTCTCCAGTTGCTTGTTACACAACTCAAGTACCAGGACCCGCTCAGTCCGATGGATAACTCCCAGTTTCTGTCGCAACTGGCGCAGTTCCAGTCTCTTGAGGCGAGTACGAACATGCAGAAAGGCATCGAAGATCTTGGCACCGAATTCAAAGACACGGTGACGGCACAGCAGAACAGTGCGCAGTCGATGAACAATGCGTCCTCGGTGTCGCTGATCGGCAAGCAAGTGCGCATCAAGGAATCGGATGTGCTTTGGGATGCCACGCCTGGCTCGACGATTCCGATATCGGTGAACCTGGGTAACAATACGAGTGCAGACGTGCAAATCCTTGACAGTAACGGAAACGTGGTGAAAACCCTTCACACGGGAGACAAGGACGCGCAGAATTCCAGCACCGTGACATGGGACGGCTCGACGGATCAAGGTGCAACCGCTTTGGCAGGAACGTACAAGGTGAATATCGTTGGCCAGGACAAGGACACCAGCCTGTACGCGTTTTTGCAGGACACGGTGACCGGCGTGCGTTTCACGGACAGTGGCGTCATGCTCAAAATCGGAGGGAGGGAACTTGCGGCAAGCGACGTCACGGACGTTGCAATGGACGCCAGCAGTCAGTCTGGATTCGGTGATGTTTCTCCGTCAAGCGCCGTTGAATTGCTCGGCAAATCGGTGCGGGTACGGCAGGATACCGTTACGTACAATCAGATCGACGGCGAGAATGACGAATTCAAGGTCAATGCTTCGCCAAATAACCAGGTGCAGGTTGGCATTACGGATCAGAGCGGAAACCTTGTCGCTGCCTTCCAGGTACAGGCGGATAGTAATGGCGTTGCGACCATCGACTGGAATGGCCAGAAGTACGACGGTAGTTTTGTTAATAAGGGGAACTACAAAATCGTTATTAACGGAGAAGAAAACGATCCTTCGCTGTACGCCTATTCCGAAGGTACGGTAAGCGGGATCAGCAACTTGGGCGGCATGGTCCAGTTGAAGGTCGGCGGACAGAATGTGCTCTTGTCCAATCTCGTTGACATCGAGTCGCCTGCAGCCTCTTCGTCTTCGGGGAGTTCGATATGAACCCGGTCAGCCGAATACTTGGCCTCGGCGCGCCGGCTGCGCAGGCCGCGTCTGTGCCAAAGCAGGCAACAACGCCGCCAGGTCTGACGTTCGCCGACGTGCTCAAGGCAAAAACCGACGAGCTGAAATTTTCCGCGCATGCCCAGACGCGAATGAAAAGCCGCGGCATCGACGTGTCGCCGCAGATGATGAACAAATTGACCAATGCGGTTGATACCGCGCAACGGAAGGGATCGAAGAATTCGTTGGTCCTGTTTCCGGACGCGGCATTCATCGTGAACGTGCCGAACAGAACGGTGGTAACTGCCATGGACGGGGAGAACATTAGGGAGAATATTTTCACCAACATCGACAGTACGGTACTCGCGGGGTAAGATGAGCAGGACGGGCTATCGTAGTTTCTACGGTGCTCGATGTTCGTCCCGCGGAAACCGGAAGGTCTTCGAGGAGGATCTATGATTCGCTCTCTGTACGATGGCATCAGCGGTCTCCGTGCCCAGCAAGTGGGGATGGACGTTACCGCCAACAACATCGCGAACGTCAATACCGTCGGCTTCAAGGCCGGCCGGGCAACCTTCAAAGAGGCGATGGCGCAACTGCTCAAAGGGCCGTCGCGTCCTCCTGGTGCGGCAGGCGGCACAAACCCCATGCAGATCGGTTTGGGCACGTCGGTAGGGTCTATCGACACTATATTGACACAAGGCAATATGCAGTCGACGGGTCAGATAACTGACCTTGCGCTCGAAGGCACGTCCTATTTCGCCTATTCGAGCGGCCAAGGGACGTTCTACAGCCGTAATGGCGCCCTGCAATACGACTCTACCGGACGCCTTGTGTGTCCGACAAACGGGTATACGCTCCAGGGAATGACCGCAGCGCCCGACGGAACGTACCCGATCGGGAGCAAAATCGGCGACATTAAGATTCCCTTCGGCCAGAAGGCTCCTGCGAATGCCACGACCGAAGTGACCTACGGATGCAACCTAGATTCCGATTCCGAAGGTTTGGGGACGGTCGCAAACACGAACCGGTTCCTTGCAGACAATACGGACGGGACGCTCGGTGCCCAGACGCTGACGTCCCTGTATGACAGCAGTGGAAACGCATTAGGCATCATGGCGGGCGATACGCTGACGGTCCGCGGCTACGACACGCTCGGCAACCAATACACGCAAAGCCTTGTGGTGACCCCGACGTCAACGCTCACTGACCTGACAAATGCCATCAAGGCCGTGACAAACAACGTCGACCCTGCGATACCGGTAACGATCATGCCGGACGGTAGCGTCAATGTCACGACCGCGGGACATTTGAATCCGGTGAACAATCTAAGCGTTTCGAGCAGCAGGCCCGGATCTAATTCCTACGTGTCAAACGCCTTTACGTGGGGACCCACCATTGCGACCGCGACAATCGGTGGCGTTGACTCCAATCAGCTCCGCAGGCCCGCGATAGCGACCGACCAGCTTGCCAACGTATATGATGCATCCGGCACCCATATCGGCGGCGCGGACCCGGTCACGGGCAATCCGTACGGTCTTGAGGCCGGCGATGTGATCAGCATCAACGGCGCAGTTGGCGGCAAAACCGTTGCCACGGGTACGCTGACGTACGCAGCGCCGGGCGCAGGCGGCGTGGGCGGTACGACATTGCAGAACCTTCTTGACACAATCCAAGGCACATTTAACCTGCCGAAGAACGACGGCACGCCGCAAAACAATCTATCCGTAAGCATGGACGGGGCGGATTCCGCGGACGACCGGATGCCCGACGGTTCAATCGTGATTCGCGGGCAAAAGGAACTGGCGTTTGCGTTGCAGAACATGTCCATTTCCGCGAACAATTCAAACAACAACGCAGTTACGCCTGCTCGTTTGAATGCAAACCTTTCGACGACCGAGCTTCAGGCTGCGCGAAACACCGGGCAGCAGTCGACGTCGATCGTGGTGTATGATGAGTCCGGTGACGCGCATACACTGACAACGACGTTCACTAATTCCGGTACCCCGGGCGAATGGCTGTGGCAGGTTACCACGAACGCGGGCGAAACAGTCCTGGGCGGCAATACCGGCCGCATCACGTTCGGCCAGGACGGATCGCCGTCGTCCTTTACTTTTGACGACGGGTCAACGCGGTTCCGTTTCGATCCCATGAACGGGTCCAATGAGGTTGATGTCAACCTCAACGTGGGAAGCCCCGGATCGTTTACGGGCGTGACGCAGTTCCGTTCACCGTCAACGACCGCGGCACGCAGCCAGGACGGCTACCCAATGGGTAAGCTCCAGGAAATCTCGATTGACGAATACGGAGAGATCAAGGGGCTTTACACAAACGGCGTATCAAAGTCCATCGCGCGGATCTACGTCGCTGATTTCAACAACCCGGCGGGACTCTTGAAAACGAACGATTCTATGTTCGCGGTTTCGAATAACTCGGGTGAAGCGGTGATGCAGCAACCCGGCGTTGGCACGCCGACCAAGATCAAGCCAGGCGCGCTCGAAATGTCGAACGTGGAACTTGCAACCGAGTTCACGAACATGATCACCACCGAGCGGGCGTATCAGGCCAGCGCGAGGGTCATCACGATGAGCGATAACCTGTTGCAGGAACTGGTGCAGCTGGTGAGGTAGTTCTTGATGTTGATGTGTAGGGGCAATCCACCGGAGGTTGCCCCTGCAATTGACCCAATAATTAGTTGGAAAAGGTATTGACCGCGTGTACCATTCATGATAAAGTTAAGTAAAATAAGTTGATTTATAACACGGTCATTTCTAAGGGGTTAAGCAGATGATAGCCTTGTCGCGTTTAAATAACGAGCATTTTGTTTTGAATGCCGAATACATCGAGACGATCGAAGAGACCCCAGACACGGTCATAACCCTGACAAACGGTAAGAAGATGATGGTCAAGGACAGGCTTGACGATGTGGTAAAACGGGTAGTCGAGTATCATCGCCTGTGCAACCAGACGATCCAGTTTGTTCGCAAAGAGAAGGAGTCTTGACGTATTGCGACGAACGATGCGTTGACGAAAGGATAAGGCAATGGACGAAAAGGAAAAGAAACAGGAAAAAGGATCGGCAGACGGAGCGCCTGATGCCCCAAAGCCGGCCTCAAAACTCAATACCGGGAAGATCCTGTTTTACGCCATCATCGCGGGAGCCGTGGTATTCAACATCATAGTCGCCACCGTGCTGATCAACGTGACGCGGCCCAAGGACGTTGCGGAAAAAGAAGCGGAAGCCAAGAACGATTCCCTGAAAGCTACGCAGGAGCGGAGTACCGAGATCGGCGGGGTGAGTGATCCGGTGGAGGCGGTGGTGAATATTGCAGGAACGAACGGGGAACGGTTTCTGAAAGTCGTGATCAGATACGAATACGACGA